>Ga0255751_10004509_pt1 | contig 12583 bp, 12 predicted proteins | sample 071ome_20_FD_179951 | JGI IMG/M metagenome (GOLD analysis project Ga0255751, IMG submission 179951) | Coastal salt marsh microbial communities from the Groves Creek Marsh, Skidaway Island, Georgia - 071412BT metaG (version 2) | ecosystem: Environmental > Aquatic > Marine > Intertidal zone >...
AGGAAATCGCCGAGCACGTCATGCTCGTCGACCTTGCCCGTAACGATGTCGGCCGCGTGGTTGAGTTCGGCTCGCTCCAGATCGACGAGATGATGACGCTGGAGAAGTACAGCCACGTCATGCACCTCACGTCGCAGGTGAGCGGCGCGCTCGCTGAGGGCCGCACGGCGATCGATGTGCTGCGCGCCACCCTTCCCGCCGGCACGCTCTCTGGAGCACCGAAGGTGCGGGCGATGGAGATCATCGACGAACTCGAACCGGTGAAGCGGGGGCCGTACGGCGGTGTTGTCGGCTATCTCGACTTCTCCGGCAACATCGACACGGCGATCACGATCCGTACGATGCTCGTCAGCAACGGCTCAGCCTCGGTGCAGGCCGGTGCCGGTGTCGTGGCCGACTCCGTCGCGGTCGATGAGCATCTCGAGTGTCAGAACAAGGCCAAGGCGCTGCTCGCCGCAGTTCCTGCAGCGCGGCGAATGAGCGCAGCGCGTCGGCACGCCCGTCAGGAGGCATCGTCGTGACATTCCGTGAAGCCGTTCGGGTCAGCGGTCCCGACGCTGCCGTCTACCTCCAGGGGCAGATCAGCCAGGACATCGAGTCGCTCGCCGCCGGCGAGGTGGCCTGGTCGCTCGTCCTGCAGCCCACCGGCAAGCTCGACGCCTGGTTCCGAATCCAGCGGGTGAATGACGAGACGTTCCTCCTCGACATCGACGCAGGCCACCGTGACACCCTCGTCGCCCGACTCCGTCGGTTCCTCCTCCGTACCGACGCCACGATCGAGGCGGTTGACGGCATGATCGATGCGCCGCTCACGTGGCCAGGCGCCGTCGACCCCACCGACGAGCGCCAACGCATTCGTGCGGGCATGCCGCGTATGGGCGCCGAACTGACCGACGAGACCATCCCGGGGGAGGGGGGTCAGCAGCTCATCGATCTCTCGGTGAGCTTCACCAAGGGCTGCTACACCGGGCAGGAACTCGTTGCTCGTATCGACAGCCGGGGCAGCAATGTGCCTCGACCGGTGCGAGTGCTGCAGGCCTCGGGTGACGTCAACGTCGGCGATGAGGTCACCGTCGGTGATGACCTCGTGGGGGTGGTCACGTCCGCCGCTGGCGATGTCGCGCTTGCGCCGCTGATGCGCAAGGTCGAAATTGGCGATCAGGTCATGGTCGGTGCGGTCACGGCGTCGGTGGTGGCGCCGGCGCAAAGCTGACCACGAACTCGGCCCCACCGAGCGACGATCGCCGAGCAGTCACCGAACCGCCCATGCGTTCGGCGAGATCACGCACGATGGCGAGGCCGAGGCCGTTGCCGCTCTCCTGCACCTCCGGACTGTGCTCGGCGACATAGAGACGCTCGAACACGTGGGGCAGATCGGCTTCGGCGATGCCCGGGCCGTCGTCGCCCACCGACAGGTGGGTGCCGCCCTCGGCTGACCAGAGGGTCACGACGACCTCACGGTCGGCGAACCGCAGTGCATTGCCGACAAGGTTGCCGATGATCTGTCCATAGCGGTCGGGGTCGAGGTCGGCCCAGAGTGGGGTGTCGGCGATCCGGGCGGTGAGGGTCACCTCGCGCCCGCGAGCCTCGTGTTGGAGGCTGGTTACGGTGGCGTCGACCAGATCGTTGAGCGCAACCGTGCGACGATCGAGGGGGAAGTCGGTGCTTCCGAGTCGGGCGAGGAGCAAGAGGTCGCCGACCAGACGCTCCAGGCGGTCTGCCTCGGTCTCGATGACCCGGCCGGCCTGCTGGTGGTCGACGATCGCTCCGTCGGTGAGTGCCTCTGCATAGCCCTTGATCGAGGTGAGTGGGGTACGGAGATCGTGGCTCACGGACATGAGGAACTGGCGTTCGAGCGCGTTCGATCGTTGGAGGTTGTCGGCCATCGAGTTGATCGAGGCGACCAGTTCACCGACCTCGTCTCGGCCGGCGGCTGTTGCGTCGGGGATCCGGGCGTCGAGGTCCCCGGCGGCGATGCGTCGGGCGACATCACGGGATGCCCGGATGGGTCCGGTGAGCGAGCGGCTGACGCGCCCGGCAATGAGCGCGGCGACGACGATGGTGGCCAGCGAGGCCAGGAGGAACCAACGAAACGACGGCATCAGAAGCGGGTCGGGCTCGTCGGTCATCACAACGACCTGTTGGGTGTCATTCCTGCTGACATTCCCGCGCGCCGCCCAGAGGAGGTCACCATCCCGGTTGCTCTGCGTCTCGCCGGCTCGAAGCAGGTCGGCGTCGAGGTCTTCGACCGTGAGGCCTTCGGGAAGGCTGCCGATCGGGTCGCGGTTGCGGGGGAGCACCAGGATGCCAATGCCGTCGACGCTGAGGGAGTCGGCGAGGGCTTGGAGTCGAGCTCGGATGTCCCGGCTGGTCTCGTCGGCATCGGGCACGATCGTGAGCTCGGCGAGCAGTTCGCTCAGCGATTCGACCGTTTCGCGGAGATCGGCTTCGGTGTCGGCCCGGGCGTTGACCGCCGTGAGAACGGTGGTGCCAACGCCGACCAGCAAGAGGGCGGCGACGACCATCCCGACGGTTGCTGCGGTCAGTCGGCGCCTCACGAGCGTGCCCGTTCAGTCAAGGCGGTACCCCACGCCCCAGACCGTCTCGAGTCGAAGCGCGTCGCCGAGCTTCTTGCGAAGCTGGCGGACGTGGACATCGACGGTCCGGTCGTCGCCGACCCACCCCACACCCCAAACGCCGTCGAGCAGTTGGAGGCGACTCAGCGCGAGTCCTCGGTGTTCGGCGAGGTAGTGCAGCAGGTCGAATTCGCGGGTGGCGAGGGCGACCGGCTTACCTGCGAGCGTCACTTCGCGTCGGCCGGGATCGATGACGATCTCCCAGCCGAGGTCGATCGGTGTTGGCCGGCCTGCGGCGGAGCTTGCGCCGCTGCTGCGACGGAGGATCACCTTGACGCGGGCGACAAGTTCACGGGGTGAAAACGGTTTGGTGACATAGTCGTCGGCACCGAGTTCGAGCCCGAGGACTCGGTCGATCTCTGCGTCGCGAGCGGTGAGGAAGATGATCGGAATGTCGGACTCGGCTCGGATGGCGCGGCAGACGTCGAGGCCGTCGAACTCGCCCGGGAGGCCGACGTCGAGCAGGACGAGTTCGGGGTTCCGTTCGGCGATCACCTGGAGCGCACGCTCGCCGGTCGAGGCCTGGTAGGGCCGGTAGCCGTCGCGCCGCAGGTACAGTTCGACGAGGTCGGCGATATTGGGGTCGTCTTCGACGATGACGATGACCGGTTCGTCGCTCATGTCCTTGATCGTGCCTCATAGATGTGATGAACGTGTGATGCCCGTGTGAGGACGGCTCGGTTCAGGTCCTACGCTGCCCCCGTGGGTCACTACGAGGTTCTGGGTGTCATGCCTGACGCATCGATGACGGAGATCAAGAAGGCCTACCTGCAGGCTGCCCGCGATGCGCATCCTGACTTCCACACCGAGTCCGAGGTCGCTCGTCTCTCGGCGGAGGATCGCATGCGCGAGATCAACGCGGCATGGTCGGTGCTGGGCGATGTCGACGAACGTTCGCGCTACGACCGGCAGCGCCTCCAAGCGGAGCGAGGGCAACGCCCGAGTGGCGGGTTCCAGGCGTCGACGACTGCGGGGCAGACCTTTCGGCCCTTCGACGACAGCGACGACGACGAGGATCCGTTCGACGAGCGAGATGATCGCCCGATCACCGACAGCGCGTTGCCCCGCTGGTTCCAGCTCATGCCTGCGGCCCTCATCGTGGGTGGGTTCGTGTCGCTGGCCATCGGTGCACTCGTCGGGATCCTCGAAGTTGTGACCCTTGGGTTGATTGCGATGGTGTTCGGCGGCCTGTCGTTCATGATCGCTCCGATCATCGCCGTCGGCATGGCGGCCAGGCACGAGCGTCGCTCCTGATCGCCCGGCCGCACGAGCAGGGTTCGTACCTGAGCACTGTGCGGCATAGCATGCAGGCCATGTCAAAGACCGCTGTTCTCGCGAAGCTCCCCATCAAGCCCGATGCCAAGGACACCTTCCTTGACGCGTTCGGCGCCATGCTCGATGCCGTCGAGTCCGAAGCGGGCACCGAGATCTACATCCTCAACTGGGGTCAGAACGACGACGAGAACACGGCGTACATCTATGAGCTGTACGCCGACGGTGATGCCCTCGCCGTGCACAGCGGCTCCGATGCCATGAAGGCATTGATGGGTGCCCTTGGAGATGTCATGGCTGGCGCGCCAGAACTCGTCATGCTCACGCCGGCTGCCGGCAAGGGCCTGTAGCCCTGCCCGAGACCTATCTCGACCGGATCCTCGAGGCACACCGGGCCTCGGCGGCTGCGGACACCCGGTCGCTCGACGCGCTCGTCGAGCAGTGCGTAGCCCTGCCTCAGACGCGGGGTTTCCGCGCTGCATTGGCCGGAACGGATCCGATCGCCGTGATCAGCGAAGTCAAGCGACGCTCACCGAGCAAGGGCGATCTCTTCGCCGACCTCGACGCCGCTGCGCTCGCCCGCACCTATGAGGCGGGTGGAGCATCGTGCCTGTCGGTTCTCACCGATGTCGACTGGTTCGGTGGGTCGGTGGAGGATCTCCAGGCGGCCCGTGCCGCGGTCTCGCTGCCCGTCATCAGAAAGGACTTCACGGTCGACCCCCGGGATGTGGTCGATGCCCGACTCATGGGCGCTGACTGTGTCCTGCTGATCGCTGCCGCCCTCGACGATGCAGAGTTGAGCGACTTCCACGCGCTCGCCAAGCAGGTGGGTCTCGATGCCCTGATCGAGATTCACGACGAGCACGAGTTGGAACGAGCCCTCGTGGTCGGGGGCGATCTCGTCGGCGTGAACCAGCGCGACCTCGTGACCTTCGAAGTCGACCAGGAGCGAGCGATTCGCATGGCCCCACAGATGCCGGCAGGCGTGGTGCGCGTCGCAGAGTCCGGCGTGCGGGACCGCAGCGATGCCGCAGCGCTTGCCGATGCCGGGTATCACGCACTTCTCGTCGGCGAAACCCTCGTGACCTCGGGTGACCCGGCGAAGGAGATCCGTCGCCTTCGCGGACTCGCCTGACGCAAAGGTGGTCGCTCCACCCGAGCGGGCGAGTAGTTTTCACAGGGTGTTCGTGAAAATCTGCGGCGTCACGAGCGAGGAGGATGGCCTCCTCGCTGTCGGAATGGGAGCCGACGCGATCGGGCTGAACTTCGTCCCTGGGTCGAAGCGCCAGATTGCCGTCGACCGGGCTCGTGACATCGTTCGCCGCCTCCCGCCCGAAACGATGACGGTCGGGATCTTTCGCAACGAACTGCCCGAGCGGGTGGTCGAGATTGTCCAGCGGGCGGGCCTGCGCGCCGCCCAACTTCACGGCGACGAATCCGCCGAGGATACCCGTCGAGTCCGGTCCCGAATTCCCGCGGTGATCAAGGCGTTCGCCGCCGGCCATCCCTCCCTCTCCCGGGTCGCCGATTTCGGCGCCGACGTCATCATGATCGACGGCGCCGAACCGGGCAGCGGCGAGGTCTTCGACTGGTCGCTCGCCGAAGGTGCGCCGTCGGCCGGCCACCGAGTGCTGCTCGCCGGAGGACTCCATCCGGGCAATGTCGCCGATGCCATCGCCCGGGTCCGCCCATGGGGCGTCGATGTCGCCACCGGCGTCGAGTCCGCACCGGGCCGCAAGGACCCGGTCAAGCTCCGCGAGTTCATCGCCAACGCTCGCGCCGCAGCAACACAACTGCCCGACGATGCGTCAAGCGTGAAAACCGACGATGCTCCATACAACTGGGAAGAGGATTTCCTGTCATGACCATGGCCGAACCCACCGCGTCGGGCCGCTTCGGCGACTTCGGCGGCATGTACGTCCCGGAGACCCTGGTTCCTGCGTGCCAGGAACTCGACCGGGCCTTCCGCGACGCCTGGGGCGATCCTGCCTTCCGCGAAGAGCTTGATCATCTGCTGCGCACCTATGCGGGCCGTCCGTCACCGCTGACGGAATGTCATCGTCTCGGCGAAGAACTCGGATGCCGCATCCTCTTCAAGCGAGAGGACCTCAACCACACCGGCAGCCACAAGATCAACAATGTGCTCGGCCAGGCCCTGCTCGCCAAGCGCATGGGCAAGACCCGCATCGTCGCTGAGACCGGCGCCGGTCAGCACGGTGTCGCCAGCGCGACGGCCGCCGCCCTGTTCGGCATGGAGTGTGTCGTCTACATGGGCACCGTCGACATTGAGCGCCAGAAGCTCAACGTCTTCCGGATGCAGCTGCTCGGTGCTGAGGTCCGGGCCGCCGAGACGGGTAGCCAGACGCTCAAGGACGCTGTCAACGAGGCAATGCGCTACTGGGTGTCTGCCGTCGAGGACACCCACTACTGCCTCGGCTCGGTCATGGGACCGCACCCGTACCCGTGGATGGTCCGCGAGTTCCACCGTGTCATCGGTGACGAGTCCCGCGAGCAGTGCGCCGAGCTCCTCGACGGCGGCGTGCCCGACTATGTCGTCGCCTGCGTAGGTGGCGGCTCCAACGCCGCAGGGATCTTCGCTGGGTTCGCCGACACCGAAGCCCAGCTGATCGGTGCCGAGCCGGCCGGTGGTGCTGCGGTCGGCCGAGCCGTTCCCGGCATCGTGCACGGCTCGAAAAGTTACCTGATGCAGGACGAGTGGGGACAGGTGCTCGAAGCCGAATCGATCTCGGCCGGGCTCGACTACCCGGGCATCGGTCCCGAGCACGCGCACCTCGCCGCGAGCGGCCGCGCCCGCTACGAACCGGTCACCGATGCAGAGGTCGTGGAGGCGTTCCAATTGTGCTCGCGCACCGAGGGCATCATTCCCGCTCTCGAATCCGCCCATGCGCTCGCCTGGATCGCCAAGATGCGTGACGAGGTCGCCGGCAAGACCATCCTGGTCAACATGAGCGGTCGCGGCGACAAGGACGTTAACCAGATGATGGACGTTCTCGGATCATGACCGGTGCCGTGGAAACGGCCCTGCGTGCTCGTATCGATGCGGGTGGCAAGTGCCTGGTTCCCTACATCACAGGTGGACTCGGCGACGACTGGCTCGACACGTTGCGTGCCGTTGCCGCCGCGGGTGCCGATGTGATCGAGATCGGCATGCCATTCTCGGACCCGGTCATGGACGGTCCGACCATCCAGGAAGCCAATGATCGGGCACTCGATGCCGGGGTCACCCCACAGACCATCCTCGACGACCTGCGTCACGCCGACATCGGTGTGCCGACCGCTGTGATGACCTACGGCAACATCGCCTACCACATGGGTTTCGAGCGGTTCGCGAACTCGCTTGCCGCGGCCGGCGTGTCCGGGTGCATCCTGCCCGACATCCCCCTCGAGGAAGTGGGGGAATGGGCGGCAGCGGCCGATGAGGCCGGTGTCGAGACCGTCATGCTGGCGGCGCCGACCGCGCCTGACGAACGGCTGCCTCTCATTGCCGAGCGGGCGCGAGGCTTTGTCTACGGCGTCGGTCTGCTCGGCATCACCGGTGTTCGCTCTGCCCTTGCGGCATCGGCGGTCGAGATCGCCGGGCGTCTGAAGGGCGTCACCGACAAGCCGGTACTCGTCGGCGTCGGTGTCGGCACGCCCGAGCAGGCGGTTGAGGTCTCGCAGGTGTCCGACGGTGTCGTCGTCGGTTCGGCGGTCGTGCAGCGCATGCTCGACCATGCTGGGCCCGAAGGGGTTGCGGCCCTCGTCGGCGAATTCCGGGCTGCACTCGACGAGGCCTGAGCTGGTCTGCGGATCCGTCGGCGCCGACGGTCGCGACGGAGCGGGGGAGGTGTCCAGCCCATGGATCACGATCTGATCATCATCGGTGGTGGTGCCGGTGGCCTCGGTGCGCTGCGCGCCGCCCTCTGGTCGAAGGCCGACGTGCTCATGATCAATGATGGCCCTCCTGGGGGTGACTGCACGTTCACCGGCTGTGTGCCTTCCAAGACGATGCTCTCGGCTGCACGCAACGGCGCTTCCTTCGGCGAGGCCATGGCTCGTGTTCGCGCCACGATCGAACGCATCGCAGCCACCGAGAGCGCCGACGTTCTGATGGAGCACGGCGCGTCGTTCATCAAGGATCGAGCCCGGCTCGTCACCCACGACACGGTGGCAGTCGGTGAGCGCCGCATCACAGCACCTCGGATCATCGTCGCAACCGGTGGGCGCCCCTCCATGCCGCCGATCCCAGGCCTTGCGACGACACCCCATCACACCAACGAGACCATTTTTTCGCTGGTCCATCGGCCTCGTCGCCTGGGGGTCATCGGGGGCGGGACGATCGGCTGTGAGATGGCTGAGGGGTTCGCCATGCTCGGCAGCGAGGTCGTGCTCGTCGAGGGTGCTGAACGGCTCCTGCCGCAGGAGGAAGCCGAGGCGTCGGCGATCGTCGAGGCCTCGCTCGCGGCACGCGGTGTCACGGTGATCACGGGTACCGGAATCGAATCGGTCGGTCGATCGGCCGTCGGGGTCGAACTCCGCCTGGCCGGCCGGACCATCGAGGTCGACGAGGTACTGGTTGCCGCCGGCCGCACCCCGAATACCGAGGGCCTCGGTCTCGACGAGCTCGGAGCGTCGTTCGACGCCGACGGTCACGTCGAGACCGACGACCGGCTTCGCACTGCCATTCCGGGCGTGTATGCCGTCGGCGACGTGACCGGAAAGCTGCCGTTCACCCATGCGGCCGATGAGATGGGCCGTATTGCTGCCGGCAACGCACTCAAGAAGGGCTATCGAGGCCGCTACCGCACCCACCACACGCCGTGGGTCACCTTCACGAGCCCCGAGGTGGCCCGGGTGGGTGTCACCGAGGCCGAGGCGAGCGCTCGAGGCGGACGGGTCTGTGAGCTGCCGATGAGCGAGATGGATCGCGCCGTGACCGACGGTCGAGAGGACGGCTTCATAAAGTTGATCACCGGTCCGAAGCGCATCACCGGGCATCTAGCTGGCGGCAACGTGATCGGCGCAACCATCGTCGCCGAGCGGGCTGGTGAGATGATCCACGAGGTCGCGTTTGCGATGCGCACCCGAGCATTCGCCGGTCGCCTCGCCCAGACCGTCCACGCCTATCCCACCTGGTCCTACGGGCTGCAGAAGACCGCAGGGCAACTCTTCGGTGAGGTGGAGGGGCGAACATGGAGGCCGGCGCGTGCGTGAGGTGGTCCGGCTGGCCGGGCTGGCGGTGACCCTCCTGGCCGTCGTGGTGTGGGCCCTCCTGGCAGCCCGCACACCGACCACCACCTATCACGTCGTCCCGCTGATCGTGGCGTCAGCCTGGCCCGCGATCGATGGGTCGGTCGGTGCCGGTCTGACCCAGCGCCGATCGGTGAATGCCGCCCTCGGCGGATTTGTGCTGGCCACGGCGACGGCGATCATTCTCGGGGTGAAGGGCGATCTCGACGGCCCGACACTCTGGGCAACGCAGGGAACCGTGGCCGTCCTCGTCGAACACGTCGCCGTTGCCGCAGTCGGCGCAATCGCCGGGTTCATCCACGCAGTGCGGACAGCCGGCACGGCACCCGGGGGCGAGTGAGCCCGTCGAGTCTCCGGAGCCGTAGCCGCCAAACGGAGCCGTTTGGTCCAGGGGGTCGGATCGTTCTACCGTCCAGGTATGCCTGACTTGCTCGTCGAGAAGCGCGGTCACGTGATGATCGCCACCATGAACCGCCCGCAACGCAAGAACGCCATGACGCTTCAGATGTTCGGTCGCATGCGTGATGCCTGGAAAGAAGCCTCGGCCGACGACGACATCCGTTGCATCGTGCTCACGGGTACCGGCGGCGACTTCAGCGCCGGCATGGACTTGCGCAGTCTTGCCGGCGACGCCGACGAGCACGACGACTGGGACGTGAAGGGGGCGATGGCCGAGCACGGCGCCGCCTGGATCTACGAGGGCCTCACCAAGACGTATCGGCCGACGAAACCGATCATCGCCGCTGTCGAGGGTGTCGCCATCGCCGGCGGTACGGAGATCCTGCAGGGAACCGATATCCGCATCGCCGCTGAGTCGGCGAAGTTCGGCGTGTCCGAGGTGCGCTGGTCGCTGTACCCGGCCGGTGGCTCTCCCGTTCGTCTCCCGCGCCAGATCGGTTATGCCGAAGCGGCCGACATCCTCCTCACCGGCAAGCACATCACCGCCGCCGAAGCGAAAGCGATGGGGCTCATCAGTCGCGTCGTGCCGGACGGCACCGCCTTCGAACACGCACTCGAGGTCGCCGAGATCGTCGCCGGGAACGGCCCGCTTGCGGTCGAGGCCGTCCTGCGAACCATGCACGAGACGTCGGGCATGACCGAGGCAGAGGCGTGGGCGCACGAAGACGCGTATGCCAACGCCGTCATGCAATCCGACGATGCGAAGGAAGGCCCTCGGGCCTTTGCGGAGAAGCGCACCCCGAACTTCCAGAAGAAGTAGCCAGGTCGGGCATCCGCGCCCGAGATCAGCCGGTGTTGCGCAGTCCCGCCGCGACGCCGTTGATCGTGAGCAGAAGCGCTCGTTGGAGTCGGGCCTGCTGCGCCGGGTCGACATCGGCCGCTCGGCTGCGGGCGAGCAGGTCGACCTGAAGGATGTTGATCGGGTCCAGGTAGATGTCGCGCACGTTGAGGGTGCGGCGCAGGATCGGAAGATCATCGAGCAGTTCGCCGCCGGTGATGAGGCTGAGCTGCTGCAGCGTCAGCGCGTGTTCGGCGGCGACGTCATCGAGAATGTGGTGAAGTGCCGGGTCGACCAGGGTGGTGACATAGTGCCGAGCGATCGCCAGGTCGGTTTTGGCGAGGGTCATCTCGACGTTCGAGATGAACGTGCGGAAGAACTGCCAGTTGCCGTACATCTGTGCGAGGACGTCGCCATGACCGGCCTCGACCGCCGTATGGAGAGCGGTACCGACACCGAACCAGCCAGGGATGATCTGGCGGGACTGGGTCCAGCCGAACACCCAGGGGATCGCACGGAGATCGGAGAGATCGCCACCGCCTTTGCGGCGTGACGGCCTCGAGCCGATGTTCATCGCGCCGAGTTCTTCGACCGGGGTGGCGGTGTTGAAGTACTCGACCAGTCCGTCCTGCTCGACGAACGCCCGGTACCGGGCGAAGGCAGCCGTCGACATGGTTTCCATCACGCTGTTCCACGCAGCCACGTCCTCTGGGGCATTCCGGGGCTTGCGATGAGCGAGTGATGCCTCGACGACGGCAGAAAAGGCGAGGTCGAGGTTGCGGTTGGCGATCTCCGGCAGGCCGAACTTGTCGGCGATGACCTCGCCTTGCTCGGTGGTCTTCATGGCTCCGCGAATCGCGCCGGCGGGCTGGGAAAGAATCGCCGCATGGGTCGGGCCCCCGCCTCGCCCGACGGTGCCACCACGACCGTGGAAGACCGTGATCTCGATCCCGCTCTCGTCGGCGACGTCGGAAATCGTGCGCAGGGCCTTGTGAATCTCCCACTGTGAGGTCGTGATCCCGCCGTCCTTGTTGGAATCGGAATAGCCCACCATCACTTCTTGCACATTGCCGCGCAGCTCGACGAGGGCTCGATACGACGGGATGGCGAGCAGCTCGCGCAAGACGGGCCCGATCGCCTGCAGATCGCCGATCGTCTCGAACAGGGGCACGAAACCGAGTCGGGCGATCCCGGCGGAGAGATCGATCAAGCCGACGTCGCGGGCGAGAACCGCCGGGGCGAGGATGTCGTCGACGCCCTGGGTCATCGAGATGATGTAGCTCTCGATGATGTCGTCGCCGTGCTCGTCCATGCGGTCGCGCAGGACCTGAAACAATGCCCGGGTCTCGTCGGCCTCGCCCGTCTGGGGCGCGGCGAGCGGCCGGGGCGAGCCGAGTTCGTCGGCGAGCAGCGCCGCCCGACCCGGCTTGTCGAGCCCGGCGTAGTCCGTGCCGACCGCCTCAAAAAGCTCGGAAAGTGTGGCGTGATGTTTCGCGGCGTGCTGACGGATGTCGAGCGTGGCGAGATGGAAGCCGACGAGCCCGACGAGGCGTCGCACCCGGGCGAGGCGTCCGTTGGCGATCAGCGCGCCACCGGCGGCCTTCAGCGAACGAGCGAGCACGTCGAGATCCTCGGTGAGCTCGGACGGGCGGCTGTAGGCCCGAGGCCCGGGCGGGGTCTCTGCGGCCTCCAGGAGACGCTGATGCATGACGGCGAGGCGTTGCCGGTAGGGCTCGCCGGCACTCAACGCCCGGAATCGGGTCCGAACCTTCGGGAAGTTCTCGTCGTCGGCCTCGAGTTGGGCTTGCAGTTCGGGTGAGATCGCGCGAATCGCACTGGCGATGCTGAGCTCGGCCGACAGCTCCTCGATCTCTCCGACCAGCAACCGCAGCGCCCGGGCCCGTTGGAAGTCGAGCACCTCGCAGGTGGTCTGCGGTTTCACGTTGGGGTTGCCGTCGCGATCACCGCCGACCCACGACCCGAAGCGCACCGGCTGGGCTCCGGCATCGAGCTGGAAACCGAGGGAGCGAAGGGCTGCATCGATGTCGTCGAAGAGTTCAGGCACCCCCTCCTCCAGCATCTCGCCGAGGAAGTACAGGATGGATCGGGCCTCGTCGACGGGATCCGGTTTCTCGCGTCGAAGCTCGTCGGTCTGCCAGATCATGTCGAGGAGTTCGTCGATGCGGCG
>Ga0255751_10004514_pt1 | contig 12577 bp, 8 predicted proteins | sample 071ome_20_FD_179951 | JGI IMG/M metagenome (GOLD analysis project Ga0255751, IMG submission 179951) | Coastal salt marsh microbial communities from the Groves Creek Marsh, Skidaway Island, Georgia - 071412BT metaG (version 2) | ecosystem: Environmental > Aquatic > Marine > Intertidal zone > Salt...
TGAAAGGTCGGGAGTTACGGAGTGATTTACTAGTTTTACAACATCTCCAGTCGAAATACCAGAGAACTGGTTTGGTTCCGAAAGTGTTACTGTATATGTTGTTGCACCAGAACCAATAAGATTAAACCGTCCAGTCTGAATACCAACATAGGTTGAGAATCCAGATGGTTGAGTCAAGTATTCTTTTGCAATAATATTATATCCAAGAGAAGATGTAAGTCCAAGAGTATTAGTTTGTGCCGCAGTCAGATTTAGTTGAATATATCCTTCCTCTCTACCAAATATTCCAGAATCTGGTGTTGGTATATTGAAGGTCATGAACCTATCACCAAGAGTTTCTGTCGATGTTCCTTCATCGATGATGGTTCCAATACCAGCAGATGTAATAGTAACTGCAGAACTACTGATATCTTTTGGATCACCATCTTCAAGATACTGAAGAACGGGACCATAGAAATCAACACCTCTTTCAACACTAATGTTTATTGAGTTATAATCACTATCATAAATGTCTGGTGATGGAATATATTCATCCGAAGGACCAAGAATGATATTATTTGTTGTGGTAATCTTTCCAGTCGCAAATACTCTTAATCCAGTTCCACAATTACGAATAATATTTCCACCAGTTGCAACAACAGATGTTACAGAGAAATCTACTGGACCAGAAAAGTTCTCGAATAAACAATCATTAACTCTTAAAGTGTCAGATTCCTGAACATTCAAAGGATAATATGTGTATCTATCGGTAAGGGAAGAGTCTACAAAGGTTGAACTTTCAACCAGTACTCTTGATGAATCATAAAGATACAAACCATGAGCAGGAGAATTTCTAATTTCGACTCCTTTAAAGAGTGATGAACTTGTTTCTGGAAAATACATGATGTAATTATCAAGGTCATCATCAAACATGATATTATTACCACTGTTACCATCAATGGTTAGGTCCATAACGGTAATATCTCTACCAGAAGTTGTACCTAATCCAACAATATTACCATCAAATGTTAATAGATTTCCTTCACCATCCGATTCATCGGTTGCAAAATACTGAGTTTTAATAATGGAATTTTTTCCATTTCCCCTCAAAGTGAATCCACTAGGTATTAGTAGTTTATTTGTCAGGAATGTTCCACTCGGAAGAGTAATATAATTTAATCCATTTTGAAGCGCGGCATCAATGGCAACCGTGAATGCATTGGTATTGTCATGTACAACCTTTACCTGGTTTGTGGTTCCAATTCCAATGTTTGTATTATAATTTCCAGCAACTTTTATTGAATTAGTCCCAACTGCCGTAACAGTATCAATCGACCATCCTCTTGCTCCTGTTGTAGTTCCCACTCCAGGAAAATGTATTTGATCTACATATTCATTTTTTGTTCCTTTCGTGGACCACTCTGTTTGGTCATAGGTTCCATAATCTCTCCAGGTAATTCCAGAAGTATCCGATTTTAGTTCTTTTGGACCCAAAATGGCGATTAATTTTGAATCTTCAATGTCGGTGCTTCCAGCACCCACACTTTCCTGACGGAAAACAAGGAGACCATGATTTGTATCGGTTCTTGCAAGAGTGAGTGAAACGTGATTCAAATCATTGAAGTCAGCAATATCAACATGTCCAATTCCATTTGTCGGTGTAATTTGTGATGATACACCAACTTTTCCGTTTCTGTAGTGATACTGGGAAACCCAATAGCGATATGTATTTACAGTAGCCGCAGTTCCAACTTTAGTCGCACTTAGTGAAGACAGAACTGGAGCAGGAACCAGTGTTGAATCTGATGTGGGTGTTACACCAAAGACTTTAACTTTCTGGTCAACTTCAAATGTTGCTGTTGAAATACCACTAATTTCAAAATTAGATCCCACATTAGAACCTATTCCAATATAAACATTTCCATCTGGACTGAAATTAGAATTACTAAATTCAAAAGTCGTCGCAATAATTTTACCAGATACCTCTAGATCGGTAATCTCAATCGGTGGTGCATTTGTGAAATACTGATATAACTTTGCCATCTTTACCTCTTATCGTAGTCCCATCCAGCAAGAGAATATTGACTATTATCTCCTGGATAATCTAGTGGTGTTTTTCCTTCATACTCTGGTGTTAATTTATCACCCAAACGGTCTGCCCAGACCTGATAATAACAATTTATATGAGAAGCACTACCAGACTTTACGAAAACACCATCTTCGGTAATTTTATCTATGACTAAATCTTGAATGGTTCCAATTTGAGTTAGGTTTACAGTGATTGAATCATAATCAACCAGTCCTTTCCAATAATTAGGTAGTTTAATAACGTTTTGACCTGTTAATTTACCTCTGATGTAAATTGCAGATTCTGGTCCCTCAACACAAATATGTCTGAGTCTCCATCCCTCCCTATTTGGATGCTTTATATCAAATCCTTTTTTACTATTGATGGCAATCGCAACATCACCAACACCAGTAAGATTTAATAAACCATTTATTTTTGTGACTGCTCCAGAAATAATATTAACAGGGGCAACTAATTTATTTGATGTTGCAGCAGTCAGAGTATTATTTGTTGCGGCAACTAAATTATTTGTCACACCATCAAGATCATTATTGACAACAAAAGTTCTTAATTCAGTTCCAGTAACCAAATGTTGTCCGACTGTGGTGTGCGTTCCAGTTTGAGTTGTTGAACCAGTAAGACTGTTAATTCCTGTTCCAAAAATACTAATCGGACTCGTGATGGAAGGTCCAACAACTAGTGCTCCCGCAAAAGGTGTTAGTGTTGATCCAGCACCAAAATGTCCTTTATGTGCAGATAATGATCCTGGTTCCCAAAGACCAACTGGTAATTGTAAGGCACCTCCACCAAGAGGTGTCATAACATCAATAGATCCTAACGAAAGACTATCTAACATTTTATTTACAAGATTGTGAAATTGCAGTAATAATACTTGCCCAGTTACCAGACAAGATTGAACTTAGAAATCCAGCACTGGCAACAGAACTTCCTTTACTTAAAGAACCAGAAATCATCATGTCCCCAACAAAATTCATATTACCTTCACTTCTAAAACACATTCTACCAGCTGCAACTCTAAATTCACTACCAGTGCTTAACTGTAAGAATCCATTACAGTTTGCCATAATGTTACCCTGACCCTCCTCACCAGCAGAAGCTTCAAAATAAATATTTTTTGCTTTTAAATGAATATTGCCAGATTCTGCTGTTAGTACAATATCGCCAGATTTTGCAACAATTGCCTTACCGATTCCACCCTCTTGTGAGGGATCACCAGCAATTCCAACAACTTCGCCACTAAAACCTTGAATTCTTTCTACTTTATTACCACTTTTAGCATGAATAATCTGATTATTTCCAGACGTAATAATAGTTAAATCCCTTTTATCATCTACATCGTCAGTTGCAACAGGACCACAATGTATAAATGCATGAGGATTTTGAGCAATTGTATAATCTGGTGCGTTTGACATTGAATATCAACTTTATTATGTATTTATTGACTGACTCGGAACCGTATTACCAATACAATCAATCACCTTAACTAATTTATTCGGATCAATTACCTGCAGTTTTTCAATCTCCAAGAAACGATTTAGTGGAGTAAAGTTCAAATTTGCTCTGAATTTAGCACCGACTCCAGTTTCACTATTAATTGTGATATTTGGAACTGATGTATATCCATATCCAGTTTGTAGGATATTGAATCCAACAATTTGCCCCAACTGATTAACTTCAATCTCAAACTCTCCACCATCCCCATCATCAATTGATACTGTATCACCATCACTATATCCAATACCAGTATCAATAATATCAACATCATCAATTGTAGACACGGAATCATTAGATGATTGGTCCGAATCTCCTGTGTCCGTCGTAGTTGTCGATGTGGATGTGGATGTTGAATCTTCCTCATCAGCATCATCTACACCATCTCCACCACCAGAACCCAGAGTATTTCCATCGGTTGCAACTTCATTTTTTGTAACCGTCACTTTAATTGTTTTTGTTACTGTTTTTGTAATAGTACCATCATCATTCTTTTCTGTTGCATCATCATTTTTTGCCGTTAATTTGTAGGATAATTTCGCACCAGAACCGTCCGATGGGAATTCTATATCAGATGGAATAACAACAGACAAGGAACCAGTTTTTGGTAGGGAACTGGCGTTGTCCACATTCGACATCGATACTGTTTTTGCATTTTTGGTTTCCCAACTCAGTGTAAGAACACTTCCAGGAGTTAAATTTGTTGAAGATGCAGTAAAACTTATAATTTCTGGTGAATTTGTATTAAGTGTGGTACTACTCTCTACTTTTTCTTTTACAACAGTCAATATAAAAGTTTTTTGTATGGTTTGGTCTGAAGAATCTTTATTTTTCTTTATTGCCGTCAGAGTAAATGTTTTTGTCGTTTCGGTTTCACCTGGACCAAAACTTACATCATCATCGGTGATGGGAACACTTGCCGAACCAGATAGACCAAGTTTTGTTAGTCCACTAATTCCTAGAGATACCTCATCGGCATTAACAACATTCCAACTCAAACTCACAGAACTATTCACGGATATTGGATTTGGAGCTCCATAGAATGATGTGATAACAGGAGCACCACCAGTAAATGTATTGTCATAATCAGAACCAGGATTTTCAATTTTTATTTTTTCAATTTCTCCAGTTTCATATCCATTTTCATCTACTTTCATGACGGCAAATGCGGATGCATTAGAACCACAACCCGCTGGATCGACAATCTGAACAAATGGTGTTGTTTTATAGTCTTGACCAGGATTCAATAAATTAGTCCCAATAACCTGCCCGACATTATTCACAACTGCCTGAGCAACTGCACCTGCACCCCCACCACCAAAGATTACAACTTGTGGTAAACCACATTCAAAGTTTCCAGTATAACAAGAACCAGGTGATTGTGAAGAATTTGATTCTGGTCCAAAGAAGTCATTCAACCATCCGTTCGCAGTATCTGTGATTTCACCAGCAAAATTGGGAGAGATTCCAAAATTGAAATTTGAAAATGAATCTGTCTGTGTCTTTGTTGGTCCTCCCCAAGGAGAAAGTGCAAACTCTTTAATTTCTGGACACTCTGGACCACCACAAAGAAATCCTTGGAAACCTAGAATCGTATCGATTGCACTTGAAACAGAACCAAAGATTTTACCTACTCCACCAAGAATATCATTAATTTGTTCAAAAATTGGTTCTAGTGCCTTATCAATATCACTGACCAACTTGTTAATCATTGCATTTGTCCATTGTTCTGCGGCACAGAATGGAGTTTGTATAATTTGACCAATCAAGGAGTACAAAAAGTCACCCACAAGACCAAATAGACTTTTGATAATTTTTTCGAATGCACAGAAGATTTGATCGATAATTGCGGCAACGATTGATTCCTTGATTGATTTCAAGAAATTAGTCATAATCATTTCAAGTGCATCAATGATTAATTTTTTTAATTTGTTTAGAACCCAATTTCTTAGTCTCTGAACAAGTGTTTTAAGAACACCAGCAATTGCACTTGTGATGGCACTGATTGTACTTTTTAAATTCTGAACTTTATTAATAGCACCATTAATATAAAAATTGCCGTATTTTTGAACTCCTCTTAAAACAACGAAAAGTTTTTGTAGATTCGTATTAATCTCTCCAAGAGTTCCCTCTGCCTTACAAGGATCTCCTTTTGAAAAGATTTCTTCCGATGCAATTTGCTCTAAATTCCAAGAAACTGTTTGATAATATTGAATACCAAACTTTTCTTTAGCTTCTGCTGCTGTTCCAGATCCACCAAGATTTACATCACTTATTCTAGCTTTTGACTTCTTTACTGCCATAGTTTATAAAGTTTATAATAGTGGATTTTTCTTGAAAAAATCTTGTGTTGGAAGTTGAACTGGTTGCTGAGAATCTGGTTCATCACCACCCTGTGTTTGATATGATTGTGGCTGAATTAGACTCCAGAAAGGAAGTATTCTTTTAAACTCCGTACTTTTTTGTTTCAAAACAGAATCTGCTGTTACATCATATTCATCTTTGGTTCTTGCCAGTACACCTAAAATAAATGGATTTTTTAGTGTTGTTCCATCAGTATGAAGATACATTCCAAAAACAATTTCACCACCAACAATTCCTGTCGATGTCATATTTAGGGTGCCATGTGATGTTGGAAGTAATACCTGAGCAGAGGTCAATCCAGAATCTGGAGTCGATGTTCCATTGGGAGAATGAATTCCCATAATTCTAACCTTTACTCTACTTCCCCATCTATTTTTATCTCTTTTGTTTATCTCCTGATATGGAGGAACCTGTCCAATCCAGAAAACTGGGGAACTAGAAATATATCCTTGACGATTTCCAAGATCTGTCATTTATTAAACCTCCGTATTCTTATATATTCCATCAGTATCACGAACAATTGTCATATGAGTGGTTGAACCAGTTTGTCCGTCCGATGTAAATTTATGTGATAAGTGTAATATCAAATAATTTCCACTCACAGTTTCATCAGAAACACCTTGTTCTGGTTGGTCTGTTTTCTTTGGAAATGCACATTGAATAATTTGTCCAGCACGAAGTTCAAGATTGCACGGAACAACAATATCGATAATTTTAGAGAACAATGTATTGTATCTCATTAAAGATTTTGGTCTCCAGAAATCTGGATTATTATTTGTTTCTGTTCCTATTCCAGATGATGTGTTGCCAATGTCCAAAAAGTCAACAAATGTGGTGTATTCATTCAGAGAATTATCACTGTATATTTTTTCCACATCAATTTCATTAGAACCAAGAGTATATCCCAAATCCAAATCAACAAAATTTGATTTAACATCAAATGTATAAGGATTAAAAGTTAGTTCATTTATAGATTCTCCAGTCTTAAATGAACTGAACATGTTTCTCATACTAGAACGAACATTGTATTCTAATATTCTAAAGTTTGATCCCTCACAAAAAGTTGCAACATCACCATAAGTATATCCAAATTTACTTGCTTTGCTAATGAGATCATCTATACCCCTAAACTCATATCCATCAAGTGTTTCGTAGAAGAAAAATCCAGGAGATGCATTTGCTGGAGTGACTGGAGTTGCCTGTCTTGCCATATCAAGAATTACATCAAAAGGATTTCTACCCTGTCCTTCAATGGTTAATGATGTCGTTGTACCAGTAGACGTTAGTAAAAAAACAGACCCAAACTTTGATCTTAAAATTTCTTCTACACCGACTGTTACGTTACCAGTATATGTTTCATTGACTTTTATTTGTTTGTTATTACGCCCGTCTCTTGTTATTAACTGCAATCCAATAAGTTCAACTTTTGTTCCTTCAATTCTTGTTATGACATCGGATATTACAAATGGCAATACCCCAAAATGGTTTCTTAACATCGAAGGATGCTCAATTTCTATCTTTAAATTTTTATTTTTCAATGTTGGAACAGAAGAATATAATGTTCCCATTCTTTCTGCGGCATCCTGTGTGGGTCCAGCCAAAACTGCATATCCAGTATCAATGAAATGAATTTTTGCGGTAATATGAGGAGACAATAAAGACTCATAATATTCAAATGACACAAATCCACCACTCAGATCAATACCATTGGTAGAATCGGCAGTAACATCAACAGTGGTATCTTCTCGGATATCAATCTCAGATGAGGTAGCTACCTCTAAAGTTCCTAATATGGCAGGTCTTGTCCAGTTTGACATTTGCTATTATCTCCTAATGTATCTAGTAGGTCCAGGTACAATAATTGGTTGGGTACTATTAATAACAAGAACCTCAGTCATACCCTCACCATCAAAGAATTGTGTAAGCATATCTAATCCACCTTTTCCATATCCTGGTTGTTTTAGTGGTGTAACTGGACCTTGACCCTGCTTTTTTTGTTTCTTGACTAACTCATTTATATTTGTTGGTCCAGCATTTAAGTGATTCAATGAGTAAATTACACCGTCAGATGCTTCAATTAAAACTCTATTACCATATCCATCACCCTGATCGGGAATGAACTGTTTAAATTTAAGACCACCAGTTAGTGTAATTGATTGATTTGGGTTTCCAGCATAATCTTCTCCTCGGTGCATTCTACCCCATCTCAAACCAATACCAGAAGTAAATTTTAATGCCTGAGGCATTGGCATACCATTAACTAATATACTATATTTCACTCCTTGAGGAATACCTGCTTTGTAGTTATTCATATTTTGAATATGAATATGAGAACCACCTGGTCCAGCAGGCTTTGTATATCCTGTATATCCAACAGTTCCGACCACTTCATTCGGATCAATTTTGACTGCTGGTAATCCAGCTGGTGTTGATATTACTGGACCAGGTGCATTTGGATCATTCGTAGTATACGGAGATGATAGTGCTGTTGATAGTCCAGATTTTGCATATAATTCTTTAAAGTTGTCTATAAGAACTTTAAATCTTTTATTATTTTCTTCTTGAGAATCGATGATAAAACTTTGATCAGATGCATTATTTTCAAATATGGTAAATGTCTGTACTGATGCTCGTGCTTTTTTAAGTTTTCCTGATTCTCCAGGAAATGCTCCACCAGAAGAACTTGATGCTGGACGAACAGTTCCACCCTGTGAAAATCCAGGTATTTCTGCTGCTTTAAGATCTTTTACAATTTCAGTATCAAATCCCTCGGCAACATCATAACCAATATTTGCCCTTTTCATAAATTCTTCAGGTTTTATATCATAACCATAAGTATCGGTTGCTGTTGTTTTTGTGCCTGCACCTATCCCTAAAAAACCACTAGTTTTCACCCTTTTAAAAGTTCCAACACCGGGAACATTCAAATTAACTGGTTCATTCTTGTCTATCTGTGCTCCGGATATTGCAAGACGAGTTGTGGTAAAATTCTGTTCGGTAAGTTTTTGTTCTTTAAATGCAGTTACAACATCACTTCTAACTTGCTCCGGAGTTCTCTCACGCAATTGATCTCCAACAAATTTATCAACTGCAGCATCTGCTTCCCTTGCTTCACTTCCTATGTCATTTGTTGCGCCAACTAATTTGTTCAGTGCATCATTTAATTCTTTCCTTTCTCTTTCTAGTTGCGCTTTTTTCTCTGGTCTGAAGAAATTATATACATCAACTAAAACCTGAAATAAACCTCCAAGCCAATTGAAAACACTTTTTACAGTTTCAATTAACCATTGATTATCATCTAAAAATTTCTTTGCTCTCTTTATGAGACTTGGAAGATTATTAACAACTATTCCCAATAAAAGAACTCCTGCAAATTCTTTTATTTTATCAAGTAAACTCATTGCTGGTGCTGCCATTCTTCTTGCAGCACCAGCAACCATTCCAGATCCAGGTATTTTACCCTCCACAAAATTTTCTTTCTTCAGTCTTTTTGCTGCTATTCTTTGACGATTAAAAAGATTTCTTTCCTTTATTCTAAGTTTTTTTAGTTCTTTATTTCCCCTAATCAGAGTGCCTTTGATGTTTGTAGCATTTAGTTTTAGTTGCTTAATTTGAGATTCCATTTTTACTTACCTCAAACAAAGATTCCGTAATCTGCAAGAGATTCAGCAATATATGGATTGCTGGAATCAAAAGAACTAATATTAATTGGTGTGGATGATGTTTCTTGAACGTTGGTATTAGGTGCTTCTGGTGATTGATTACCTGCAAGATTCATTGCAGGCATGGGCATATTTACAATAGTTGGTTGCCCATTTTTTGAAGATTGTTTGCGTATATTATAAGTCTTAATTGATGTTGGTGATGATTTTGGTTTTGGTTTGACTGATGATGAACGCATATGCATATGAGACGTTCCACCACCAGTTGCATTAGCAATTCTAGCTTTTTCTTTTTCTTTCTTTGCGAGTTCTGCACTTAAGTATTCGTTAAATGTTTCGACCAATTGACCAAATTCTTTATTGACGTCTTCTTGTTTTATATTATTTCTTTTTTGTAAATTAATAGAGTTCGAAAGTGATGACCACATTCTTCCTGCATTATCATTAATATCTTTCAGAAGTGGGCGGAAAAGATTTGCTGCAGATGAGCGAATAACTTCCTCTCCAGGAGCAAGCATTGCAGGAACGCTGTCAGTATTTCCAGATCCTCTACCACCAACAGTTCCACCTTTAGAGAATTTTCCACCAGTTGTAATAGTACCTCCTTTACCAAGAATACTTTCTAACAGTTCATAAAACTGCTTATCATTCATTTTAAATTCACCACTAGATTCTCTCTCTTGGAGAAGCATTCTTTGAAATTCTGGAGTATCTACTATTCTTTCTGCTTCATCAATTCGTTTTTGCATATCTTTATTTGATAAATTTCTCTTTGATCTCAAAAATCTTTCAAAGTTAGTTCTAAATCTTTGTGCTCTCCTTGCTCTTTCAGCGCCCACACCAAACATAGAACCTTTCCTCATAGGTTTACCGGTCATAACCATACCAGCAATATCTAATCCTGCCTGAACCCCAAAAAAAGTTTTAATCCAAGGATTGTTCAACATAGCTCTAGTTTGACCCGCTTTGTATTCAGTTTCTTCGTTACTTATAAATCTAAATTTTGGAGTTTCATCACCTACGAATGGGGTCGTAGATGTTGGTTGTACGATTAACGTTCCGGTTGGGGTTTCTACACTCTGTGTTCTAGTTTGCCCAAAAATAGTTCTATCACTAAAATACTTATCAAGTAAAGGTTGAACATATTCTCCAACCTCTGCTGGTATTGCCTTTCTCCTTATTATTTCTAATGGGGATAGTTCTTTTTCCTTTTCTTTTTCTTTCTCTTTTTCCGTTTCTTTTACTGGGGAAGTTACAGTCTTTAGTGCAAACTTGTTGAAATAATTTGTAGCAAACGCAGTTGCAAATAATGTTTCTGCTAGTCTGTTTGCAACACCAGAAGTTGCAGATAGTTCATCTAAGCAACCACCTTTTCCTGTTACTGGACCACATCCATCACCACCTCCACCACCACCTTTGGTAGGTCCTCCAGTAGAAGGAGGTTGTGGTGGTCTTCCCAATCCACTTAAACGTTTAAATATTTTTCTTATAGTATTAAGAAATCCTAATACTTTTAGAGCAGCACCTGTTAGTTTTACAAGAACAACTCCTGCAATTATTTCTTTCCAATATGTTTTTAGGAAAGCAAATACATCTGCTAATTTTTGTCTATTTGCTGGATCTTGTAACCACTTCCAGGCATTATTAATTACAATTCCAGTTGCTATTAAAGAAAGGAATTCAATTATCTTATCAAAGATACTTTTAGTTGGTGCAAGTATTTGTGCTCCAAGAGCCCCTATTTTTGGACCTCTCTCCTTTCCTCTTTCAACAAATGCTTCTTTCTTTACTGCTTTCTGCTTTAGTGCAGTTCTTCTAGAAAGTTCTAGTAACTGTTTTTTCTCAGAAATTCTATTCGCAAAGTCTAGTGCTAATTGCTTCTGAATCTCTACAAGAATTCTATTTGTTTCTCCCAAAGTAGCAGCAACGTTTGCAGTTACAGCACTACCTTGAATTTGTGTTTTTAATCTTTCCGCCTTTTCTTCTTTCTCTTTTTGTAGTGGTCTTACAAAACTAAACTTTGATTTATTTAAAGAAAAACCACTTTTAACTTTTGCAACATTAGAAAACACTGAGGAAGAGACTGTTCTCTTCCCCATTTTTGGGAGTGATGGTGCTTTGAATAATGGTTGGTTTTCTAATGCCACTTACTGTTGTTGTGCCTTTAAGTTTTCTTCTTCAATGTGTTGTTGGAGGAGCGAAACATAAACTTCTCTCTCCCAAGGCATCATATTTTCTAACTCTGTCAATGAGTATTTATGGTACTGCATCAAGGCAAAATTTGTCTTATAATATGACTCAAGATTAGTGTGAGCCATACTCAACTGAAAAAACTCGCTAATCCCTCCAACGTGACTTCGTTTGTTTTCTTGGTGTTTGGATTCTTGACCTTGATTGTGTGAGTCAGTTTAGGCATTGATGTAAAGAATTTTTCAATTTCCTTAAACTGCTTGGTGTTCATCTGTTCAACGAACTCTTCCATTTCCTTCTTGGTGCAGTCGGAAGCAGACCAACATTCATCGGCATTATACACCATTTCAATACAAGCAGTAATCATTTGTAGAGATTGATCTACATTATTATTGTCTTGTTGAGTTTCAAAATTATTTTCAACAAATTGATCAATGGAAGGATACTTCATCTTCATCGAGAGAGTATCATCAAGTTTAATAATATCGTTGTGCTCTTTTTCTTTCTGAACTTTAATTGTATCAATATCAATGCTCATCTGAACCTGAGTTTCACCATCATCGGGGCAGGTTACATTCACTTCAATTTCTTCACCAACGGACTTACCACGAATATTGAGGAACAGATATTCAATATCAAACGTAGCAAGTTCCGAAACCTTGACACCTTTTGTCAAGATACATTCAGAAAGAATCTCAACAATTGCATTGGTAATCTGCTTCATATCCTCAGATTCCAGTGCCATAATCAGGATCTTCTCTTCTCTTACCAGGAAAGGTCTATATCTTACTTTCTTTCCAGT
>Ga0255751_10004516_pt1 | contig 12576 bp, 10 predicted proteins | sample 071ome_20_FD_179951 | JGI IMG/M metagenome (GOLD analysis project Ga0255751, IMG submission 179951) | Coastal salt marsh microbial communities from the Groves Creek Marsh, Skidaway Island, Georgia - 071412BT metaG (version 2) | ecosystem: Environmental > Aquatic > Marine > Intertidal zone >...
TGTCGAATCGAACTGGACGGGTATTATGGCGTTCGGAAAATCGAAGAATCCCATCGTTAAAAAAGCCTCTGAGAATGTATTTGTTGCCGCGAGGTTGGGCGGTATGGGAATAGCGATTGGTGCAGGGGTCGCCGATGATTTAATAAAGCTTTTAGAGGAGTAGATTTATTTAATCAACCTAAACCTTCCCTTCTCGGGCTTCTCTACTCGGTCAGGAAATTTTTGAAGCAGTTGCCATACGCACCCATTAATGGTTTTTGGATGAAATTCAGGATAAGCTTCTTCAATCATGCGATTAAGATTCGTCCATTGAATACCCTCCGGATGCGCTTCGAGTAACTCAAAAATTTTTAGGTATATCCTGCCGGTAATGGTATTTGGATTTAGTTTCATCAAAAACGCATCAAGGCATATCCTTTAAGCTGATACATGGTTAAAGTAGTAAGGGCTGAAGTGGCCACTTCAAAACCGGGCAACAGCTGTGACTTATCTACCTTTCTCTTAAACATGCTTTGCGAGCAAACGACTATTTTGACTCCCTGATCAATCAGTTCCTGGTAGAGGGGAGCATGCGGATTATCTACGCCAAATTTTTCGCGATAAAGTTCATTTCCTAAAGCAGTCCATAATGCACCGCCGTGAACCGCAACAATGACATTCATATTTTCCTTAGGAACACCTCCCATTGCATGAAGATTCATTAGTCTGGCCAATTGATTTACCGAAAAGGCCACCACGGTTTTATCCTCCTCGCCGGTCATCAAATCAACCACGATGTTATAGGTGAGCGATGGGTCTGGCTTTAAGTCAGCTAAAGGTGCATCGACGACCGTTCCAAAATTTTGGATGATAGGATTTACTGGGGTCTGCCCAAATAGATTGGTGCAGACCGCCAGTGCTAAAAGGTAAAAGTATCTCATTAGTTAAGCTTTAGTCCTGGGAGAGAAGCGTCTGGAGCATCCTGAGTCCAAGGATAAGATTGTTTGATGGGTTTCGGTAAGATTTGATCCAGTGATTCTCCGTCGTATACAAAGCCGTTTTTAACGACCATCTTAACTGAATTCGTATTTCGGATATTTTCTAACGGGTTTTTGTCCAGAATAACTAAGTCAGCCAATTTACCAACCTCAACACTTCCTAAATCGCCAGCTAGTCCAATGGCTTCGGCTCCTAGGATAGTAGCCACTCGAAGAGCGTCGTAGTTTGAAAGTCCGCCACTTTGCATACTCCAAAGCTCCCAGTGATAGCCTAAACCTTGAAGCTGGCCATGCGAACCAACCCCTGCAAGACCTCCCGCCTCAACCAAGTCCTTTACGAAAACGGCGTGGTCCTCGAAAACGTGCTCCTCGTCCATGAACCATCCGGCATTACGGCGTCTTGACTTAGCGTCGAGCTCTGACTTGGGAGTAAAACGATTCAACTTTGGATCTCCATTGACGGGCTCAGTGGCATAGTAATAATTCTCAGCCCATGGTCCGCCATAAGCAACCAGAAGTGTTGGGGTATAGGCTGTTCCCGAGTACTGCACAAAGTCAACAAAATCTTTGTAAAGTGGATAAATAGGGAAGCTATGCTCGTGACCCGGGTAACCGTCTAAGATCTGAGTAACATTGAGTTTGAAATCTAATCCACCTTCAGTGGTAGGCATTAATTCTTGCTCCTTAGCTGCCTGAATAATCCATTGACGGTGCTTGCGATTACCTGTCAGATACATCTTGATCGTTTTAGTGTTGTAGTACTTTGAGTACTGCTTTAACACCTCTCTTGCGTGGTCTAAACTTTCAATATTATAGCCCCAATAACCCACACCAGGACCTGTTGAATAAATTCGAGGCCCGGCTAGCATACCAGCCTCAACCATGTCAGCATAGGTAAGAACATCGGTCGTACCTGTTTGTGGATCCCTAGTTGTCGTTACTCCATAGGCGAGATTTGCTGCGTAGGCCCAAACATGATTTTTGTGAAGACCCCAGCTTGGTCTAAGGTGGGCATGAGTATCCACAAAACCAGGTAGCAAGAATTTTCCTTGCAAATCAATAGTTTCAGCTCCGAGCGGAATCTCAATTTCCTCATCGGCAGTATGAACTCCAGTAATGCGATTCCCCACAACAACCACTGTTGCGTTTTCGAGTACTTTATCTTCACCTGCCATAGGAATCACGGTAGCTCCGGTATAGACTACTACTCCTTTTGGTAAGGCACGCGCCACCTCAACAGCAACCGTTGATTCCACCGCCGTATAAGCCTCAGGCGCTTTTGGTTTTTCTTCAGATTCTTCAGATTCTGTAGCATCATCCTCAGAGGTATCGGCTTCATCGACTTTCTTTTCAGCAGCTGCAACCTTAGCTTCCTTTTCAGCCTCTTTAAAGTCTTCTATTTCCTTGTCGCGAGCCTCTGCAGCTGCGATATCGTAGGTAAAGAAGGTGTTACCTAGCATCCAGTATACCGTATTTCCGTCTGATCCCCATGAAGGAAATTCACCGCCCATGGTAGTTAGCTTTCTTGACGGAAAAGCCGCGTTGTTCGCGTTTCTTACATTGATTTTCACTCCGTCTGGTCCAACTTTAGGAACCGTTACGATATAGATATCGTTATTGATTTTGGCTAGCGCATAGTTGCCCTTAGGTGCTCTTAATAGGGTGCTCGCCTTAGATGGCGGACGCGAAGGTGCTTCAGGTTCATCTGACAGTAAATGATTATCGGTATAAACCGAACCGTAAACAGTGATACCATCGACAGAGACATATTTCTTCTCATCGGTTCCGTCATAACGTATAGAAATTAAGGTTCCGTTTTGATTCAAATAGATTCGACCGTCATTCTGAGCAAAGTGCGCATTAGAATAACCATCCGCCTTGGTTATAAAGTTCTCTTGACTCATTGCTCTTGGAGCAAACCATACTAGATCAGACTTAGACATAAATGCATAAGGCCCATCAGAATCTTCAAATTGCTGACGTTGACCCTTGAAGGCTACGATTCTGTTTGAAGGACTCCATACAGGATTCTGGTACACTGCTGAAGAAGTAGAAACTCTCACAGGCTTTGACCGCTTAGAAAGTCCCACTTTATAAAGGTGTCCGCCATCGGTCTCACTCCAAGTCACAAATGCGATCTCTTTGCCATCTGGGCTCCATGTCGGCATTGCTTCGGTGAAATCAAAAGAAGTTAACCTTCTCGGTTTTTGATCAGTGAGGCTCATCACATACACCCTATTCAGTGCAGTAAAAGCAATCATTGATTGATCAGGCGAAACGACTGCATCCCGAATTTGCGTAACGTTAAAAGTTGGGGTGTCTTCGATCGGATACTCAAATTTCAACTGAGGCCCCATCGCTACCTTTTCGTTTACACTGAAGTCAATCTCGCTAACGCGATTATCTAAATAAATACGATTAAGTTTTCCGCCATACGAGGCAATAATTGATTGACTATCTGGCATAAATGACATCGCCGGTAACACCCCGAGCGGAGCAATCGACTCTTGTTCGTCACGTTGTACCGGGTAGGCTAGCCAACGCTCATCACCTGAGGTTAAATCACGAAGAACTAGGCCCGTTTGATCGTTATATCTTGACCCATACACTAACCACTTTCCGTCAGGAGATAAGGTTGGGGCAAAAGCCGAACCGTAGCGACTCGTCATCGTCTTGCGCTTTCCGTCAGTCAGATCATAAGTTCCTAGCTGATACTGAGGAAGGCTCGCATTATACTGCCATGAGTTTTGGCGTTGGGAGTACCAAATATGATTGCCATCAGGGCTAAAGGCAGGCTCTGAAATCTTCAGGTTATCAGGCTTATCAATCAACTGGGTGCCTGAGCCACCCTCACGGTGATAGAGATGTAATTTAAAGTTTCTCGTACCCTTAACAACTGCGATATAATCACCATCTGGTGACCAATCTGCCGACTGCATATTAAAGGTATCTCCCTTGGTTACCTGAACAGTATCTTGTTTTACGCGATCAATAATCCAAGCATTATTACCTCCGCTTCGATCAGAAATGAACAATATCGAATTCCCATCAGGAGAATATTTCGGATGCGAGTCAAAAGCCAGACTTTCAGTCACTCGGGTAGCCTGACCACCAGAAACGGGTAACTCGTAGATATCACCCAACAAATCAAAAAGGAGCTTTTCGCCTGAAGGATGAACATCCACCGACATCCAAGAACCTTCAGTAGTATTTAATTCAAAAAATCGTTCGGCTTCAAGAGGAAGTCCTTTCTTTTCCTTTTTTTCTTGTGCTGATGCAAGAATAGGTAATGCGAGAAGTATCGCTAATAGCGTATTTTTCATATCAAACAAATTTGGCCATCTGAAGATAGCCAAATTGTTTGTTAGTAAGTGTTAAAAAAGAGGGTTATACCAGGAGCAATACAACGGTCAACGCTGCACCTGCTATAGCAAAATATAAACCCTTTTTGTAGATAGGCGCTCCAGTATTGAACATAAAGAATGCCGATACCGAGAAGAATAATAATGCCAGACCGAAGAAAATAGCCAACCAGAAAAGCGGATTGGTGGTATTCATAAGGTGTAGCTTATTCATTTTTTCAAGAAGTACAGGATACTTCGTGTTGGTGTATTTCGCTTCACCTGTAGCGGCGTTGTAAACACCATCACCGTTGAAGACAATCTGGAACCCATCGACCTTTTCTACTCGTATTCTAGTCTTAAGTGCCGGCCCAAGAGTTTCTGCATTAAGTCCTGGCTCAACGACTACAGAAACGGTCTCTTTCGTCTTGAAAGTATCTGTATTTCTAAAAGTAAGTACAATACCGCTTAAAGCATAAACGGCCATGATTCCCGCTAAAAAGAATCCTAAATAGCGGTGAAATTCTCTGAATTTTTCTTGTGATTTTCTGCTCATTGTTAGGTATTAAACCAGCAAACTACTGAAATACTACTGAAGAAAAAAGTTAAAAAAATCTAGTTGTTATTCCCGATACGAGACAACTCCTCTGCCGAACCATTACCGCGCTGCTTATTCTTAGTGTAGTTTGAACCAAAGTTATAGGTCAGTTGTAATTGTAGGGTCTGACGTGACCAGTCACTAATAACATTAGCATCAATCCCCGCATAGTCGATTCTACCGTAGAATTTTCGATTGAGAATATCTCCGATGGATGCATTGATTTTGATCGCATTATCGGCAAGAGTTTTACTGAAAGAAACGTTGAAATTAGCGATGTGATCGGTGATAATAACTCCCTCAAGACTTCCACTATTATAAAAGGCCGACCAAGAAGAAGAAATGCCAAAAGGTAACTGTACATCAAGACTGGTGAACCAAGTGGCACTCCAACGATTGAGATAAAGTGGCACCTCAAGACTTGGAGCACTGTAATCGGTGTAATCGACGATCACCCCCGTAAACCCATCAAATGCTTTGCCGATAAAGCCAATAGGAGCGAATAATTGAAACTGATAGGATTCATAATCATCCATGTTCACCGTTGCTCTGGAAACTTGAGCTGTAGCGTTATCTTGGGTTACTAATAAAAATAGCTCATCCTTAACCGTTTGCCTACTTAGGGTGAAAAAGGGTTGCCCCTCGTAGGTAAGACTCAATGAAAGATTATGAGTAAAAGAGGGTCGCAAGGTCGGATTCCCCCGCTCTGAGGTATAGGGGTCATAGTAGCTCACAAAGGAATTCAAGGACGAATAATCTGGGCGATTGATTCGATAACTATAAGAAGCAACTGCAGAAAGCTCATCGGTAATCTTTCGGGTCAAACTAGCACTAGGAAATAGACGCTCAATATCTCTGACCAAAGTTTGATTATTGGTGATTGAGGTGCCTGCTGTTCGGCTGTCCTCATATCTAAGTCCCGCCGACAACTTATAATCATCCAAGGATGTACTCCATTTTAAATAAATAGCTGCTATAGTTTCGTCAATTAAAAAACGATTGCTTTGCGCATCGACAAAGAGTGGATTGTTCTGATCACCCAGAGCGTATGATTTTAAATCGCTATCTGTAGTTACATCCGCATATTTTAGACCCATCTGCCAGGTTGATTTTTCAGAAGGATTATGGGTGTAATCAAGGCGAAAAATATTCACTCGAAAGGCCCCGTCTTGATCAAATCTTTGTGGTTCAAAAGGAACCTCGTTCATTGAGGTCGGCACCAAGCTACTCTCGCTCACATCTGAGAATCGAACGAAATTATAATCGGCTACTAATTTATTCTTGTCATCCTTATACTCGTAGTAAGGATTGATGTTTGTTGTGTTTCTCTGACGGTCAATCCGGTTATCTGTCAATAAATCTACACTAGAACCTGCGCTTTGTATTCCCGTTATACTAGCAGCGATTCGATCTGAATCAGTCTCTAAGAAGCTTGCATTGATCCCAGCCGAATGTTTTTCTGCCAAATAATAATCCACATTTAAACTCGACTGATACGTTCTTGGATCGTACGGGGATACAGAAGACTGATTATAAGAAACTCCATCTAAAGCTCTTAAAATCGTTAGATCTTCTCTCCAAGCCGATTTTCTCGCACCTACGTAGACCCTCCAATTGAGTCGATTGACATAACTCGCAATCGAGGCCGAGGTACCATAAGTGAACTCATTATTGTTACCAACTTGCGACCTTAGACTACCAGTTGTCCCTAGCTTTGCGTTCCTTTTAAGCACCACATTGATCAGTGGTCCGCCTCCCTCGGCATCAAATTCAGCCCCCGGTTGTTGAATGAGTTCGATTCGAGCGATATTGTCTGCGGGAAAATCTCTAAGAAGTGCCTCGGTGTCGATATAATCAGTTCGTTTACCATTGATAAGAATGGTCAAATTTCGACGACCCGCATAACTCAATTGCCCATTGATCACAATCACCCCTGGGACATTTTTCATCACATCTTGAAGATTAGAACTAACTAGTTCTGAGTTCTCCAAATCTAGAATTAACTTCTCCGCAGACTGACGAATCGTTGGTCTATTTCCTTGAACTACCACTTCATCAAGGGCTGTTGCTGATTCGCTCAAAACAATCCTTTGTGGAGTCGAGTCTTCCTCTACTCTAAGACTAGACTCATAGGCAGAGAAACCTAAAAGAAATACTTTGAGAGTATAGTTCCCTTTTGGCACGTCAGAAATAGAGAACACACCCTCTTCTGATGTTATTGTTCCATAGACCTCATTCAAATCCTGTGATTTTTGTAGAATCACACTTGCAAAAGCCAGTGGTTCTCCGAACTCATCAACCACCTCTCCCGACACCTCAAACTGAGAAAATAGGGATGCAGTAAAAACAAGGGCCAAGACTATCAAAAGGTTTTTCATATCTATGGGTTGGGTTTATGAAAGGGTTAAGTTGAACGCACTTAAAATACCTATGACGATTTAATTCTATCTTTATAACATGTACCCAACAAAAACTTCACTTCTCTTTGCAATTCTTGTGATGAGTATCACCTCAATGGTTCTTGAGGCTAGTGCCCCTCTATGGGCATATGGAATCGCGAAGGGGTTAACGACCGGTTTAGTTTTGCTTCTCGCTTCAAGCAATAAGCAAATTTCAAGATTAGGAGCGAGAGCAGTAACCGCCCTATTCTTCTGTCTTTTAGGAGATCTTGCTCTTTTATGGGAAGGTGGCTTTTTATTCGGACTCGGATTTTTTCTAATCGCTCACCTCTTATTTATTAGAGCATTTAAGGCGCGATTTGGAATTAAGTTTCACTGGATTGCCTTAATGATTACAGCCTCACTTGCAATAAGCACATTATATTTCATTTGGCCCAATGTATCTGGAATACTTCAAGTAGCCATTATTGGCTATGTTGCCGTTATTGGAATAATGAGCAGTTTATCGATGAGTATTGCGCTCAATAGAAGATCTAAAATCAGAACACAACTAGGGCTTGGGGGTCTACTTTTTATGATATCAGACGCTTTTTTAGGAATCAATGCATTTGCTATTCCGATACCCTTCGCATCAATCCTAATTCTTACCACTTATTGGGGTGCTATCACTTCTCTCGCAATTGCAGCTCGTGAATTTTAGTCTCTTACCCAGATAGCGATATCTCCAGGATTCAAATTAATACTATAACCTTGACCGCCATAAAGTCGTTGAGGCAGTCTAGCATGTTTCATTCCTCTCAATGAAATGCCTTGTTTGGTGCCTACTAGTTGCCATAGACCTTCCTTCAACATAGGTGTATCAAAATACCCTTGAACCTTAGAGGGATTTAAGAGTACCAATACTCGATCATCAACTACGTAACCTAATTGACCTTCGTTCTCTGGAAGAATAAATTGATAGTAATCCTCACTGGCCGAATCAACGCGAAATACTTCACCGTAGCTTGAGCTTCTGAACTCATTTAGACCCTTCCAAAATTTTTGCATCATTGCATAATCATTTCTATTCGTTGCAGTCGGACGTTTACCTACTTGTTCCCAAACGAATTGATTGGCAGTGCGATGATTATAGGTATCCCGGTATCCGTGCATATATACTTTGAATCCTGCATTGGTAGTTTTTACTACCTCTTGCAGTGGGGCATGAGCTTTACTTCGCATGATTTCGGAACCTCCATGAGTAACGATGGGCCCTAGAGAAGTATACAGCAAGGTGGCTGCAATACGATACGCATCCTGGTCAACGGCTAATCGGCCGTCAAAATCAGCTTCTGCAAACTGATCGGCTAAAGCGAAATTATCGTGTATATCAAGATAATTGATTCCGCTAATCGGTGTTTTATCAGTATCAAATCGATTCGCCAGCCCCTTCATTACATTTTCGCGCTCATCGAACTTACCTCCCGGCCATCCGCGGTCTTGATACTTATCTGAAAGTGTAAATACCGGTCCTTTAAATGCGTTTCGCGAATCATCTTGAAAGAAGGTAATTGGTGAGTCTTCTTTATACCAATCCCAATCGGGGTTGTTTTCAAACTCAGGATCATTGGAACCTATCCAGGCCTCTCCATATACAATCTTATCTTCGCCTATCGCCTCCTTCAGAGCGATCAATGTCTGTTGATCAATCTGTCCTGCCAAATCGATTCGAAACCCATCAATTCCGAATTCTTCGATATAATTTTTACACTGATCAATTAACCAGCGCTGTACCATCGGACGATTCTCTGTCTTCACCTCATTCCCATAAGCACCGATGTGCTCTAGGTCTTTCGTTCGGTAGTAATACTGCTTATCAATACCGTTGAAATTGAAGTATTGCTCCCCTCCATCCATATTCTCTCCGGTATGATTGGGTACGATATCAATAATCACCGCAATCCCTTTATCATGAAAAGCCTGAACAAGATCTCTGAACTCGTCCCGCTCGGAACCAGGCTCTGAGCCTTTAGTTCGGTATTTAGACTCAACCGCCATTGCAAAAGTGGTTCGATACCCCCACTGATAATTCTCTAAAGCCACACCCTGATCAATCATATACGGATCGTCTTTGAAAGAAGCCTTCCAATCATCATCGGGAAAATGTAAGTACTCTTGAACCGGCATTAGGTGTACCACATTGATCCCCAAATCAACTAAATAATCGAAGCCGATTTTCTCCCCGATCGAATTACGCAATCCACTTGCGATCACTCCCTTGAACGTTCCCTTTTCGCTGTCGATGATAGGTAATTGATCACTGAAATCTTGAACATGCATTTCATAAGCGATAACGTCCTTCATTGCAGGAATACCACCATCAAGAGGAGTAGCAGGAATCGTTTTTGGCCAAATACGCGCTCTACCCCAACTGGTATCAACTACCCTCGCGTAGGGATCTCTTACATGAGTCTTCGTGGTCTCATAAAAGAAATTACCCTTATCACCGGGCCCGTGTACCGTGAAATCATAATACATCCCAGACAAGTCTTTATTAAATAAAGCTTCCCAAACCCCTAGATCATCAACCTTCATCTTAACGGTTTGACTCGCATTAATGGCCGTCGAACTATCGTATAAATAGAGATACACCGAAGTCGCTCGAGGAGCAAACAATCGCACCTCTGTTTTTCCATTAACAATCTCTGCGCCTAAGGTTTTATCGCTGTATAAATTTCGAAACCATCCATCAAATGAGACCTGAGTTTTAATTCCATTATCCAAATCCTCTAGGTAATGAACCCTTCTTATATCGATGGGCTCTGAAGGAACAAGGAGCGCCTTAGAAGCTGTGTTCGGTAAGACTTTTTCAACTCCGATTTCTCGACCATCGATTCGCGTTAGCCTGTAATCATCAGAATCAAAACTTGGTTTGAAATTGGTTAGTAATACAATCGCTTTATCATCGAGTATTTCGGCTTTAAACGAGGGGACAAATGCGTCGTATTTATACACCAGATTGCCTCCCTTTTCATTCTTTGGGCTATGTGCTACCTCTTGCCAATTAGCATTATCGATTAAAAATTTGAATTCAGATTTAGCAGGAATCTTCAAATCATCTGCATTATCTATGGTTAAACTCCAAATCGTTCCCGACTTTTTCAATTGCCACTTTTCATCAAAAGCAGCATCCCAACCACGAAACGAACCAGTAACATAGACACGCTCGGGAGCAGAATCATAGATATTGGCATCATACAAAAAAGTTAGACGATCACTAAATAAGGCATATCCTTGTTTCAATTGTTCTCCAGTAAAGGACTGTGCATTCACTGTAAAAAAGAAACATGTGAAGAAGATAATGGTTAGGAAATTTCTCATATCTCAAAGATAGTTTTGAGGGATCAAAAAAGGCATTTATCAGGAATAGATTTTACAACTACAAGAAAATCAAGCACCTATACATCAATATGTTAAAATTTTTTGTTACTTAGCAATCCTCATTTTCTAAAAATGGCCACTTTATCTAAACAAAAAATACGCGTTGCGCGACTGCTAGAGCATCAAACACTAGCGGTACACTCTCTCTATTACGAAGGGAAGCGTTATACCAAAGTGGAATTAGAAAATATCCTAGAAGCCTATTACCGACGTCAGAGTCGTAAAGCTTAATGCAAAGGTCGCTTCTTAATCATTCCACCTTTAGTATCCTTGATCGGATATTGTATCACAAAGGCCTTAGGGTCAATTTTTTCGATTTCAAGAATTAGCTTACTAACCTCCAATCGCGTTACCACACAGAATAGAATATCCCGGTCGGGGAGTGATTGGCCTTGACTTCCGAAACCAGCATCTGAACGAAACGCGGTAACTCCTCGGCCCATCTCGTGCATAATTTGCGATTTGATGGCTGCCGAATCTGGGGAGACGATCATGACTCCGATATATTCTTCGATACCGTTAATGATGAAATCAACCGTTTTAGAGGCTACTATATAGGTCAAGATCGAATACATAGCGGTTTCTAGACTGAGAATAATAGCACTTACCGAGAAGAGGATAACATTGAAAATGGTAATCACATCGCCAACGGTAAGGCTCGTCTTTCGTGAGATCGAAAGGGCAAGTACCTCGGTGCCGTCGATGACCGCGCCTCCTCTAATCGAAAGGCCGATGCCTACGCCTAAAAAGAATCCGCCAAAAACAGCGATGAGTAATTTATCTGAAGTAATAACAGGAAATTCAAGGAGATGAACTAGAAGGGCTAAACCCAGTATAGCGACACTACTCTTTACTGCGAAAGGAAAAGAGATTTGCCTTGCGCCCAAAACGATAAACGGGGCGTTAACTAGAATAATTAAAACCGATAAGTTATAGCCGGTGAGTACTTCACCAAGAAGTGAAACTCCCATCGCGCCCCCATCAAGAAAGTGATTGGGAAGTAACAAACCCTTTAGACCGATACTTGCAGAGAGCACACCAAGCAGCAAGAAAATCGTCTCTTTGATTCGAACTTTCACCATTAAGCGTCCGAGCCTACTCATTACCATAAACTAAATCCTTTTCTCAAAGGTAACGGATGCTTGCTTTATCGAGTAGTTCTTTCGCCTATATTTGCCGCATTATGGAAAGTATAAGTTACGGAGCAATCGCGGCGGTATTAACTACCACTGCTTTCTTACCTCAGGCCTTTAAAGTGATTCGCACAGGCGAAGCAAAGAGCTTAAGTCTTTCTATGTTTTTGATGATGTTTGTGGGGACCCTACTTTGGGCGCTTCATGGGTTCGATTTAGAAGATAAACCCATGATTTATGCCAATCTCACCACATCCGGGTTGAATGCGGTGATATTGGTCATAAAAATCCGATCAATAATTCGCGAAAAACAAGCGAATTCTTAGTGGGCTAATCTGCTTTTTAGCAGACGAGTCACGATGAGCAATAATAACGAAGTTGGATTATTCGAAAGTTTTGCTCGTGTGTTTCTCGCCATAATGCGAGAGCGATTTTCGTTTAATGAAATAGTCATTTTTGATTGATTGATATGATTTTCGGGGCGCAAAAGTACGACCGAATAAGAAATCAAACACCAAAAACTCTAAAAAAATTTAGTCTTCAAGCTTTTTTGGCAGTAAGGCCTCGATTAGAACGCCCAAAAGACCTAAAATGATTCCTAAAAGAAACCCTTCCATCGGGTTACGGCCCTTTAGCTCAGCGATATACTTTCCTAAAAATCCGAAAGCTGCGATGACCGCGAAAAGCATGAAGTAGACAATCCCAAGA
>Ga0255751_10004523_pt1 | contig 12568 bp, 8 predicted proteins | sample 071ome_20_FD_179951 | JGI IMG/M metagenome (GOLD analysis project Ga0255751, IMG submission 179951) | Coastal salt marsh microbial communities from the Groves Creek Marsh, Skidaway Island, Georgia - 071412BT metaG (version 2) | ecosystem: Environmental > Aquatic > Marine > Intertidal zone > Salt...
CATTAGGTAGTTGAAAAAAACAAGACGGCGAATGCTCTCTATCAGTCTATACAACCGCCCTTTTCATAATCGCGCATTTTCTGCCGCTCTCAGCGCTTCTTTCAGCGCGTTCGACAGCATTTCTCCTTCTCCTTCGCTGCACGCAAACCTTAATTCCGATCTCCTTTTCAGGCCATTGTTATCTTCTTTCGCAAAGCGCCAGCGGTTTTCCAACCGCACTCGGTATTCGCTTGAGTTTTTCTCCGCCACGATTGCGTCTACTCGCACCTCACACGACTCCAATTGTTTTATTCCGCGACTTGTTTCTCCTCTGCTAAAAACCTCCTTTTCATCGTTATCTATGTCTTCGAGTATTTTTTGTACGCTTTTCACGAAAGGGTACAAACCATCCACGAGAGCTTCCGATGTCCTCGTCAGAGTTTGTTTTCTCTCTTCTTCTTCTTCTTGTTTTGTTTCTCCCGAGAGGACGAAAATATCCTCCTTCACGGTGCGCTCGAATTCATCTCTTTGCACGTTCAACCTCGCCGCTTCGATTAAAATCATCCGCACGCCATCTTCTATCACCTTTTCATCCTTCTCCTTGTTGTTTTCATCCTTTTTCAATGTCTCGTCGAAAGCGCAGACGCGTTCGCACGATTCGATGACGAATTGACGAAACGAATTTGGACTTTTGGACAAACTCGCGCACACGAATTCATCTCGGTCGCTCAATTCCATGATTACGACGACCCCTTACGTTTACACTTCTCTCCTTTTATTATTATTATTACTACTAATATTGCTGCAGACGATAATATGATATTAATATCGCTCGAGAAAGAGTTCTCAAAGGAGGAGCAGTTTCTGTTTGAAGAAAAATGAAAAGTGGAATAAAATAATATTAGCTGCACTGCTAACATGTACGTATACAATTGAATTTAGCTACTTCTACTAACTAACGAGTATTTCAGAACGATGCGGACGAAAAGAAGTTTCAATCTCTATCCAGAATTTCTCGACGATCTTCGGTTATGTCTCGCGCGCATTCTCTTCCCTTGCTCGATATCGGCTTTCGCAAGTCTCTCGATCTCCCTTTTCCTCGCCGCCGTTATTCTATTTTTGCTCATCTGTTTGGCGTCGACCATTTTCTTATTCTCACTAATTGCTTTACTCGTACCTTTCTTGTGGTGGAACGATGGATACATGGAGTAGAGTAAGAGATTATTCCGCAACTCGTTTGCTTTCCGTTTGGTCTTAGCAATTCCAGAGTGAGTGCCAGAAAATTTTGAGTCGCCGATGCCGTGTTTGAATTTCGAATCGTATAAACCGACAGAGCGTCCTAACCTCCACATGCGAATAGACAGCTCGAAATCCAAGCCGATCCCGGGTTGTCCAGGGCAAGAAAAGTTGTGATTAAACCCGCCAACTTCAGCAAATAACGATCTTCTCGTAATCATTGGAGCTAAGTTTACTTTATAGGCAAACATAAAGTCGACGTTGACAGAGACATCCTTGAATAAAATATCTTTTGTTCGTTTCGCGCGATCCTTCTCTGGCTCTGCGCCGTACTTAGAACCATCGTTTTGATTTTGCTGAGGTATCATTTTCGTTCCATCATCTAAGCGACCTCTGTATCCACCTAGTAAGCCTAGTTTGGGATACTTTTTGAATAATGAAATCGCTTTCGAGAGCCAAGCATCTCCTTTTGGCATGTAATCGTCGTCTTGAATCAAAGCGACAATTTCTGCAGACGCCATCAGAGCCAACCGATTATACGCGCGAATCTCGTGCACGTCGTTCGGCATCGCCAAGATGAACGAGTTTCTCTTCGGCTGCTTTTTGGAGAACTTTGAAAATGCGGTGAGTTCCGTGCGCGAGTCGTCATTGACAATAATCTCAATCGGTAATGAAAACGTTTCCAAAGATTCCAAAAGTTTCTTCACGCCTGCTTTTCTATTGAAATACTGCATGACTAAAGTTGCAACCGGGAATTCTCGCGTCGCGGAAGACTTGCATTGTTTCAGAATAGACATTGGTGGATCTCCTTTGGCTGTAACGTCGGGGGGGAAACAGTTACCGACGACGGTTGGACTGTCAAAAGGCTTCCATCTTTTCGAACGCACGCGTTCAACGCGCATTTCAGCTTCGATAATATCATCTGAAGTCAGTCCTGGAATGAGGAATGGCCACATTCCATCCGTACTCTTATCCCAGGGCCTCTCATAACGTTTCTTCGGATAAATTTCCGTTTTTGCGAAATTTGCATAGGCACTAATTTTGTTCCCTTTCTTAGCACTCGTCGTCCGCAAGAAAAAAGCCATCTTGGAAACCTCAGGAATACCAAAAGCTGCGCTCTTGAAACCACCTCTCCAGAGACGAATAGACATCTCGCGCAAAGTTTCATCGAAAAGTACATCTCCTGAGCACGTTCCCCACTCTTCAAATCCACCAATCTGGTGTAAAGCATTCGGACGAACAAAAATAGGTGTCGCGTAATGAAGATGTTCTTTCCCAAGCTCGTCCACAGTGGATGTCAAATCTTCTCTTTCATCTTCCTCCGGCGCGATATTTTGCGCTTCTTGCTGTTGAGGCGATGGTTGCCTTCGGCGGCCCTCAAAAAATGCCAAGTCTGGTTTAGCTGACGAACTCGGAGGTTTTATCAGGACCCCCTGAGCACCTTCAGTTGTGGAAGAGGAATACTCGGCATTTTGTGGCGTAACCATCGCGAGATGCTCGTCTCTCCTGAGCATTTTCAACGCTTCGCTCGCCCACGCGACGATATTTCGTACCCTGTTATCTAAATCTGTTCTGCTATCGCCATCACTGATGCTATCATTACTACTGCTACTGCTACTCATTCCATCGCGATGAAGAAAATCTTCCTCTCGCAAGAGCAACGCAAATTCCGCTCTCGTTCCCCGCATCATCTTGTTGAAAACCCGCGCGTTCCCGTTCCTATGCTTAGACGCAAACATCCAATCGTTCGCCCGTGAAGTCATTCTCAAAGCATTCTTTGAGAATGGGCTGTTCGGATTCTCCAACAGATGACTCGCGACGATATCCCCGTCTAAGAAAACGACCAGTTCGCTCGCCTTCAACTTTTTTTGTACTTGATCCCTTACTTTTGTGACGATAGTCTCTATTGCTCCTTGATCCCGCGCAAACTTGCCGTCCTTATCGCTCAATACGAGTCCTATGCTCACGTCTGGCAGTTCGACATATTTTTGTCTACATCCTCTCCGAGTGATTGCGCTCACTGCTTTCGGCGCGTCCACGATGGATTCCCTCGCTACGAGTATTGGTTTACACGGCGGATTGATGGACATTTTCCTCGTCGACGAGCTCAAAACCGCTCGTTTCCCGAGTTCTTTACTCCGCATCATAACTTTCACTGCTGCTTGTTTCTTCCACTTCGCCGCTTTATTCCAAGCGTCGTTTTCTTTCTTCCCCAACTCTCTCACCTCGTTCTGGTATCTTTGCGCCAGGTGCACGTTTCGCGTTATCTCAATCTTGAACGAATTGCTTTCTACTTTTATTGCATCGTCCATGATACCATCGGAATCGGTTTCCTCATCGCTCGTCGTCGCTTCGTCTCCTTCATCGTTTTCGTTGTTATCATCGTCATCATTCAATAAGAGTTGTGCCAACGCCTCGGCGTTGTGCGTCTTCGTAGACGTGGCGTCTAACAACATCAACTTTTTCGCGTGAGGCAAACTCCACGAGGAAGAAGAGAAAGGGGAAAAGGATAGCGATAGCAACGACAACGACAACGACGGCGGCGGCGACGACGACGACGCGAAGAAGATGAACATCACAACAATCACCACCACCAAGCCAAACAGCATTTGCGCTCTTTTCGTCGCGCACAACGAAGAGCGCAGTCGCCGATGGAATTTCCTCGCTTTCGTAATCATCGTCGCGTCGCGCTCTTCCTCATCGACGACTGGTCGCACCAACGCCGCCGCCGCAGACGACGACGACGAGTTGGTCATCTCTGTCCCTCTCTCTCTTTTCTTTCTCTCTCTCTCTCTTCGAGAGAATAGAAAAGTAGAGAGAGAGAGGTGGGAAGAGACCGCCAACTCTCTCTCTTATAGTTTCTTTTTTGGGTGCGTGCACTGTGGTGTGATGTTGGTTTTGAAACTTTTTTTTGCTTTTTTTCCACAGCGGCTGTGCCTCCCCCTGCCTGTGGCCGCTCCGACAGATCTATCTATCTGTGCGCTTCTTCCCTCTCTCAAAAGTGCATTTTTTTAATTCGCCAGCGCGATCTTTTTTTGATTTTTTGGGTGACTGACGGACCCCTTTCATTTTTCGTCAGATTTTCTCTACGACCCCCTCTCTCTTGTTGTCGCGCGCGCGTTTATTACCATCACATAAAACGTTGTCACGCATCTGAGACAGTCAGAAGAAGAAGTTAAAGAGTAAGAGAATTACAAAAAATGAGCGACGATGCGCGCCAAGAGGCGCTCATGACGATCATCGCCAACGGATACTCCGGTGCGAGCGAGGACAAATATTTCAATTTGATAGACTACGAATCCTTCACGGGTTTGCCGAGAAACACGGCGAGTGGCAGCGAACCGGCTTACTTGTCCGTGAATAATTTCGACTCTGCATATCTTGAAACGTTGATCACGCCGGCCATTCCTGGGATTGCGATCGCCGTTTTATTGTTCGTCGTGTGCTTTTTGGTCGTGTTCTTGAGGATCTGCACTAAGTGTCTCGCCATGTGCTGCCCTGGCTCATGCTGGGACGAGAAGTGCTTTCGACCGAAAGAATACAACAATCGACAGTTGAAAATCACAAAGTGGGCGATGTTCGCCTTTTGCATCATCGGAGGCATCGGCTGCATCTTGGTCTTTTCCCAAGGATCGGAAGTTTCTAAAGGTGTTGCTGACTTTGGCGACGAACTCGTAAACACGACGCAGTCGCTCGAGTTGATCGTCAACGATTGGGTCGATGCGCTCAGCAGGGCATCCCAAGACGAGTCGCAAGATCTCAAAGATTTGCAACAGAGTAGCATCGATATCTCATCGTCCGTGGTTGATTTGAACAAATCAATCAAAGACGTCGCGGACAAAATTGAATTATCTTTCATGATTGTCGCGTCTATCGTTTTCGTGGTGGCTCTCGTCGCCACGGGCTTGGTATGCCTCGGCTGGTCGACCGTGTTGATGATGTTCTTTTTCACTTTGTCTTTAGTCATGATCGTGTGCTGGATCGTTTTTGGCGCTATTGGTACCGTTGGTACTTTGATCGACGACATCGCTCTCGGTTTCGATGCTTTTGCCCTGGATGCAAACATTAAAAACGCGTTTCCGACCGACGAATCTCTTTGCCCGAGTCGATACAGCTCCGCCTCGAGTGTCAACGAAGATTTACGTGGCAACTACTACAGCATCATCAACGACATCCAATCAAAAGCGACCGATCCTTCAATTTGCCCCGACTGCCAACAAGTTTCTCAAATTTACACTCAATCATCGGTGTCTGGTTATTGCCAGTGGTATTTGAATCAAAACGATAAGTCCGATCTCTACTACGCGGATCCGGTTTGCAGAAATCATTACTTGGACACGCAAAAGTACACCGGGAACGCTTACATTCCAAAAAGCGTGGATACCGGTAAAATCGACCCGACTGCGGGTAGTGGACAATACTCGCAATGCGCATTTACCACTGCGCAGATTTTCGCCGGAAGTATCTGCGGCCGAAATGAAGTCGCCTCCGACGCCTACGAAGAGTTTACGACGCTCTTCGACGATCTCGGGTACGTGCTCGCCGTCGAAGATTCCATCGGGCAACTCATCACGTGCGATTTTGTTCAATCGGAAACCGCGGATATTACCGCAACGTTGACTGCCGTCGTCGATGCGCTCAAAATTCTCTGGGGCGGCTTCCTCTTGCTCGGCATGTCGTACTTCGTCATGTGGGTCATTCTGATGGTTGCTGTCTCCCGAATCGCGAACCCGCAACTCAACGTGGATTCGGACCAGTACGATCCCACGTGGACCGAAAAGCTCTCCATGCCGAGAGAGAGAAATTAAGCGATCTACGTAACGACGAGGAGGAGTACTTATTCCTGCAAAGTTCGTAATAATTTCAACATCAGTAATAATAACGATGAGAATGATAATAATGATAACGATACTTTTGTGACACATACTACTTAGTAAAAGAAGTTTTATTACGCTATTACGCTATTACGCGATTTATTTTAATACAAACACAAATAACAAAACACACAACAACACTCGCTTCATTTTTTATGCGTCGAGTAAGCAGAGAGCCACTCATCGGCCCACAAAGCACTTCGAAGAAAGACGACACACCACACCCACATAAAAAAAACTGCTTCTTCGATTGTTGAGCGAGAGGGAGAGAGAAAGAGCGAATAGAAAAGAAAACATGGTGTACGCGGGATACGCTCCCGGGCACTCCGTGCAAGAGCTCACCGAGGTATTTCTATGCACACATCGCGACGCGCGTTCCTCTTCCTTTTTGTTCTTTTTTTTTTAGCGTGGTAAAGATTTTCCACGAAACGACGCACGAGGGTGCCGTTTCATCGATGGATGAGTGACGCCCAAGTCGAGGCACCTCGGACCGCGCGCGCGCGCGCGTCTGTCTCTCTCTTCGCGAAACCTTCTCGAAAACATCTTGACCTCTTCAATAACAAAAAATTCCACTTTGAATCGCGAAAATACACACACAAATCTAAAAACAACAGAAACAAAAAGCGTTGCGTTTGGTAGAATCAGTCGAGGCTTTAGAAATGGTCGAAAGGCTGTTTGCAAACGTGGCGAAGAACCCTGGAGAGAAGAAATACAGACGAGTCAAGTTTGAAACGAACGCGAAAATTAAAGCCGCGTTTGAGAGCGGGAAATGCACGAGCGAAATCGCGCTGCAATGTTTTTTAACCCACGGGTGGGTGGTAGAAGAAGAAGAAGGAGAGGATAAGAAGGAGAGAGTTTTGAAGTTGCCCGACGCGGTTCAACCAACTTTTCTCGACGTGAGAGAGGTGACTGAACGAAAAGAAACGTTGCAGAAAGAGTTACAAGCGGCGTTTCGACGCAGAGTTGCCGCGCGATCAAAGGCGGCGGCGAGTAGCGGAGGATGCTCGGCGAAAGAAGCGCTGTTGAAACAGTTGGAAGCGGATAAATTAGAACGTGCGGCGAAAGGACCCGTCACGCAAGGAAGTAAAAGAGTCGACGGCGCCTTGGGTAACGGCGGTTTTGCAACGCCGCAAGATGCCGGATGTTGCGGCTCCGCGTGAGGATAAGCTCGCTTTGCGATTGTTTCCACTCCCATAGTCTGAAGTGGAAAACGCAAAGCGAAGTAACGAACACGAACACGCGCGTCGCGTCGCGTGCGAATACTAAAGTTTTCGCGAGAGCGAAAGAATAAGAGGATTTTTGAAAGAATAATACAAAAAATCCGACGTGAAGCCGCGCGCGGGAAAAACTCTTTCGCGAGAAAGAACCCGCCGTGATGTAAGAAGGCTGATAAAAAAGATATTCGCGGAAGGAAATGTGCGCCGGCGCGCGATAACTCCAGAGTGGCGTTGTGTTGCGTGTTCGCGCGATGTATTAGTAAAAAGAGAGAGAGATTTCTTATTATTAGCAAAGAGAGAGAGAGTTGATAAGTGTGTGTGTGTTAGTAAAATTTTTTTCACTACTTGAAACAAGAGAGAGAGAGAGACAAGACACGGAAACGGAAAGAAGAAACACTACTACATACTCTTCAAACTACTACACACGAGTGTACTCGCGCTCCGCACAAAAAACAACAACTCAAAACTCTTTTCTTCTTCGTTTTTTTACGACGACGACGACGACGACGACAGCAACAACAACAACAACAACAACAACAAAGAACAACAACAACAAAGAACATCAAAGACCCACAAAGAAAGAAAGAAACAACAAAAAGAAAGAGAAATGCCCGTGATTGATATCATCATCGGTCCAGCCATCCAAATGGCCGAAGCCGCCTCTTTGGGGATGCCTTTCGAAGTCTGGAAAACTCGAATGGGCCGGCACCGCACGGAGACCACTCTGGAAGCTTTACAAAACGTGTACAAAACTGGAGGCGTGAGCGCGTTTTGGAGAGGCACGTCGGCGAAAATGGTCGAAAGTGGGACCAAAGGCGCGATATTGATGTACGCGAAAGAGGGGTTAAACGACGCTTTGCTGAAGAACGACGTCGATCCGGGGTTAGCCGGGGTCGTGGCCGGCGCCGGCGGGGGGATCGCCCAAGTCTCCGTCATGGGTCCGTGCACGTATTTAGTCACCGGAGCGGTGAACGACCCGTCTGGAAAATCGAGCTTAGAAAGAATACGAGAAACGTACGCCAGAGCTGGGGTGAAAGGGTTCTATCCCGGAGGAACCGCCATCGCGTTTCGACAGGCGACGAACTGGGCCAGTCGTCAAGGTTTCACCGAAATCGTCCGCGAGCGAGCGAAAGCGGTGTGGTACCCGGACGTCGATTCCAAAGAAGTAAAAATGACTAAAGGACAAGAAGTTATATGCGGGGTAATTGGCGGAACGATGGCGTGTTGGAACCATCCTTTTGAAGTCGCTCGAATCGAAGCGCAAACCAGAGGGAGTTTGGGACAAGAAACCGGGAGCATGGTGAGCGTGATGAAGGATATCATCAGAGAGAACGGCGTCGGCGGTTTGTTTCGCGGGATCGTCCCTAGAATCGGTTTAGGCATTTGGCAAACCCTGTTCATGGTCACGGGGGCGAAGATTTTGAAAGAGGAGTTAAAGGAGAGAGGATTGTTAGAGGGCTCTGGCGGCGGCGGCGGACATTAGACGAAAATAACTCATAACTCGTACATACAGTAGTTTTACATTTTCATCGCCATCTCTCTACCACCACCACCACCATCACCACCACCATCGCTTACTAGGCTCAGGCAACGAAATCGCACTCCTCGCCTTCGTTCAGAGTTCTCGCCAGCGCTTTCAAGCAACTCTCCTCCCCTTTCACTCGATTCAAAACCGTTCCGCACGGCAGCTCCACGTTCGGTCCCATCCCGCATTCAGACAAGCACTTCACCGAGGTGACTTTCAAGTTAAATTTCTCGCCTCGCTCTTCGAGAAACTCCAACGTTTTTTGCGATCCCAGTCGTTTGCACTCTTTCTTCGTGCACACTTTTATTTCTCTCTTCTCTCCCGATGACGCGTTGTTGACGACGAAAAAGGCGTTACTGATCGTGGTAAACGACGAGGACGCCAACATCGAGCGACCTCAAGAGTGCGTTTGAGTTGTGAAGAAGAAGAAGAAGAAAAAAAAAAAATAACGAACACTCACCAAAAACTTCCCCAAATACGCGCGTTGCCGTGCGCGCGCGCGCGAGCAGCAGCAGCGGCAGCGGCAGCGGCAGCAGCAGCCGAGAAAAGACGAGAGAGATGAGGAGGAGAAAAGGGGAAAGAGAGGAGGAAGAGACGCAGCGGCGGCAACAACAACAACAACAACAACTGAAGAAGGAGAAGAAGAAAACGACGAGAGACGACGATGTCGTTCTCGAAGACGCCGAGACGACAACGAATCGCGCGAACGAGGAAGAAGCCTCACCGGCGGTTCTTCTTCATCTTCTTCTTAATAGTAGCTGTATTAATATTATGAAAGAGTTTCTTCTCGCGATGTTCATCGCGAGCGCGGAAGAAGACAAAGAAGAAGAAGATGATGAAGAAGAAGACGTCGCCTTCTTTCGTCGTCGTCGTCGTTATCGTCGGTATTGGTCTTCTAAAATAATTCCTCTCTTGTGTGTCGGAGAACTCGCGCTGAGTCTTTTGATTATAAAATACGTCGATTACACGGAAATCGATTGGATCGCGTACGGAGAAGAAGTGGACGGATTTTTCAAACAGAAAGAGTACGATTACGTGAAATTAGGAGGGCAGACGGGTCCTTTGGTGTATCCAGCCGGGTTCGTGTATTGTTACGGGTTCATACGATGGGCGTGCGGAGAGAAGGTGAGAAACGCGCAAGTGTTGTTTGCGTTTTTGTACGTTTTCAATCAGTGGTTAGCTTTGCGTATTTTGCAAAGAAGTCGGAAAGTTCCGATCGCATTTTATGTCATCACGTGTTTGAGCAAACGAATGCACTCGATATTTGCGCTGAGAATGTTCAACGACGGCGTGTGCGCGATTTTCTGTCACCTGGCGGTGTTGGCGTTTATGGATTTAGGCCTCGCGGCGAAGAAGAAGGAAAAAGAGAGGATTACGACGAGTGCGTGTTTGAGAGGTTTCGCGTGGCTTTCAGTCGCAACTTCGATCAAAATGAACGCGTTGTTGTATCTCCCACCGGCGCTGGTGCTTTTAGTCGGATACGGACAGAGTCTTTGGGAGATTCTTTTTTGCCTGATAGTTTTCGTGGGCATACAAATCGCGTTAGCGTTGCCGTTTCTGTTGACTTTTCCAAAGAGTTATCTCGCGAGAGCGTTTGAACTGACGCGCGTTTTTACGTACAAATGGACGGTAAACTTTAAATTTTTGAGCGAAGATCGTTTCGTTTCGAAAGAGTTGGCGCGAGGATTGCTCTTAGTGCACGTCACGGCGCTCTTCGTCGCCGCGCACAGAAAATGGTTCCGGCGAAATCTTCGAGGAGGAGCAAAGGAGCAAAGGTTCTTTTGGGATTTCTTCGGAAACTTCTTTCGCATGGCGAAGAGAGACATGACGTCCGCATTACGTGGCAAAAACGTTAGCACTACTAGACGAAGAATAAACACCATTAATAGGAGTAGGAATAGCAAAAAGGGTCGCGTGGATGATGAGGATGAGGATAATGATGAGAACTTGGAAATAACGTCGCAGTATCCGAGTGAAAACGCAGCCGCGCTGATGTTGGCGCAAGGCAATTTCATAGGCGTCATGTGCGCTCGGAGTCTGCACTATCAATTTTACTCGTGGTATTTCAATCTGCTACCGTTGATTTTATTTAATCGGACGGCGTTGTCACGTTGCCACAAAGATGACGACATGTTGTTTGAATGCGTCAGAAACGGGTGCGTCATGTTGTGCGTGGAGTATTGTTGGAACAAGTATCCGAGCACGGCGTTTTCGAGTTTATTGCTGCAAACAACGCACGCGATGATTTACGCGACGTGCGTGTTGTAATTTAACGAGAAATGCGTTCAAATTCCCGAGCTATTGCTTTACTACTACTATTACTACTTTTACTATTGCTATCCATTTCTTCTTCTCGTTAAATATGAATTCCAAACAGGCGTTCATACAGAGAGCTTTTCATTCGCGTGACATAAAACGTTTTCCCGCTCGGCGTTTTCACCGGCTCTTCTTTCCCTCCTTCGTTCGCGTGCTTTTGATACTTTTTCGCAATCATAGCCTCGTGCATTGCGTCGTCTTCTGAAGTGTCTTTAAATCCTAAATCGTTCAATTTTAACTGCAAAGCGTCTCGTTGCATCTGCATGTGTTCGACCAGTTTCGCCAGCGCTTGCGTCCTTTTGCGATCCATTTTCTTGAGCTCTTCAATTTGCAAACTCGAATGCGCCGCCGCTCTCAACACTTCTCTCGTCTGATCTATAAACTCAATCTGCTCGTCGCTCGTCACCTCGCGAATATCCATCTTCAATTCCACCACGTTTTGTCTTCGATCTTTGATGTACGCCTCCTTCGCTCGAAGTTGTTGCTTCGTCGCCGCCAACTCCGCGTCTTGCTCGTCGTATTTCAGCGACGTCATCTCCAACTCGTTCCTCAACCGTTCGACTTCACTCAGCAAGCTCTCAATCGTCTCTTCCGCTCCTTTGCCTCCGTTAGAGAGGAGCTTTAACGTTCGTCCGACCGTGGTGACGCCGATTTTCCCTCCACCAGTGGTGGAGGAGGAAGAGGGCGCGTTGCCGTTCTGATTCGCTGTTAAAACTATCGACGCTCTTCTCACGCTGTCCAACGCTCTCGTCGTCTCTTCCAACACCGCCTCGGTGATTTCTCTCTGCCTGCGCTCTTTCACCAGAGTCTTTTGCGTCTCTTTCAATCGTCGTTCGGTGAGCGATAGCTTTTCTTCTTTGCGTTGCTTTTCGTGTTGGTTTTGTTGAGAACGTTCTCGGAGATTTTGTCGCGACAATTCCAAAGAGTCATCAGAGTCAGAAGAAGAAGAGTCGTCATCCTCCGACTCTTTCGCGACTCGCCCCACGTCGACGCCGCCGCCGCCGCTGTTGTTGTTCGAGGAGGAGGAAGGGGATGCCATACTATACGTTGTTGTACTCTCTACGTACGTGCGAGACTCGTGATGCAAACTTTCACGTAAAGGACAAAACTTTTTACGACGCAATTTTTGCTTTGTTTAGGGTTACAGATTTTTTTTTTGAAGAAAAAGCCGCGGGAACCGACCCGCGCGTGAGAAAGAGAAGCGCATAAATTTACACGTCAAAGCACGCGCGCTAAGCGAAGAATAATGGGTACCACTCTTGATTCTTCGTCGTCTTCGTCGAACGAGAGAAGAGAGCAGCAGCAACAGCAGCGGCAGCGATCGATTCGTCGAAAAAGTCATCGAAGTGTTGGACGTGGTGGTGGTAAGTCGATGGTGTTCAAATCAGCGGCAACAGCGGCGTGTTGTTTACTCGCGACTT
>Ga0255751_10004527_pt1 | contig 12563 bp, 17 predicted proteins | sample 071ome_20_FD_179951 | JGI IMG/M metagenome (GOLD analysis project Ga0255751, IMG submission 179951) | Coastal salt marsh microbial communities from the Groves Creek Marsh, Skidaway Island, Georgia - 071412BT metaG (version 2) | ecosystem: Environmental > Aquatic > Marine > Intertidal zone >...
AACATAATGTAAGGATATGATAAACTAATTGGGTCTTCTAGATTTGATTCTAACAATAGTGAAGGAGTATTAGCTTTATTATCTTTTATTTCAAATTTTCCAATATCTCCTCTCCAATGATTTTTTTCCCTTATTTGCCAACCCATAAATCCTATGTAAGATTTATCATTTTGTTTCCAAATATTTCCTATACTAATACCATGTGAGTAAAATGAATTTTTTTTACCATAAGTTAATATAGGGGTTTTTGGATCATTGACTATAGTTTTAGAAATAATGTCAATGTCCACATAGCTAACTGATGATTTGTTTTCTTTATCTCTTCCATTGTAATAAATTCTAAATATATCATCTTTTAAATGCACCCCTAATGGATTAGAAGCGTGGGTAAGTAAATAAGAATTTGTATTATTTACTTTATATATTTGTCCTAATTTTTCCCACTCCATAACTTATAATTTAAATTGATCACTGGTTTTATCTAATTTAATACTTCTAGGAGGAACATATACAGATTTTGGTTCTGTATTTTTAGTTATATAAGATCCGGCACCAATTAAATTTTCATTTTCTATAGTTACTCCATGAGCTACTGTAGAATTTACTCCAATAAAACAATTAGATTTAATTAAACATTGCCCAGATATTACTACATGGGAACTGATAAAATTATGAGATTTTATTTCTCCATGATGGCCTATATGGTTACCGCTCCATAAAATAACATTATTACCTATTTTTACAAAAGGCTGAATAGTATTGTTTTCAAATATAAAACAATTATCTCCAATTGGGTATTTTGTTAAGACTGTAGATTTTGAGCTTACATATGTTGGGAGGGTATAACCTTTACTTTTAGCTTCATGATAACGATCTTTTCTTAAATAGTTTAAATTAGTGTAACTTAAACCAACATGCATAAAATAATCCTTTGGAGGGTATATTTCTTCTATTTTAGAAAATGGTACTAAAGGTAAACCTAAATAAGTATCCTCTTTTATATATTCATCATCTAAGGTAAATGCTACTACTTTATATTCAGAATCGTCTGTTAAATATTGTAGAATAATTTCGGCAAAGGTGCCATACCCAAAAATAACTATTTTTTTATTTTTTTTCATTTTTATTTTTTAACAAAAACCGCGAATTCATATAAATTATAACTATGATCTAATAGAACATTTTTAGAGAAGTTTTCTTTACAATATTTAAAAATCTCTTCTGGGGAGGCATAATATAAATAATCTTTCATATATTCTACATCAGAATATGAAGTTAATAGATTAAAAGCAAATCCTTTTTTAGAAATCTGGTTCAAATGGTCTAAAGTTTTTATTATATGATTTTTCCATGTGTCATTATCATTCTTTAATTTAACATGAAGAGTACCTGATAGTATGGTATAATCATATGTATTGTTATAAGGGGTTTTATTAGTAAAACAATTTTTTGGGAATTTTAACTTAGCCTGAGTTATCATTTCGTTTGAAAGGTCAAATCCTGTATAGGATATGTTTTTATAATGGTTTTTATTTAAATAATTTAAAAATTCACCATACCCACATCCATAATCTAATACTGAAAAATCAGATTTTTCTTTAAAAACATTTGATAGAACATCAAATCTTAAATACTGTGATTCTTCTCCATTCCAATCAACACCTCTAGAAACAGCGCCGTGTTCTTTTACTTTTTCATCGTAATAATTTATTATTGTTGTATCCATTAATTAAAATATTTTACGGTTTCAGGGCCTAGGTTAAAAAACATGTCTAGTATACTAACAGCATGACTAAATCCTTCCCATTGTTGTTTATATTCAGGATACCCTGAAAAGTTATAATATTCTATTTCTATATTATTTTTAATAAATAAACTTTCATCCATATAATTTTTTGCAGCAGGTCCAGTAAAATATTTCTTTGCATTTAATTCTTTACAAATATTTACTAGTTTTTCTGTTTTATCCCCTCTTAAATTAAATTCTTTTGATGAAATAACTTTTATGTCTATTTCTAATAATATAATAATTTTTTTTATGAAAGCCAAATTTATTTCAGATAAAAATTCAGATGGAGGGTTTAAATAAAGATCTTCAAAATAATCTTTATATTCATTAAAATAAGGAGAGTTTTTGTAATTTGATTTAATAAAATTCCAATGTTTAATCCCCCATTCTAAATCACTAACTTTAGCTTCATTTATTTTTTGATAGTATTTTCCTTTAACTTCGATTGGAATACTCAACCATTTTGGACCGTTTAGTGTAATTAATTTATTTCTGTTTCTCCAATCTCTTTTAGTGTATTGCATATCATCATATAGGACTAAATGAGTTGCTTCTCTCATAGTACTAAAATATCCTTTCCAAGGAATATAATTGGATTGTGTAATAATAACCTTACTCATTTATTAATTTATTATATCGGGTTTGTCTAAAATCTAAAACATTATTATATTCTTTACTTAAATATCCTAAAATTCTATTTAAAGGAAAATCTTGAGAATGTTTACCATTTAAAGCAAGTGGTAAATTTATTTGTTGTTTTATAAAAGGTAAAACATACATATGATTTATTCCATATCTATAATTATCACTTGTATTATATCCAGCTTTATGATATACCATAGAATTAAATAAAATAACAGATCCTGCTTCAACTTTAGGAGATTCTTCCTGGGGGTGTAGAGGTAAATTTTCTATTAAATGAGAATCAGGAATAAATGTTGTTCCTCCACTTTTCTCATTGTAGTCATCTAAACAAAAATAAACATTAACTCCTAAGGGTTTAGATGAAGTAAAGTTTTGATGAATAATGTCTCTATGATAAAAAGACTGGTGATGATTTTGTTTAGGTTCAACTATAATTGAATTTTGTAAGCTTAAAATATAATAATTTCCTAATATAGATTCAACACATTCTATAATTTCAGGAATTGTTAATAAATTTAAAAAATAATCATCATATAATAAAGGACAACGTACTGATCCTTGTTCGTTTATTGTTTTTATTTTATCTAAACCAAATTCAGTTATTTGTATTTGTTGGATTTTATCTAATTTTTTTTTCAAAAGAGTAACTACCGATGGCGATAAAATATCTTTTAAAATTGTATATCCTTTGTTATTAAACTCTTCTTTATCAATCATTCCAAAACTTTAAATTTAACCAACTATTGTCTAAAAATATTTGCTCAATACTATCGCGGACGTTAGGTCTCACCTTTCCTATATATTCAGATTCTTCTTTAATTAAATCAATTAATTGATGAATATCTCTATAATTACGCAAAAAAGATAGATTATTATCTCCAGGTCCTAATGTTTTTCTTCCCATATGAGCTAATTCATACATTGTTGTACATCCGGCCATTTCGTTGGGTTTAATGTAAACAAAACAGTCTTGATATTCAGTTTTTACTAAATCATCAAAAGATTTATGATTGGTATATATTATTCTATCTTCACCAAAAACATCCATTAATGGTACTACTGTTTCTTTAAATTTATAATGATCTAATCTATCACCATGGATTCCTTTATAGACATATATATTTTCTCCTAATGTTGTTAAAGGTAGATTGCTATAGTTCTTATTTGGTATGTAACACACTTTGTGTGTAATATTATACTCGCTGAGTTTCTTGCTATGCTGTCCTGGTGGAGCAAATGTAAAGGTATTATCCTTTTTCATCTCATCTTGTATAAATTCCAATTGTCTAGGAGTCATGTCTCCGCCTCCCCAAGCAATTATCCTAGGACCTTTGTGGTTGGATATTGTAATATAGTCGATGGGCTCATATATTCCAAAAAATACAGTGGGAGCATTAATATCGTAATAATCCACCAAGTTCCATTTTGTCATAAAATTTTGTCTGAAAAACCTCATTGAAGAATATAATTGTCTAAAGTCTTGTGTCATATCGTCTCATAAAATTCGTTTTGTTGTTCTTGTTTATCTATTGTTTTGTGATGTATCAAGCAATATTCATCATTAAGCGGTAAATATGAAACTAATTTACAACCTGTAATCTTTTCATGCACTTTGCCTTGCCAAGATATTGATGCATCATTGCGATAGATTCTTGTTTGAAAGTCTGGAAAATTAACTCTGCCTTTTTCATCAACTCTCCAACCCCACTTCTTAACATGCTCTTCAGTTAATCCGACAACCGTGTTGATTCTAGGTACGCGTATCATGTCTACTCGATTATTTTCTAAAATTAGAGGCAATGTATGTAACATGTATTCTGTAATCATTTCATCTGCATCTATCTGGAAAATATAATCTCCTGTGCATTTAGAGTTTAGATAATTCTTATGAGCAGCAAAGTCATTGTTCAATTCATGAGAATATATTGAAGCTTGTCCGTTCATGAATTGATTGACAGTTTTCATCATTTCTGCATTATCTTCTGTACTGTCAATTAACACAACTATTTCATCTTGTGGTCTTTTGTTTTGTAGCAAGAATCCGACTAGTCTAGCAAACTCTATCACTTCATTACAAACTGTTATTGCGTAGGAGATTTTCATTTTACTATATGTCTTGTAAGATTGTTTATTAAACCTATTGCTTCTCCGAAGTTTGTGTATATGATGGATGGCTCAGTATCAAACAGTTCAATATACCATCCAAAAGCATCTTCTTTTACTTCGTCGCTTGAATTAGAGATGAAACTTAAACCAGTTACTATATCCAATGTATAGTAATAGAATGGATGTTCAGTATCTTCCTCAACATGTTTTTCAAAACCTAGAAGTTGTATTTCTTTTTCTGTCATATATTATAATATAAAATTAAACGTTATTCTCCAACCTTCTGAAGCTTAGGTAAACTTAGTTTAGGTAAATCCAATTTAGGTAATTGTAATGCAACATGTTTTGGGATTGATTCTAAATCTTGCATTACCGTTTGCTTGAATACTAATTCATACTGTTTCTGCACTGCAGTCTTTGTGAAATTTTGACTTACATGATAGCGCTGACGTTTAGCTAAAACTTTCCATTTTTTATAGTTAGTTAAAACTTCTTGTAGCATCTTACCGGCATATTTGTAATCAACTGTAAACCACTTTGCTCCAGCAATTAGGAATTGGTTTTGAGCTGATGGATGTATGTCTGTTAATTGTCCTGGTAATACACAAATAAAATCTTTGTTCAAGAAATCTGCCTGCCCGGAATAATGTGGAGCAATGATAGGTTTTCCTGTAGTTGAAAATTCTAAAAGTGGGCGTCCAAATCCTTCTGCTTTTGTGAATGAAACCATTGCCTTGATTTTAGGATGATTATATAATGCATTCATTTCTGCATCTTCTAGATCTCCATGCACTAAATATATGCTAGGTAATTTTTTAGTTGAGTGCATATCTTGTAGCTGGTTTATTTGTTTTTGAATTTGGAATCTATCCATAACCGAATAGGTAGCTCCACTTGATTTTAAAACTAGTGCAGGTGCATTTTTTTTGTTTTTATATGTGTCTAAAAATGTATGAACCAATCCGGATAAATTTTTTCTGTCTTCTCCGGCTTGTCCAGACAACCAATGTCCTACTGCTAAAAATGCTTGTGACTCTGGAATGTCATTTAATTGAGTAATTATTTGGGTTGCATTCTTTGCACTTGTTGCTTCTGTGGAATATACTGCTTCGTGATAGTATTCTGAAATTACTTGCAATTTGCAGGTAATTGTTAATCCGTTCTTTGCAGCAGTATCTTCGAATACCTTTTTAGTGAATTCAGATGGAACAATAACCAAATTCATGCGATTAATACATTCAATCCATTCAGTTGGACACGTGTTTCCCTCGGTGCCAGCGGTGACGCCTATGTTATATGAACCTACTGATTGAAATTCATTTGGAACTGTTATTTGCACCCAAACATCTGGTTTTTGTTGTAATGGCAATCCAATAAGTCGTTGTCTGAGTGCTGGAGCTAATGGATATGTCATTGGTGTGCTGCCCCATGGCATAGAAACCAATTTAATGTCCCACGCATCATCTCCTAGGGAATCGTCGCCCATTATCTCTAATGCGTTAATTACAAATTCGCGTGCATGATGACCGTAACCCGATTGTGTTGCTACAGGTGATGATATAACTACTTGTCTCATAATATAATTCCTAAATTTTCATATTCTGGTTGTGTAACTTTGTTAACTGTGTATCTTGGTCTTTGGATAGGAGTTTCAAACAAACAATCAATCATTGCAACCATTTTGCTACCCATTGCTTCTGCAGTTAATCCATTATCTAAGCAAAATTTTCTACCCTCACTTCCACAGGCAGATCTAACTTCTGGATCTGTTAAATACCAACCGTATATCGCACTTGCTACATCTTCAAATGCAACTCGATCATCAAATATATATGGAGTGGTAGGCGAACCTTGTAGTGAACGATTACTAGGAAATACTGGCTTTGTCCAAGCCCCGTGGGTTTTATATCTACCGGTATGATTGCTGGTAAACTCAGTGTCAAATTGAATTGCATTTCCATCTTCGTCTACAAATCCACATTGATCTTGTAATCCACCTGTAACATTAACTATAGTAGGTCGGCCTGCTAACATGGCTTCTGTATTAGAAAGTCCCCAACCTTCGTTGCTGGCAACGTTTGCTACTACATCTGCAACATTATACATTGCATTTAGATCTTCTGGAGCTAACTTTTGTTCTGAAAATAATATTTTACATTCTGGCGCAATTGTTTTTGCTACTACTCGCAAATCAGTTCCATTTGCATCTACAGGCGTTGTATGCAACAATAATCCTACCGTATCTTGTTTTTCCTTTGGTAACATGTTGCGGAAATACTTGAATGCTAAAATTAAATCAGACGGATGTTTTCTGTGAATATTTCGATTATTCCACATCACTAAAAAATCTACACCATTTTTAGTTTTAACATTTTCATACATTTGTTTGTATGACGGATCTGTTTTAGGAATAGGTTTGAATATATGTTGATTTAATCCATGCGGAACATAGCCAGTAATAATATGTTGACCTTCTGGTTTGCTTTCATGCCCATAGTCATAGTCATACACCTCAAATCCGTTCTGTTTAAGCACTTCTTTGTGGATATTATCAGATTGCTTACTGATACCCATAATTAAATCACAGCTACCGTAAAAAGGGGCGTTCCACATAGGATACGGCAGGTCATCCCATATAGAATAATATATTAATGGAATGCCATATGTAGTTTTAATTTCATGTTCTAACTGATACAACCAATCCCAGTATCTAGGATCTGTGAAATGAAATATTGCATCAGGTCGTTCTGCATTGAGCAGTGTCATTAAAATGTTTCGGTCTCCATATCCGGTCCACGGAATTAGTTTTACATCTGCATCTGCGACTCCGGTAATTTCAGCTACTTGTCTGGACATATCCAAACCTTTACCGTGCTCTGGATGATTAACACCTGCTCCTAATTGTACCCAATCATAATGCTTAACGGTGTTAAAAATAATTTCTTTGCTAATAGTCCCAATACCAGATGGAAGACGAAAGTCATCTGATAATAATAAAATTTTCTTTTTCTTAATTGTATCAATTGGTTGCAGTTTTGGTAACTCCATGTAACCTTTCCTTTATTTTAATAACCTTTTATATAAATATATCATTCAATTATTACTACCGGTTTTTCTTGTTTATCTGCATTATTTTTTGCAGTCTTTAAAACTGGATCTAATGTTTCATTTGTAAATATAATCATTTTATCGCAGGCTTGTGCTAACAACTTCATTCTGTGATGCAATTGACTGAAATGATATTTTTTACCATAATAAGATTCATTCATCGCAGAATACAAATTACGTCCTGAAAATGAAGGATTATATTCTTGATAATCTATTCCGAACTCCAATGCAAATTTTCTTACCATATAATTTGCTCCTTCTCGCCCTCCGGCACCTAACACGGTAACTTCTGGCATCTGTTTTAATTTATATAAAGCATCTCGAATCTTGCGTTTATTCTGCCAATTGGTATTTCCTATAACTGCTATCTTCATCGATATTTGTCGTATTTATATTTAACTCCCTTTGGATAATGTCCATATGCGATCCGTAAACCTTGCTCTAACCACATTCGGTTCTGTTTGTGTTTCGGGCCATCTATATCAGATAATAAGAAATATTCTTGATTAATACAACCAAATCCGTCTCTTCGTTGCATTGGAAATTCAAATACATAACAATGTTTATGCGTCCTGTTCATGTTCTAACTGATTTTCATTGAAGATATGTAATAGCCCATATTCATCCATTTCCCCAACTATTCGGATCTCGCCTTTTAGAGTTTCAAATACTCCTACAATAGTACAAGGAAATGCATATCCTTTTGGCTTAATTGCTTTATCGCCTACTTTAAACTTCGGTTTCTGATTCATTAGATTCTTCCTTTTTTTGTTCAGCTAACATTTTTTGCTCATACTTCCAACGATCTTCAATTAAATCTCTTTGCATACGACTTCTTGTGCTTTTTTTGGCTTGAACTAATTTATACTCTTCTTCTAGTTCTTCAATTGACATATAAGCAACCAATCTTTGGGTCGGAGTTAAAAATTCTCTCGGATCTATATTGTCATAGATCTGTTGTGCCATCGATTGATATGCTTCTTCTGGCGTCATTTCTGGATTTGTTGTTTCTTCACTCATAAGTTTATTTATTTGTTTTGCTTGTTCTGCACCTGTTATTAATTCAATATCTCCCCGCTTTCTAGGATAGCTTGGATCTAACCATGGGTTCACATTATTCCTCATCTTTATTTACTGTTTTACTAATTTTTGCCCATGGCTCATTGTTTCTACCAGGGTGATCCGGATATAATGTCAATACCATATCCGATTGATATATTTCTTTGGTATCAATATCCATTAAAGACAATGGACCGGTGTAACAACATCCAGTATCCATATTCCATACATTTTGTCTTTGCATTGGAAGAAATTGCGATCCGTCATTTTGAGGATAATTTAATGTAGGAGTATGACCAATATATACTTCATGAAAATGTTTAGCATAATTCCGGCCTTGGTACATACCAGACCAGAATTCTCTGTCCCAAAAGAAACTTTCTGGAGACACATTTGCTAGTTGATGTAAATCGTCTGGCTCAAAATCATTTGTTCTGCATATGTTCCATAACGTTGGATTTTGATCTTGTCTTGGAAAGAACCCGGCGTGCATAAATAAACGATTCTGATCATCGAGATAATATAAATCTGCCGATTTTAAGAATTCAATATGCTTATCTCTGAGATGTAATCCTGGACTTTCTAAATATGCCTTTTTAGTTGCTGCTCCGCCATGATACATCCACGAATCGTATTCCAATGAATCTGTAGCTACTTCTAAAAATTTAGCTGCCCATTCGTCATGATTACCTCGAAGATAAATTAGATTTTTAATTGAAAGCAGTAACTCAATTGCTTGCGGAACTTCAGGCCAGCCATCTGCTACATCACCAACTGATATCAGCGTGTCATTAACGAAGTCAAATCCAGCTCTTTCTAATACTTGATCTAACGCTTTTGCGGCACCATGGATATCTCCTATTACAAATGTTCTTGCCATAATATATTATAAGAAAAATTATTCACGAATCCTATTCTCTTTAGGACAATGTTCAAAGTCTGTTTTAAATGGACACCACTTGCAATGTTTAGCACCTTTACCAGCAAGAGCTAAATATTCTCGGTCTTCATTTTTGTTACCCTTATCATCAAAACATTCAGCGACAAATTTATCTACCATTTGCTGAACTTTTTTCTGAGTAACTTTTCCTGATGAAGGTCGTATAATTTGAACACGTTTCTGCGGGAACATTGAATCTTCTTGTAACTTTCTTTTTACTATCATGAATTCAACATCAATACTGTCAACAGGAACTCCAAATTGCTCTGCATAATAATTCTTATATATAATAAGCTGAGCAGCTTTTAGTTTGTCTGCTTTTTGCCATTTATTCCATCCGTTTCGGCTCGTTTTAATATCAATTATTTTGATTCGATTTTCATGTGTATCTCGAATTACAATATCCAAGAAACCATACATGAATACAGATGGATTATTTTGCGTTGCTTGTTCGCATATAGAAATTTCAATTCCTACCAGTTCATGATATTTAGTAGAAAAATATTGAGCTCTGCGTTTAACTACCCAATTGATAATAGCAATACCGTCTAGAAGATATTCTTCTAATTCTGCGGGTGTTGAAAAATGCTCTCCTCCATTAGAAGCTACGCCTTTCATGTATTCGTTACGCAGATTAGTTTTAAGCATTTCTGGTAAATCTAAACGATTCGATGCCTTAACTGAATCAGTAAATAATACTATTAGATACTCTTGCAATGTCTCATGCATAGCCGTTCCAAACACTGTTTCGATACTATAGTTAAATGGAGATAATTTATCAATATATGCTAGCTTCCAATGACGTGGACATTTTTCATATATTGATAATTGTGAAAACGATATCTTCCTGGGGACTGAATCTGGGTCTCGCTGAGATAGTTTGTATATTGGATTAATATATCCTTCTTTCATAACTTATTTATTTTATCGTGTAATTACTTGTGGTTAGTGATACTAATACTACTGTAACTAATTGTTTTATGATAATTTATGTTTTTGTTTTAATATGCTATATGTTTTGCGAAGCAATAATGCATTGTAAACACATAATGTAGTTATTGCAATCATTTCCGAAACTAACATGCTCCACGGTAATGCTAACAATGAACTTAAGTAAACCCATTTAATCCATTTAAAATGATTACTCATAAACAATGGCCACAATGTTACTACAAAAAATATAATAGCTAATGCGTTATGTAATGGACCATACATATCAACCGAAAATGCAGTTAATAACAACAAAAATATGGCCGGGATTCTCCATTGTGTCATTGAAAATAAATAGTAAGATGTCGTTGCATTTGCTATGATAAAAATAGGTTGCATTTCAGTTTTCCAATATGTTGAAAGTGAAGGCATATATCCATAGCCCATCAAACAAATGATTGGAGTTAAAAATGCTAATGCTATCACTGCAGCACGAACTTGGAATTCTTTCTTACTTAGCATTACACTTTGTCTCTTTTAAAAATTCATCAACTGATCTACCACATTCGCATTTTTCAATTACTGGGTCAAATTTGCAGTCAGGCCTGGTGGTTAACTTGTTTTGTAAAAATATAAATCTTGCTACATCAATTATACCAGTATCTTGGTGTGCATGTACTGTACTTTGTATTCGAATAACAGGCTTTGGCTGTATTGACTTTTTACAAAGCATACCTAACCGTCTCATTAATAAAAAAATGCGTGTTTGGAGATTTCTTTTCCTATTCATATATAAATATATTAACTACATAATATTATAAGAAAAAAACAGGAAAAATACAAGAAAAATGTATGAAAAGTAGAAAGCGGAAGCCGCAGCTTCCACTCAAATAAAATAAGCCTGAGACTACAGCTTTTGTGATGAAACTTTTGTCAGGATTATTTGTTCCCTGCGTGTCCACTTCCTTTTGAGAAGTACTTCATCAGTGCCGGTTATTTAAGTGAACCACTCTTAAGGTCGCTTTTATTAGGCTACTCTCATCTTACTCATTCTGTTCAACCCTGCCGAGCTGATAAATCCCTGTCAAAGGATTCCAGACTTTTCAAACGAATCATTTTCGACTTGCGGTCGTCAATGGCATCCGACATCCGGATACTAGGTAGGCACCTTTCGCCTGCAACCGGTAAGCGCTTTTGCTTTAGTTTAGTTTGTTTAAAAATCTTGGAAGGATTTCAAGCATCCCTAAGCTGTCGCGGTTGTGGATCATAGAAGCAGCGGCTTACCACAAGCTGTCTCACCTTTTGAGCGAAACAATACTAAACTGCTCCTTGAAGCATCCCTGCCTCCATATTTTTAGATTACTTCGAGATCTTGATCTTGGTAGATCAACATCAAGGTAACAAACAGCACCACCTGTACATTTACTTGCCTTTCGGCGTTAAGCATCCTATGATATTGAAATACGCAATCATATACATGGATGTGTATAATCTTTGCTATATTTCTACGAGTTATTCTTATTGGTGTTCCCACCTCAATCTGACAACCCACATTGCCAAATCATTAAACCACGTTCTCTACAGTGTCACCCTCGATAATAAAGGTTTAACGATATCTCGCTTGCTTACTCGAGCTCCTTTCGAAGCCGCAATCTGACTCACCGTTTTTCAACATCAGATCACTTTATCCTGATTTCTCAGTTTATTTAACGACCATAAGCGGCCGATTATCATTTACCTTGCAATTTGGGCCGAAGCTTACTTTTGCTTGGATGGATAATAATATGTCAAAGAACTTATTTCTTTTTTATTTCTAATTATAATATATATAATCTAAATCTTTTTTCCAACCTTTTTCAAAAAAAAAAAATAAACAGGCAAAGTTATTTTTAATCTTTGAGGAGTTGTTTTTCTTGCTTTGCAGCAAGTTTGTCTATACGAGAATCAATTGTTCTATACACATCTGAGAATGTACGATCTGCTTCT
>Ga0255751_10004534_pt1 | contig 12551 bp, 21 predicted proteins | sample 071ome_20_FD_179951 | JGI IMG/M metagenome (GOLD analysis project Ga0255751, IMG submission 179951) | Coastal salt marsh microbial communities from the Groves Creek Marsh, Skidaway Island, Georgia - 071412BT metaG (version 2) | ecosystem: Environmental > Aquatic > Marine > Intertidal zone >...
CAAGGAACAGTAAAATGGTTCAATGCCTCTAAAGGCTTTGGATTCATCGCTTGTGAAGACAAAGATGTTTTCGTACACATTTCAGCAGTAGAAGCCGCAGGCTTACACTCGTTGAATGAAGGCGATGCTGTGATGTTTGAAACTCAGGATGGTCCAAAAGGCCCTTCTGCTGTAAACATTTCAGTCAAGTAGTACATAACGATAGGTCCAGTGTTTTCGCATTGGGCCTATTTTCACGATAAATTAATGTGATGAAGATATTGATTTGCGGAGCAAAAGGTTCTGGTAAGACCACCATAGCCAAACCATTGGCAAAAGAACTGGACGCAGAATATATTCGTTGTGGCAAACTGTACACCATCAAAGATTTCGTTGCTGAAGGCAAGACAGTGATCATAGACAAACGTTGCGAGAACAATCGGAAAATAGAAAAGTTGGATCCCGATTACATCATCTGGATGGATCAAACCAAAGACAAGATTGATAAACCATATCAGGTAGATCAACACATCACAAAAAGATTTGAATCAGTTGATGCTGTTGTTAAACAAATATCTAAAAAAATTAAATCAAAGAAATGATTAAAAGATAAGTGGCAAAATGTAAATTTTGATCCACGGTGGTAGCAACCCAATACCACTTGCCATCCAATGTCCAATTAAACTTTTTTACTATACTACTTTTCACAAAGTCGATGTTGTGATGTAGGAACCAATCCAGTAAACCCAGCATCAAAGCAGTGAGATGATTGGTGAAGATGTACAACACCAGCCATGTACCTATGCCGTGATGTATGGAATGAAGCAATGCTTTTGGTGAAGTGTAGATGTGTTTGTTGCTAGGTCTACAATAGATGGCTTGGAGTGCCAAATCACAAACACCGTGTTTGATTGCTAACCAAAATAATATTAAAACTGCTTCGTTCATCATCAGTATTTACAAGTGAATTGTCCGCCAGGTTGTGCTCTGTCCTGAATATCTTTGATAATGGACACAGGATTGTTTTCTTTTTTACTCTCGGGAGTTGATTCTGATTGTGTCTTGTCTGATTTTGTTTCTATGGATACTTGCGGATTAAATCTACAGTCCTGTACAGCACAACCTGTCAACAAAATCAAAATGGATAATAGAACAATCATCTTCATATGTTAATATATTACAGTTGTTGAAAGAAAGCAACAGTGAGGTTTGCCGTTATGCTTTGAGAATGCCTTTTTTGATTAACTTGGCTTTGTTCTTCTCGTGTTCGGATTCCACAAGACTTTTGTTTTGTCCATAGTATTGAACAGCATAACCTTCTTCACACATTTTCAAATTGAGATTAACACCATCAGCAAATATCTCGCCCAGTATTCTGCCAAACTTTCCTGTTTCAGAACCTTTGTGTGTTTTTATTGTGAGTTTCTTTGCTTTCTTGATTGCATTCTTAAGATATTCTTTTGAAATCAATCCACGAACTTTTTCTTCTTTGTTTCTGGTTCTTGATTCTGGAGTGTCTATACCAAACAGTCTCACTCTTGAACTGTACTTGATATCAAAACCCATGTCCAGCAACACATCAATGGTGTCACCATCCACAATCTTAGTCACCTTGTTGATTCTGTAACTGAAATCTGTGGGATCACCCAAGGTAGGTCCGCGTTTAGCCATTATATCTTCCAACTTCTCAGTTGTTCTTTGGTGGGTTTGTGTGGCTTACACTGTTCCACTTTGCCACCTTTGGCTAGAAACTGTTTCATCTTCTCGTCCAGTTCTCTCTGTTTTTCTTGTGGCGTTTTACCTATATCTCCTGCCACGTAGGCTCTATTGATTCCCATGTGTTTTGGCATTGTTATATTCTTCCGTTCCAAGGTCCTGCGTAAGGATCTTTTTTCTTTTTCTTTTTTTTGGTTTTCTTTTTGGATTTTTTCTTCTTCTTTTTGATTGGCTTTTTAAATTCATGCCCATCCACAAGCCATTCTTGTTTTAGAATTAATGCGTGGTTCTTTTTTATTAAATTTTTAATCCAATTAAACATATACTTTATTTATTATTCTGGCAAATTTAGATAGGTACTTGTGATGTATTTGTCTTCGTGATTGGGTTTGAGTCCTTGATGTGGATGTAACCAATAGGGCGGAAACAATACCAATCTGCCTTGTACAGCCTCAACAGTTAAATCATCCTTGATAAACCGAGTACCGGCATCACTATTATTGAGATAAATCAAACAGCCTAAAAACCGTTTGCTCACTCTGGCATGAACAGCATCACTGTGTGGAGGAAATTCATCTCCCCGTTCAGCCCGATAACATTTTATCCGATAACCTTCTATGCTCATATGATTGGGCCATTGATCTTGTTCGTCCCATTCCTTACTGTACAATTTTGTTTGTTCAATCAGTTTCTGATTGATATAATCCACATCCTTTGAAAAATCATGAATGTTAATTGTGGTTTGTTGTTCCACTTGTTCTGCATTCATTTCAGTGATATGATTTTGGGTCCATAATGGTAGTTCGTCCATACGAGCAAAATCATTCCGAGTGTATTGCTTTTCAGAGCAATGTTCAAATTTTTCAATAAGATGTTCACAGAATTCCTTTTCTAGGAAATTATCCACTACTCTGATATAATTTTTATCTATTGCTACTTCCATAATATTTGGAGCGGGTGATCAGGATCGAACTGACGACCTATTCGTTGGCAACGAATCGCTCTACCACTGAGCTACACCCGCCTATAAAATTATTTACAAGTGGTGCCCTCACCAAGAATCGAACTTGGAACGCATCCTTACCATGGATGTGTTATGCCATTTAACTATGAGGGCTCTGGCGGGAGTGAAGGGACTCGAACCCTCGACCTTCCGCGTGACAGGCGGACGCTCTAACCAACTGAGCTACACCCCCTTGGTAGTCCCTAGGGGAATCGAACCCCTCTTTGCGGTATGAAAAACCGCTGTCCTAACCGATAGACGAAGGGACCTTGTTGGCTGGCCCACAAGGACTCGAACCTCAAACCTCGGTACCAAAAACCGGTGTGATACCATTTCACCATGGGCCAACATTATTACAGTGTACACTGAACCAAATCAAAAGTCAATCAGATTGTGCGACACAATAAATAAAAGCATATGTTTTCCAGAACCAAACAAAGTTTAATCAGATGGTGGGCCATCGTGTGTTTACAACTGTTAACATTCGGTGTGGCAGGTTACTTTGGTGCCATTGAACAACTGTGGGTCAAGGATGCCACCAAATTGAGTTTTGTGATACTTTCTATATGGACAGCAACCACACTGTGGATAGGAGTATGGCAGGCACGCTTTGTGAGAGTACACGTGGACTATCTGATCAAGATAGGTTGGTTCTTGAGTGAAACCTGCTTGGCAATTGGAATGATCGGCACCGTGGCAGGATTCTTATTGATGCTGGGTTCAGCATTTTCAGGCATTGATGTGGCAGACACAGCCACACTTCAATTGGCATTGACTTCAATGGCAACTGGCATGAGCACAGCACTCTACACCACATTGGTAGGCTTGGTGTGCGGTTTATACATCAAATCACAATTGGTTAACCTAGAACACTTGCTGGATCAAAAGAAGTCAGATGCGAGAAATTGATAGATACAAAAGTTCCATTGGATTTGTAGATTTGCTGTTCAACATATTGGTTGGATTCGTGTTTCTATTCTTGGTAGCATTCTTGTTGATCAATCCTGTGGCAAAAAAATCAGACATTTTGAAGAAAGCGGAATTTGTGGTGCAGATGACTTGGCCCGATCAATCACTGCACGATATAGACTTGTGGGTGATGGATTCGCAAGGCAACAAGGTTGGATTCTCCAACAAAGAGAATGGTATACTTCATCTGGAGCGTGATGATTTAGGTGTGGCCAACGACACGTTCTATCTGGATGGTAAGGCAAAAGTGATTGCTCGCAATGAAGAAACCACATCCATCAGAGGCATCATGCCAGGCACGTACTATGTGAGTGTGCATCTATATTCTAAAAACACAGTGAAAGATTTTGAAAAAAATGGAACACCGGTCACAGTGACAGTGCTGAAGATCAATCCATACAGACAGATCTATTCACAAACCAAAGTGATCAAATCAGAAGGTGAACAGGTTCATTTCTACAAATTCACTGTGAATGAACGAGGATCCACTTCGGATATTGTGAGCACAGATGTGAGTGCTGTGGGAATAATACCTAAATTCAGTTATAGAGGAGCAGGACAGTAATGGAATACATCATATCAGTCAGTTTGGTAGCAATGGTGCTCATGATGATCTACTTCATGGTAAAAGCACAAACCAACTTCTGGTTGATTGTGTTTGTGATTCCTTGGATGCTGTTCACCATGGGATTTGGTTGGATGATCTATGAAGCCAACAAAGGTTATGCTTCTCAAAAACCTGTGCCCACATCACAGTTCCTGTATGCCAAAGTGATTGGCAGTGAAGCATTCATTTTGATCATGTCGGACAACGGTCCTAGACTGCACGTTCAACCTGCCACAGATGAATTGATTGAACAGTTGGAAAAAGGCAATCGTCTGGTCAAGGGTGGTAAGACTGTGATGGTGGAAGGCGAAGACACTGCGGACACTCTACGATTGCATGAGTTCGATCACAAAAAATTTATGCCAAAAGACGGCAAACAGCATTGACAAATCTGTCAAGATCCTTTATAGTAACAATTACGCGATGTGGTGGAACTAATACACATCTCTACTCCAAAAGGTAGAGTGCCGGGAGACTGGCGTTGTGAGTACCCAATCTCACCATCCGTACCATTAATCCTAGTTGGGGAGGGTACTAGGCTCTCCCCGCTCAAAGAAAGGCAACAATGAAAAAAATTAAAGTATTAAGAACTTTTATACAGACAAAGAAAACATTGGCAGGCATCGTTTCAATTTTATTTGTGTTGGCAATACTGTTTGCTGTGCTGAATCAAATGAATCCTGCTTAATGGATCAGTGCTTCTACAAACTCACAATAACGAAACTGAAACCTGTGAAAGGCAGTTACTATTTTGAAAAGAAAGAAGATGAGTGGCACATAGGATACTTTCCTTACAAAGAAGTATTAAAAGAAGTTGAAGCATGGTATGAAAGAGGAGCAGACGCTGTGGAGATGGAGATGATCACTCAGGAACAGTTCGATGAGATAATGCGACCTTACACAGACGAAAGATATTATGAACAAAGTAAGAAATAAATTTTTAGACGACTTGGCAAACAATTCTCCCAATGCAGATATGTTTGGTGAAGATGTTGTGGATAGAGACTCTATAACAGATTGGTTTGAACATCTACAACAAAACATTTGTGATAGAATAGAATCACTAGAACACGAATTCAATCCCAAACAATCAATCAAAATGGAAACACATCAGTCACCCACAAGAAAGGGTTGGCGTCAAACACACAAAACCATTAGAGGTGCTGTGTTTGAAAAGGGTACTGTGAACTTTTCAGCAGTGTCAGGAGTGTTTGATGAACAGTTTGCCAAAGAGATACCGGGCACAAGCAAAGACAGAAGTTATTATGCCACAGGAGTCAGTGTGGTGTTGCACCCCACCAATCCCAAAGTGCCTGCCATGCACTTCAATACTAGATACATTGCCACAGAGACGAAATGGTATGGAGGTGGAATGGATTTTACGCCTTGTTTGCCAGATGCAAAATTTAAAAAACAATATCACGCAGAATTGAAAAAATTTTGTGATGAATATGATAAAAGTTATTATCCCAAGTTCAGTCGAGCCTGCGATGAATATTTCTACTTGCCACACAGAAAAGAAACCAGAGGCATAGGAGGATTATTCTTTGAATACAACAAACCAGAAGATATGAGTTTTGATTTTGTTCAAGCAGTGGGCACCAAATTCAATGAACTGATGTACAAAACTGTTAAACAAACCATGCACCTCGATTACACTGAACAAGACCGACAGGCTCAGTTGATCAAACGCGGTAGATATGTGGAATTCAATCTGCTGTATGACAGAGGCACACGGTTTGGGTTTAAGACAGGCGGCAACATGGATGCCATTTTGATGTCATTGCCTCCTGTGGTTAAATGGTTTTAGGACTCGTAGTTCAGTTGGATAGAACGCCAGTTTGCGGAACTGGAGGTCACAGGTTCGAATCCTGTCGAGTCCGCCAAAAATTTAATTAAGTACAGATATGCCAATTTATAATATGCCACCCAGATGTTGGATTTGTGACAAACACATTGCTGATCCAAAATATTGGATTGATCCAAAATTCTTTCCACAGTTCAACGAAATCAAATATCTTTGTGATCCTATCTGTGCTCACAAAGCCAAGGAGAAGATAGATGCCGAAGCGTAGGCTGTTCACATTTGGTTGTTCTTTTACACATTTCTTTTGGCCCACTTGGGCAGACATACTGGGATCCACTTTTGATGAATTTCAAAATTGGGGGTGTTCGGGATTAGGCAACAGAGCCATTGTGGAACGTTTGAGTGAATGTGTCACCCACAACAACATTTCTAAAGACGATACCATCATTGTTCAATTCACAGACTTTCATAGACACGACATACATCAACAAGGCATAGAACACAACAACATTTCCAACTGGAGACTGGGTGGCAACATATGGGTCAAGGAAATAGAAATGGAATGGGTCAAGGACTTTTGGAGTGAATCCAGTTATGTGTATCACACCTGTAACTTTATCAATTTGGCTTTGTCACTGTTGAAAACACTGCCTTGCAAATATCACATCACCAGCATGATTGATTTGCGTCCAGACATAGAAAGATTACACCCTGGCTATATGAAATTGTTCAATGATGATATTGAATGGAAACAAGACTTTCTTTCATTCAGTCAACAAGAAAACTATCAAGGTGTCAAACACAAACAAAGAGTTTGGGACGCAACTATTAAAAAATTAGTACCACGTGTAAAGGTTGACAAACATCCTACTCCTAAAATGTATTTGAAATGGCTAGAGCAAAACTTTGATTTCAATCACTCAAACAGTTTTATTGATAAAATTAGACAGATGTCAGATGACCACATTGACACAAACCCACAGGAATTTTATACCAATCTTGATTGGCATGATGCAAAATACAGAATAAAAGGCATATGAGAACACTGCTACAACGAACCATCATAGACAAAGAACCCAACCTTTATCCCATGTGGCTGATGCGTCAGGCAGGAAGATATATGCCTGAGTACATGGCAATCAAAAATGCCAGCAAAGGATTTTTAGACATGGCTCTAACTCCGGACAAAGCCGCAGACATCACTATGCAACCCATAAGAGCCTTTGACATGGATGCCGCAATAATATTTTCAGACATTCTCATAATACCGTATGCTCTTGGACAAGAATTAGATTACACACCAGGACCTGTGCTTGGTCCGTTTGATCCTAAGATATTTGATACTGACATCTCATCATTCGAACAGAAATGCGAGCCAGTGTACGAAGCCATTAGACGCACAAGACAACAACTGGATCCCAGCAAGAGTTTGATTGGTTTTGTGGGAGCACCTTGGACACTGTACAGATACATGACTGGCAACAACAATCCTGCTACAATGGATCCGTGGTTATCGCGAGAACACATTCAAAGTCTAACAAAATTTTGTGTCCAACATTTAAGCAAACAAATTGAAGCAGGTTGCGACTGTGTTCAAATATTTGACTCTTGGGCAGGTGATCTTGAGGAAGATTTTATCATAGACTATTGTTTTGAACCTTCAGCACACATAGTTTCGCAAATCAAAACCAAATATCCCGATGTTGGAGTGATTGGTTTTCCAAGAATGATTGGCAAGGAAATCAAAAACTTTAGTGCTTGGTGCGATCCATATCTAGACTGTGTGAGTTTAAGTGGCGATGTACCTGTGAAATATCTCTACAAGCACATGGGCACTGTGGCTATTCAAGGAGGAATACCACCAGAGTTACTGTTAACTTTTGATAAAGAAAAAATCATGAGAGGCGTTTTGCCCATGTTAAGACAGACACAGGACATGGCTTATGTGGTTAATTTGGCACACGGTGTTATCAAAGAAACTCCTGTGGAGAGTGTGGCCTTCATGATGGAAGTCATAAAACGTTTTCGAAAACAGTCAAGGAAATAATTACTTTATATGAGAATAGAAGATCTATTAGGACAAAATCAATACGGATACATACTCGGCAAACTGGATCACCCAGGAGTAGCATGGTACTTTGCTGAAACCACTGCCAATCATTTTGATAAAAAACTGCCATTCAATAGCAGTTTCAGTCATTTGATTTTTAAGAATGATACAGGACCAATCAGTGATTTATTTGAATGCACATTTCCAATTCTGTTGACAGCCCTAGACCGACAAGGAAAGACACTGAAAGAATTAATTAGAATAAGAATGGGTTTGATTACTAGAACTCCTTATAAAGTTGTTCATGCTCCACACAAAGATGATTCCAATCCTCATCACACAGGCTTGTTCTATTTGACTGATGCTGATGGTGAAACTGTGGTGTACAATGAAACACAAGAATCAAAAGAATACACAATTAAAGAAAAACTTACACCCAAAGCCAACACATGGCACCAATTTGATGGTGATCACTATCATTCAAGTTCTGCTCCAACTCAAACTGAAAAAAGAATTACATTGACTTTTAATTTCACAACAACAGACGACAAATGAAACCAATAGAAAAACCATACTTTTGGCAATACCCAGCAGGCACAATACCCGACGAACTGATTCAACTGTCTTTCAAAATGGCTGAAAACAAACAGAGAGACGATGGTAAAGTGATGGACAACGATGGCACAGTGAACAAAGATATTCGCAGTGTTGAAAGAACTCTTATTGATGAATTTGATCCTATATCAATCTTTCTATTTGGATTAGCAGTCAAAGCCAATCAAGCATTATTCCGCTATCAGTTAGGTGGGCCTAGCCAGTTTGAAATGTTACACTATGACAAACAAGGCGATCACTATGATTGCCACGTGGACACTGTGGAATACGATAATGGATTCAGTCGAAAGTTGACAGTGATGGGTTATCTGAACGAAGGTTATCAAGGTGGAGAGTTTTACTTTCAAACTCTGCAGGGAGTCAAACACATGGTTGAAGTGGGCAAAGGCACTGTTTTAGTTTTTCCTCCTTATGTTATGCATGGAGTGGAACCTGTAAAAGAAGGAGTTAGAGAGAGTGTGGTTGGTTGGATAACTGGACCAACTTTTAAATAAAATGCAAGAAGATAAATTAACAAACTTTGAAAAAGATTCTTATGTGGTGATCAGAGGATTGATCGATCCCAGTTGGTGTACCATATTGTATGACTACTGCAGATATGTGGCTTCGAGATGTCAACTCAAACAGCACAACGACGAAGAAAAATATCGCGAAGCATGGGACGGAACTTTCTATGACAAACAATGTCCTGGCAACTATTCACAGTATGGTGATCCCATGATGGACAGTATGCTGATGGCACATGGAAAAGTGTTTGAAGAAGCCACAGGTATGGAGTTGGCTCCGTCATATACCTATTGGAGAATGTATCAGCATGGTGCTGTGTTGAATAGACATAAAGACAGACCCAGTTGTGAGATTTCAGCCACCATCTGTTTGGATTGGGACGACACCAATTGCGAAGAACACTGTAAGCCTTGGCCCATACATCTAAAAGATAAGAATGGTGTAGAGACTGCTATCGAATTAAGGCAAGGAGACGCAATGGTGTACAAAGGGTGTGAAGTAGAACATTGGCGTGAAGCCTATCATGGAATAACTGCCGCCCAAGTGTTTTATCATTATACAGATGTCAAAGGCGAATTGTTTAACCCATGGGACGGAAGACCTCATGGTGGAATTCCACACGGATTCCAAAGACCTAAACAGGAGAAGAAAAATGATCAATGATGAAAATGTGATACCTTTATTTGCTGTGCCTTTGTGTAAGACTAGCATCGAAGAGCCCAGTCAAGAAATACAGGATTATCTTAAAAATCAAATCAAGTTTGTGAGAAGACAGTATTCGGATGCAGACAATTCAGAAGAACTGCACGTGCTTAACAATGATCTTTGTAAGCCATTGAAAGATGTATTACTCAACAAGATGAACGAATATTTGGATTACTTGGATGTGGATTTAAACAAGCACGAATTCTATATCACAACCAGTTGGATGAATAGATACAGCAAAGATCAATGGAGCGATCTTCACTATCATTCAAACAGTCTCGTGAGTGGTGTGTTGTATTTTGACGACTGTGATGATACATCAGACATTGTGTTCTACAAGCGTCAAGGTTTGGATAATATATTTTCAGACACAGTGAATATAGATCATAGACAGAATTTCGATACCAATAAAAAAGCATATCTTTATCATCAAAGAAAGTTAAATGTGAGTCCACAAAAATGGGACCTCATTATGTTTCCAAGCAATTTAAACCATTCGGTGAATCAAAATATTCATCAATCAAAACACAGATTCAGTTTAGCATTTAACAGTTTTGCCACAGGACAATTGGGATCGTCCAGTAGCATCATGTTCTTGGATAAAAACAAGAAATACGACTAGGGGGATTGGTGAAGTGGGATCACGCATCCATGGCATGGATGAGTCAGGAGTTCGACTCTCCTATCCTCCACCAACAATTTAGAAATTAAAACTCTGGTAAAAAATTAAACTTTTTTCTTTTTGAAGACATCAAACAATCCTGAAGTTTCTGCCCACGGTTTTTGAAACTGTGTTTCCAAATAATTCTTTCTTGCTGTGATTGAATATTGTTCCAGTTCTTGCTGTATGAATTCTTGATTGTCAAACACAGAGAGATCCAATACTCCTTTCACAAATTGAGGAGTAATCAAATCGATAGGTTCATTTTGTTGTATGCCTTTAACCACAGCATCAGCCAATATCTTATGATTGCTTTTGATCATGTGATTGTATCTACAGTCATAACCTTTCCACAGTTGATATTCATCTATGCCCTGTTTCATTTCAGGTGTTTCCACAACATTCAGTAGATCACCTTTACTGATTTTAACATATTCATACTTGGTCCAGTTGATATGATCGCTCATGTCATACTGTGTTTTGATGTAGAGAGGAAAAGCACACAGCACCTGCACAGGTTTGAGACCCAACACTCTACACTGTGCTTCCAACCATCCCAATCTGTGTGACAGCATTTGAATATCCAACGGAGGTCTCTGTATCTGTAGCATGAAACCTTTCACTGCTTCCAATTGATCTGGTGTGAGTTCTCTGTCTATGTTCACAATGTTGGGATTGGTCATCTGTGGCTTGTCGTCGAAGTACCAAAAACGTCCTGGGTGTGTCAGCACAATTAAAATCTGATCTTCGGGTGTGAGTTCTTTGATATGATGAGCCAATTTCCAAAAACACCAATCTTGACTGACTCCAATCATGCTGTGATTCTCACAGTTCATTTTCAATTGATCTGCCACCTGAATGAACCACGGTTTGTAGTCATCGCCCACTCTGGGTGCTGAACTGAAACTGTCGCCCACCATGAATATTCTTGCCATGTCAATACTTAATCCAAACACACACCACAATACAATCTTCTTGATTGGCAGTCAGTTAAGTAATTGTACAAAACACAGAAACCAAATTACAGCGTCATACATTGACACTGTAAAGATTATGTGTTACAATGTAAGAATAAAAGGACTTGTTAATTTACAGGGGTCTACGACACAGTAACTGGCCCATTAAATGGTATTTTAATATATGATAAAAGGAAATTATGAAAAAGAAAAAAGATTTCAAAGGCAAGTCCAAGCCACGATGGCAACAGAAAAAGGAACAACAGGAACAGAAGTATTCACAGTTCGATCCCAAAATACACACCATGAGTAAACAGGGTATCGGATTCGGTCTCAAAAAAGACTACAAAGAAAAACCTGGTGAAGCCTCGGGATCCAATCTCAAGGCCCTTTTCGACAAGTGGAGTTGGACAGGCAGAGAAAAAGAAAAAAACAATGAAGACGAAGGATCATCCGGAAGTTAATCACGGCAAACAGGGAGTGCTGTTGGTGAACCTTGGCACTCCTGACAGTTTGAGCCTGTGGGACATCAGACGCTATCTAAAAGAATTCCTATCAGACAGACGTGTGATAGAATTGAATCCCATCATATGGCAACCCATCCTGAGAGGCATCATACTGAACACCAGACCTTTTAAGACTCGCAGAGCCTACAGTAAGATTTGGATGAAAGAAACTGATGAATCTCCCTTGCGTTACTACACCAGACGTCAATCGGAACTGTTGAATCAACGCATTGAAGATCCTCGTGTGATTGTGGATTGGGCCATGCGATACGGCAACCCATCCATAGAAAGCAGATTGAAAAGATTACAGCAACAAGGTTGCGAAAGCATTGTGGTGTTGCCATTGTATCCACAATACTGTGCGGCAACCACTGCCACTGTGTGTGACGAAGTGTTCCGAGTGCTGATGAAGATGCGTTGGCAACCACAGATACAGATTGTGCCCAGATACTATGACCATCCTGCCTACA
>Ga0255751_10004541_pt1 | contig 12538 bp, 18 predicted proteins | sample 071ome_20_FD_179951 | JGI IMG/M metagenome (GOLD analysis project Ga0255751, IMG submission 179951) | Coastal salt marsh microbial communities from the Groves Creek Marsh, Skidaway Island, Georgia - 071412BT metaG (version 2) | ecosystem: Environmental > Aquatic > Marine > Intertidal zone >...
CATCATTAGCATCATCACCATCCTTTGCAACATAGACAATGTTCTCTTCTGCCAGATTAACAGTAGGTTCTGGAACATTTCTAAATTCAAATCTTTGGATTGCATGATCATAGGTCAGTACCTTCTGATCATAAGCACTTGCATTTGTTGCAATACCTACAATATCATCAAGATACTTGAGTTTTGTTTCACCACCACCACCAAGAGTGGCTAGTTGTTGTTGAACACGATTAATAAACAGACGATAATGATTTTGGAGTTCGTCAGTAGTTACAAACTTTTTATTAGTCGGAGTAAGTGGATCCCCATTATTAGTGGTGGGAGGTTCAGCAAGAATTCCTTCAGTGAGAATTTCCTTCTCATTAAATTTCTCAAATACTTCTTCTAGATACTTGACTTTCTTTCCTAACTCATAATTTTGTTCGCCATACTCTTCATTGAGAGTATTAAGTTGCTCAATAGAAGACTTAACTTCTTCTTGTATTTGCTCAAGATTTTTATTTTGAACTCTAAGATGAGATTCATTACGAACAATCTCAACTTCAAGATCTGCTACCTTTTTATCTAAACCATTTCTAGCATTTTCAGTTAGTTCAAGATCTTCAATAACAAGATCTCTAAGAGATGTAATCTCTTGTATCTTATCATTTACTACCTTAATAAGATTTACTTTATCACCTTCTACCTTACCAACCTTTTCAAGAAGATCCTTTACAGTCTCATCAAAAAATTCATTAAACTCATCAATTTTAGATTCTGTCTTTCTTTCAGACTCTAGAGCAAGTTTACTGTACTTTGGAATTTCTTTTTCTCTAAGTCTCTTAAAACTTTTATCTAGATTTTTAAAGTCTGCAAAAATTTCAGAAAGACTTTCCTGATTAATTCCTTGAAGTTTTTCAGTTAGTTTTTGATACTTCTTATCATAAGAAGATTTGGATTCTTCAATAGACTTGTTTACATTACCTTCAAGTCTTTCATACTTTCTATTAGTGTCCTCAAGTAACTTCTTATACTTTGGTACTTCTGCTTCAACAAAATCAGTTACCGTATTTGTAAGTAAAGAAATATCAGAGCGAACTTGAGAAAGTTTGCTGTCATTAATTGACTTTACTTTAGTCTGAACTTCACGAATACTCTGCTCAACTACAAGAAGTTGAGCCATCATTGCTCGATCAAGATCTTTCTTATTAATAAGATTTTGGATCTCGTCCTTAATCTCATCAACAGTTTCACTTAAAGAATTTACTTTTTCAATATTAGAATTATAATTATCTAATGAGCTTGAAAAAACTTCAATTCTGCTTAAGTTGTTTTTGAATGAATCAAAAGCATCAGAAAATGAACTCAATTCTGGAACATCTCCAAGATCTTGAATTGAATTATCTACAGATGCGGACTCGCGTCTAAAGTATTCTGAAGGTTTCTTGAGGGACACTACTATTACGACAACTTACATATAACAATATTTATTATACTCTATACTCGTTGATTTTGTCCAGCACCTTATTGAGATACTTATGTGCGATTTCTTTTTCTCCAGGATATCCTTCATCAGAATCAACTTGTGATTTTAACTTGAGAATATGCACTTTAAGTTCTTCCTTAGTCAGTTGATTTCTGGGCATCAAATAAAAAAACTCTGCCCTATTTAGAGCAGAGTCATTATCAAGCAGGGACTGCTATTGTGGATTTCACATATTCTAGAACTGATTCAGGTGTTGATGCTTCATAGGGGTCGGTGTCTGCGTTATCACGGAAACCTTCTTCAACGAAGATTTTCTCAATGATTCCATCATTAACGACAGCAGCATAACGCCAACTACGCTCACCGAAGCCAAGGTTAGACTTGTTAACCAAGTAACCCATAGAGCGGGTGAAGTGGGCATTACCATCGGGAATAAGTTTTACTTTCTCAATACCTTGGTCCTTTGCCCAAGCATTCATCACAAAGCCATCATTAACAGAGATGCAGTAAATATCATCGATACCAAGTTGAGCAAACTCTTCATACTGCTGCTCAAATCCAGGCAACTGATAAGCACTGCAAGTAGGAGTAAATGCACCAGGCAGACTGAAAATAACCACACGCTTACCGCTAAAGAGGTCCAAGGAAGGTTTAGTGACAAACTCTCCATCTTCACGGAATACAAATTCTACTTGGGGGACTTGATACTGTTCTTTACGCATTTTTACTTCTATCATTTTCAATTAGTAGGATTATAAGCGGGGATCATCATACCCCCGCCAAAGTCGTCATCATCGTCAGCATCATTACTGCCAAGGGCACTGATGAATAACCACATACCCAGCATCATGGTTGCTAACAATATCATCACCATACTCCAGGAATGATTTGTCCTGTGGTGAAGTAGGCACCGAATGCGGCAACAATGCCGATCATTGCTGCCCAACCATTAATACGTTCTGCTTTTTCGTTCATTGTTCTTTTTCAGATTTAGTGAGTAGTGTTGCCCCTAAAAAAGAGACAAATAGAATTCCTGCAACGGCAAGTAATTCCATCAGAGGTTTTCCTCCTGTTCGGTGAGGATGACGCAATCAGACTTAGGATATGCGACACAAGTCAGCACAAAACCATCAGCGATTTGATCGTCGTCAAGGAATGACTGCTCTTCATTATCAACTTCACCTTCAATCAACTTACCAGCACAGGCAGAGCAAGCACCAGCTTTACACGACGAAGGAAGGTCAACACCTGCTTCTTCAGCAGCTTCAAGAATATACTGATCCTCCTCACATTGAACGACAGTCTCGGTGCCGTCGGGAGTACGGAGAGTAACATTGTATGCCATTAGTAAGTTTCGGATAATTGGTTTACTGAGTGCGCCAACAAAACGAAGAAGGCGACACTAGTTATTGTAAACAAAAGTGAAGTCATTGTCAAGTCTCAGAAGATACCGAAAAAGAGTTTGCCAGTGGCAGCATAGGAGATGAAACCAGCGATGATACCCATCATTGCCCAACGACCATTGGTGCGCTCCTTAACCATATTGGGAGTCAGCATACCATAGTTCTCATAATACATTACGGGTTCTTTGGCAAACATATTCTGTTGCCCATATTCATTAGTTGTTACAGTCATTGTAGTTTTGTGAAGAACTGTTACAATATTATATAGCAAAAATAAAGAGGGCGCAAGCCCTCTGTGTTACGGTTTCCCGACATATTGAGTATAAATGCTTACTAATCCATATGTTTGAAGGGTCTTCCATACTCATCAAACCCATCAATGTCAATATGACTAGGAGTTCCTGTAAAGTTATCTGCAGGAGCAACTAGCAAATAAGGTCCAGGAACTCTATCATCCTGTGGACTATACGTTCTCCAATTTGTTGGATGGAAATGAATAGAGACTACTTTCTTACCAGGATTCCTACAAGTATATCCCAATTCTCTCATTTGATATGTAATCTTATTATCACATCCAGGAACTCCCATAGTATAGTTCATACCATCAGAAGTTGGGATTGGGGATTTAAAGATCCAAGAGTCTTGTGATGCAGCATTTTCATATGGTTCTATTTCCCAGTTCTTTCCGTCACGAGTAGAAATTTCCCATCTACTCAGAGCATAGAAGTTCTTATCCATATCGATACTCTTAAAGAATCTAAGAGTATCATCAAAGATGATATCGGCATTTGCAACAATACATATTTGATCTTTCAGATTCTCATTACAAAACTCTAAGATTTCTTGGTAAGTTGGCCTTTTATCTTTAATTACTTTCTTAATCTTTGGAGACTCAAAATTAAGTTCTGCATCTTCTTCCATAAAAAGATACACACTATCAATCAGATCATTTCCAAGATTTTGATGAAGACAATAAAGATACTCACCATTCCTCATATGATTTGAGGAATTAAAATATTCTATAATAAGATTCATTTCAAATCACTCATACTCCAAAATAGATTGAACTGTCTTCGTATTCATATAATCCTTAAGTATTTTTGCATTTGGAACAACACAGTGTCCTCCAATCTTCTTAGTTGCATAAAGAACTGGTCGGACCACATTAGGTTTACCAAGTTCAGTATATCCTTCATTATAACTTTGATTGTACAGAGTCATAACTTCATCAAATTCAAGTTCCTCATTTTCACACACCTGAGCAACATCAGCGTGGAATGCAATACAGACTCCATAATAAGTGGTGTCTAGCAACTTAGCATATTCAGTAGTCTTACTGTTCTTACAGATGTGTGTTTTGATTCCTAGACCATTCAGATGCTCTTGATATAAAGATGCCACTTCTTGATCTACTGGACCAATATATTTCAAGAAGGTCTTCATACCCAGATCAAGATTAGGATGAAGACCTCTCATAGGAGAATGACACACTTTACCACCAACGAGTTCTGTGGTTCCAGGAGCAACTGTAGAGTGGACAATAGTGTATCGTGGATTAGCTTGTGAGATATAATCCTGCACAACCTCCACAAAGTTTTCAATAAAGGGAATACAGATGTTGAGAATTTCAACACCTTGAATATCATCATTACGATTCTGATATGGATCTACAACCCTTACATCGAATCCTTCAAATGACTCATAGACTTTGGCGATACTACTTCCTATCTCACCATATCCAATAATTCCAATCCTCATTAGACACAAACTCCACTTTGGTAGTATTCTACCACTTCTTGAATAACTTCGTCAACACCTTTAGTTGGTTGCCATCCAAGCCTTTCTTTAATTTTTTCACTGTTAGGAATCTTTTCTGGTGCCTCTGCAAACAGTGGTCCGTGAAGTTCTACTGGATCAATATTTACAATTTTAGATTCTGTATTAGTAATTTCCTTTACCCTTTCGGCAAGATAAAGAATTGTCCTCTCATTCTTTTCATTACCAATGTTCCACTCTTCATTCCAATCCTTATCATCTGCAATTGAAGTTAGATAGATGCCATCAACAATATCTTTGACCCAAGTGAATGCTCTGAGTTGAAGACCATCATAATACACAGTAATATCTTCACCGTTCAGTGCTTGATTAACAAATCTTGGAAGAACAAATCCACCATCGGGAAGTTGATACTTACCAGTTACATTGAATGGTCTGATAATCTGATATCTAAAATCAGGATTGATCTTTGCCTGATTAGTTAGAACAATCTCCGATAGGAGTTTAGCAATCGCATACTCATTTCTTACAGTGAATTCACCGTGAAGAACTTTATCACTTTCTTCTTCAAGATAACTCTTCTCATCACGATGTCCATAAATCTCAGAAGTTGAGATAAACACCAGTGGACAATTGTTATGCTTTGCTGCATTGATTGCCCAGTAGATATCATCAAGAATAATTCTTGCCATATTACCAGAGTGTTTGAGAACACCAACTGGCCCAACAGGGGAAGCAAGGTGAAGAACAAGATCTACTTTTGGTAGAGTCTTATAATCAATGTTTAGAATATCTTTTTGGATAACTTCAACGTTTTCCAAAATGGGATGATCCAAAGGAATAGCATTTGTAGACATATTATCTACAACACATACATCCCAACCAACAGATTTCCATTTTTCTATACAATGAGATCCAATGAATCCCATTCCACCAGTCATTAATACTTTACTCATTCGTTTGCCTCAAAATTTTTGTTTTTAATAACAATCAATCCATCACCTTCACCCCCTTGAGTGGGGTGATCGTACAGATATTCAAAATATTCTGGTATGCACATCTTAACATCTTCTTGTGTCCCATGAAGTGATATGAACATATATTCAATATTACTTAAATATTCACTATCCTTTATTTCTTGCATAACATATGTTTCAGATCCCTGTATATCCATATGCAATACATTTATTTTTCCACTATCGATCTTATCAATCATGTCTTTCAAATATATTCTAGAAGCTCCAAAATTATTTTCTTTCACTTCTTGTTTGTGAACTGGTTCCCCAACATATCCGTGAATGAATTCTGCATTTGGACAATTATTTTTTGCAGTTTCTATTTGTCTTGGAAGAATATCCATACAAATATTCTTACAATTTCCCCCAAAATATTCATTAAACATTTGGGAGTAAAATGCTTCAGCACACCCAAGTTCGATCATAGATGGATTAGAACTTTTAATTTGTCCCAATACTTTTTCAAATAATGAAAATTGAATTGGTTCTGCGTTTTTTACTAAATCTGCGTTTTTCATTTTTACCTATTTAAGAATTAAATCATCATCTTCAAAAAGTTCTGCAACTCTGTTCTCACCATTTCTATTATCTAGCATTTCATTGGGATATAAGAATTCATAGTCGAATACATCTTCCCATAAAAATGCTATTTCGGTATGCAGTGCCTTACCTTGATTGAATGGAAAATCCACATTATCATGAAAATTCATTTTTGGTGTTCCAACTAATACATCATTTCTGATTTGATATATCCATCTATGATGATGGTATCCACAGTATCGGAGATTACTATAATAAGTTTCAAATGTTGTCAATTCTGCATATTTTGAGGGCATACTAATGAACCCAGCTTTTCCAACCATATTAATAAACTCACAAGCAATTTTGGGATTATTTACATCTTCAAGAGTATGACTACAAATTACAAAATCAAACATACCATTTTTTTCAACATCATCCACAATCTCTTGCCAATCTCTAGGATCGTCGATGTCTGTTCTAAACACCGTGATATCATTATCACATACTTTTGAAATATTCTTAGGTTCTACAAATTTATCTGCAATGTGAGTAATCCATTCCTTTCCCCAAGGATTTTCTGCAGCCCCAACATCCAATATTCTATAATTTTTATCACCTTTATTAAATTTGGATTCCAAATATTCAAAAGCAAGATGATAATTGGTATTCATCTTGGAAAGATTTTTGTTGATGATCATAATTCTTTTTTCAATACATTTAAAATACTATTTGCTCTAGAAGAGGTGGTCCCAACACTATACAACCATTCTCGTTGTTTTTCAAGCATTAATAGGTACTTGTCTGTTGGTTTATTATCAACCACTAATTCAGACATCAGATTATATAGTTGTTCTTTTGAAGAGTAGAAATAGCAAGGTAACTCTTGAGGAGAACACTGTCTTGGTTTGTTATGGTAATCCCTAAACAGAAGTAGAGAACCAGCTGCTATAATTTCATAATGCCTCAGGCAATCCCACCCACCCTTCTTGCAAGTAAGGCCAAACCATGATCTTGACAGATCATTATAGTAGTCTTCTTCAACAGTAAACTTGTGGTGAGAAAATCCTCCACCCATGTCTACAGTGTCTTCAAACAAAGAATGTGAAGGAGCGGTCTTTTGATAGAGTTGATCTTTGATTGAAAAATCAACTTCTCTTATCCTTTCCTCAGGAATACCAAACCCAGTTGGATATACACTATCATCATCAGTTTCAACCAATTCTCTTTTGAAGCAGTTAGTAAACTGAGTTCCTATAATAGTTTCACCATTGTGTGAGATCATTCTAGGAGCATTTCCATATAAATCATGTCCATCAATGATCCAAACATTTCCATCGGCAAGATCATTCACACCTTCAATATCTGGAACTTCTCCATACATGTGCCCATCACCATAGATCACACAATCAAACTTCTGTTTGAATATGTCTCTATCTTTAATATCTTGTATTGGTGTAGTCAATAAAGAGAATCCTCTTCCGTGCAAGGTGTTCTTCGGCGTATCAGAAAAATCATGATACATTATTTTCTTTCTTGGGTAATCTACACAATCTTCACCAAGAACTGCTCTCAAACCATGAAGCAGAGAAACTTCAAGCAAGTCTCCCTGCTTTGTTGGATTCTGTGTTGTTATGAATAGTATTCTCATTTGCATTCATATACTCTAGAATAGATGTATTTTTCCCGATTATCACACAAAAATTTATATCCATATTCCATATTGTCAAAAATTTGATCATCAATTTTTTTCAAATCTTCTTTAAAGAATAAACCAACAAAATCTTCTCCGTGATATGGACATAATCCAGCGTAAGTGGCACAGTTTTCTACATAATTATCAAATAAAGAAATCCAAAGTTCATAGCAATCTCCATTTGCACCATTAGGCATCGCATTTCTTTCTGTGAATGGACAAATATCATGCATAACTATAAGTCCATTATCACTAAGATGATTAAAAGAATTTAAAAAATCTCTTTTAACTTGTGTTTTTTCGTGACAGGCATCTATAAAAACCATATCAAATTTTACACTTTCATCTAATTCTAAAAAATAATCATCGGTACTGGAGATAATAACATTTTCAAATTTAGGCCACTTAGGATCATATTCTACACCAACCTTATTTTCTATCTGAACGTTTTTCCAAGTTTCACCTGTAGCTATTCCAAGTTCCAAATAATTTTTAAATTTATATTTTTTAGCAATATCAGTAAGAAAATGCCCCTTCCATGTTGGCATATTATATTTTTCTTCAATTACCATAATTAATAATCCTCGACAATTTTTCTGTTAGCAAGTATTTTAGATCCTGATGGGCCAGATCCAGGTCTGTATCTAGGATCGTACATAATATCTAGTTGAGAATAATTCCAGGACATCCAAGAAGAACTAATGTCTTCTCTACTTTCTCCTAGTGTCTTATCCCATTCAGGATAACTCTCTTCGTCTAACTTTTGATAGACAGTTTCAGAAGATACATCATATTTCTTTTCCCAAAACTTACCGGACAATACGGCACCAGGAACATTCAAAGGAGACTTCCAACTCATATCATATGTCCCCTCTTGACTCTCATACAAAGCCAGATTTGCTTTCTTTATACGCCAAACCCAATCACGATCTTCCCATCCACCGTATGTAAATCTTTGATCCCACCATCCAATCTTTCTAATGAGTTCTTTTGAGAATCCCATAAATCCAACATTATAAAGAAGAACACACGCATACCCATTCTCTAACAGATATAACATTTTTTCAACTTCATCAACTGTCGGATGAGTTCTATCATTGATCAGAATGATCCATTCATCGTCAGTAGTAGCAACAGAGTGATTGATAAGTTCAGAATAAGACTCATACATTCCAGGATTTCTATCAATCCTATTGTTCCAAGTGACCTTATACTTCAAACTCAGAGGAGAAAGAGCATCCATTTGAGCATCTACGATGTCTTGACTACAACCACAGTGAAGACAGATAGTAAAGTTTTTAATTTTTTTCATTTCTCTTATAAATTTGATTTTTCAGTTCTAACACATCAGCATCCAACTTACTAACTTTTCTCATTTCAGACATAAGAAAACAATAGTTGTCTTCAATCGAATCCAATTTATCATCAAAATATTTCATCCATTCAACGATAGAGTATCTTTCTCCCGTCTTTTCATTCTTCACCATATAGAATTGATCCATCTCAGGTTCCGTAGTTTTGTATGGATAAAGACGATATTCTAACTCGGACACAATAGTCCAAAGCAAAACTCTAAGATTGAATAATAATTTCATTTATAATTTTTCTGGATAGAACAATTTGTAATCTTCAATATAATAATCTTTTATCATTTTTACAGTTTTCTCAGAAAGATTAAAATCCATTTCGGGACTATATAGATCCCCCACAATATGTGGGAAATCTCCTTCCAAACCATATTCATTTTTAATTTGTTCCGTCCAATTATCCTCGTACCTAAAAATTTTTAAGTTCTCTTCATCAATTTTATTATAATCTACAAATTCAATTAATTTCCTAAAATGATTATCCGACCTAAAAAGTTGTTTATTGAAAATATATTCAACACATTTATTTGGATCCCAAGGATTTATTAATGTTTTATACCATTTTCCATTGCCACGCATTTCACTAATTATTCTTTGAATGGGCTCCCTAATAACAGAAAATTTTGGAATATTATCTCCTAAAACTTGGTTCCAAAGATTATGCATTGCATGTTGTTGGTGATTTTTGATTGAACCAAATCTAGAATCTTGAACCCACCCATTTTCCTCAAACATTCTAGTAACAGATGAACCACCTGTTTTGGGAATATGAACATGAAAAACTAATTGTTCATTATTTTTATTATACAAAGGCATTGTTAAACCACTCCTTTCTCCATTTTTGACCGCCAGCAAAGTGGCGAATAATTACATCTTCTCTATCAACTTTATTAATAAGAAACTGACAACTAGATTCTCCCTCAAGTTCAGTAACATTCCAAGCAGTAGGAAGAATTTCTACGTGCTCATATAGTTCTTCCAATGAATAGACAGTCCAATCTGTTTTATCAGAATGCCACCCATAATCTGGAAGATTCCAAAATGGTTCATCAGAATGACGTTTAATACCAGCAAGAGAATACCAAGATGCTTGTTCTCTAAACTCGTGCCAAAAACTATTCACATATCCAAATCGTTCGTGTACCGAGACCGCATCATTCAATGCTTGATATCTATCTTCCGAAAGAATATTGGAAACTAGTTGTCGTGACCACTCATTAACTTTAATAGAATAGTTACCCATACAATGGGTATTGCCAGAGTCAATAGCATATGAGAATGATTTATTAGTCTCATATGGTTGCTCAATATTTGCCACACACATATCAGCATCCAAGTGTGTAACAATATCACCATCTGTCACATAGCCTTCTTCAAGCATTTGCTCAAGAATAGTAAACTTCAACCAGGTATAATTGCCACGATACTTATAAAGATTTTCCTTCAGTTCAAGATATTCAAATCCGTGCTTATCCGCATACTCTTGATTCCTTGGAGACATATATTCATCAAAGAATTTTTGTCTTTGATCACCATAAGAACCAAAAACCAATAAAACTTTTTTCATCGAACCCGTTTAATAATGTTTTCAAAGACACCTTGAAGAGAAAAATAATCTTGGTAAAGTTCTTGACCCTTCTTCAACATCTCATTGTATGTATCATCAGAAATACCCTTGAGAATATTATAAGTATTCCCAATGTTCTCATCATCAATTATAACACAAAACTCTTCCCAATCCAGTTCATCAGACCAAGGAAGTGCGTGGTCATCAGAAATGTATACAGGAACTGTATTTAATTGGAATGATTCGTAAAGTCTGAAACTTGTCGTACCATATCCTCTGGGACAAAGAGAAAACTTGGAAGCAGACATAACATCAAGGAAGTTATTTAATTTCTCTTCACCAACATTGATGTCCCAGTTACCCGCCTTGACAAGACAATCATCCTTTCCCCTAAAAGCCTTGACCATATCGGTTCTAACCCAGTAGGTATTAGATCCAATAAAGGAAGCAAAGTATTTGTGCTCCTGTTTAGGAACTTCGGGAATAGAGGAGCAAACAAGTGGAATGGGTATCACATTTCCCTTCTTACGATTACCACCAGCAGAGAAGATCATAGTGTCTTCTGGGAAGTCTTCAAAAGGTCCATCATCCTGCTGACAAACAGTAAAGTACTTTCCATCAGAACTCAGTGTTTCATAGAGTAAGTTCTGTAAGTCTGGATAAGGTTGACCAGCCCAGATCTTATTACAGAATATATTAGACCAGAAGATATCAATATACTCTCGTTCTGGTTTAGTATCTAACTGCTGATAGTGACTATAAAAATACTCTTCAATGTATTCACCTTGATGGTATGGTGGATAAGTTGGCGTAAGAGACTTTGGTCTCAGATAATCTTGATTCAAATAAACCACAATCCTTCCTCCTTAAACTTAGCAATCTTTGTATTCACACCAACCATCCAGTTATTATGGACGATCATTGCATTTGCTTTTTTACCTTGTTGATAATACACATTACCATTAGGGAATAGATCCTCTGACAATAGGGCAATGTGATCGTTGTATTTACTAAGTGCAATACGATTCATAATGAGTTGATCATCATCACTATCATCTGCACCACACTCAGCAACCAACTGACGACACTCTGGACTATCATTAAAGACCATAAATCCAGTACAGATTGTAGAACCAGGAGCATCAGTCTGGAACAACACTTCTTCGTGACCTGTAAGAAGTTCTACAGGATTCTCCTTGAACACAATGTCAGTATCAACCCACATCAGATTTGGATGTTCTTTTTGAACCTGATCAATAATCTTCCACTTGTGTCTGACAATATTTCTAAATCCACTATTCTGATTAAACGTCCAGTCTTGATATTCTTTAAGTTGCTGATTCATATAAAGGAAAGCACCTTTATATCCACTAAGTATGAGAGACTTATAGACATCTTCATCCATACAGGCAATGATAAAGTCATCCATATTGATGCCCACATTCTCTGCAGACTTCAACATATTCATACAAATATCAAGACATCCAGAATTTAGGAATGTTAGAAACTTCATAGAGATTGTTTTTTATTATTATACTAAAAAAGGACGACTCGCGCAAGCCGTCCTCCTTAGGTCTTTACATGCACGCCACTTGCTCTTTGACTAGAAGCAAGAAACTAGGCGGGGTTGCCCCATCCGCACCACCTGCTTTTGAGAGAAGCAGGAAACTCCGAGGGTCATATGACCATCCCGACCAGGGTTTTTATCGTCTCCATCACGGGCATATTG
>Ga0255751_10004555_pt1 | contig 12518 bp, 9 predicted proteins | sample 071ome_20_FD_179951 | JGI IMG/M metagenome (GOLD analysis project Ga0255751, IMG submission 179951) | Coastal salt marsh microbial communities from the Groves Creek Marsh, Skidaway Island, Georgia - 071412BT metaG (version 2) | ecosystem: Environmental > Aquatic > Marine > Intertidal zone > Salt...
GCTTGCGCTCTATGTCTTCGCCGAAGATCGCGATGCCGCTGATGCCGTGCTCAGCGCCACCAGTTCCGGCGGTGCATGCGTCAACCATGTGGTGCTGCACATCACACCGCCCGACCTGCCCTTCGGTGGCGTCGGCGAGGCCGGGATCGGGCGCTACCACGGCCAGTCGGGCTTCGATACCTTCTCCAACCTGAAGTCGGTCATGCGGAAGCCGACCAAACCCGATCCGTCGATTCTGTATCCGCCCTACACCGGATTGAAGGAAAAGCTGATCCGCAAGTTCCTCTAATGGGTGTCCGACCGGACGTCGGAGCTGGGCTTTACTGTTCGCCACTGTTCGCCGTGTTGGGAAAGAACGACATCAAGCACCACCGAGGTATGCGCTCGAGCGACCGGCGTTCTTCGCGAGTTTTGACGGCAACTCGACGCTCCCGGGGAGTTGCGGCGCTTCTCCTGGGTCGTCGTGCCGATTGGCGTCTCGAACGGTTTCCCTCTCTCTCCGCTCCTCGGCCGGGCCGCCATTGGGTTGGGCCGCTCGTCGTGACCACCTCAGTCCTCGTTGGGTGGTTTGCCTTTGACGGCGCTGTCGGCGATGGCAATGTCGCCTTCGCACTCTTTCTCGGGTCCGCGTCGATTGTGATGATGGCGTGGAGTCTCGTCCTTGCGCTGCGTCTGAGGGTCAACGAGACGCTCTTCGGAGGCCTCGACCGCGCCTACCGCTGGCACCGATGGCTTGGTGCCCTTTCTGTCCCCGCGATGTGGCTCCACATTGAAACGGTTGACGATGTGGAAGGCATCCCGGGTGCGAGTCGCGACATCGCCCACGCAGCCGAAGACTTGGCCGAACAAGCGGAAACAATCATCTACGTCTTGGTCGCTGCCTCGCTGCTGCGCTGGCTACCCACCCGCTGGTGGCGTTGGACCCACAAGGCGATCGGCGTGCCGTTTGCGTTCGCGTCATGGCACTTCTACACCGCAACCAAACCGTATGCGAATGACTCAGCATGGGGGATCTGGTTCGCGGTGTTGATGAGCGCTGGCCTTCTTGCATGGTTGGTTCGGGTGGTTGTTCGGGATGCTTTCTCCGGTGAGCGGTACACGGTTGTCAACGTGGAACGCTCGGAGTCCATCACCACGGTTGATCTTCGCCCGCTCAAAGGAGTCGGTCGACGCGCAGCACCGGGCCAATTCGCCTTCGTTCGTTTCAACGCGCCTGGCCTGCGCGAACCTCACCCATTCACGCTTGCGTCGTCACCAACTGCCGATCTCCTGCGGTTTCATATCCGAGACCTTGGAGACTGGACGAACCACCTCGGGCGGAGCGTGACACCCGGCATGGTTGCACGAGTCGAAGGGCCATATGGACGACTCTCCCCGTTGTCGCCACCGGGCCGCCGGGCACTGTGGGTGGCCGGCGGAGTGGGGATCACGCCATTCCTTTCCGCACTGGACCAAGCAGACCCAGCGTGTCCGCCCGTTCTGTTGTACACCTTCCGCACTGCCGATGACGCCGCTGGACTTGGTGCCCTTGAACGGGCACGAACTGCGGGGCTGATCGATCTGCACCTGTTCGAGACGGCGGCGGGCGACCGCCTCTGCGCAGAGTATCTCGATCCGGTTTTCCCCGATGGGCTGTGCGATGCGCACGTGGTGATGTGCGGTCCAACAGCGCTGATGGCCGACATGCGGCGCGGCGTCCGACAACGCGGTCAACGCGTTTGCCATATCGAGAGATTTGATATTCGTACCGGTGTCGGTCCTGACCTCTCGGTTCCCGTCGATACCGCGCTCTCACAACTGCGGTCACGGCTCGCGAAGGCCGACTGAATCAGACGGTCCGGAGCCCCCAAAAACACCGGAACCCCCGCCGAAGCGGGGGTTCGGAGTGGAGCTAAGGGGAATTGAACCCCTGACCTCTTCCATGCCATGGAAGCGCTCTACCAACTGAGCTATAGCCCCGAGTTGCGGATGAGGATGGTAGCAGCCTGATCGTTGGGCCCCACCTTCTCGACACCCTCCCTCGGCGGGTTTCTCCCAGGGCATACCGTCGTCGTGATGCGTGCCCGGCTGACAGCCCCGGACCTTTGGATGGTGGTGTCGACGGCTGCGGTGTTTGCCGCCGGTCTGATCGTCGCAACCGCCACCCCGGGGCCGCTCCTCACCGCTGATGATCTGGCCTCGTTCGGTCTCGCCTGGACCATGGCGGGCGAGGGTGCGGCACCGATGCCACCGCAGGCGCCGTATGGCGTGCTGTATCCAACGACGTTGGTGCCGGGCTGGCTTTTGGGGCTTGATGACAGCGGGATGCTGCTCTGGGCCCGCACGGTGAACGCCCTGTGCGGAGCCTTGATGGTCCCGGTGTTGACCGCGTTCCTGCGGCGCCTCGATGGTGTGCGTCCCGTGCCGGCGATTGCCGCCGCAACGGCCGGGGCGATGATGCCGGCGTTTCTTCTGACCGGATCGATTGCGTGGAGCGAGCGGTTGAGTGTGCTCCTCGTGGCCTGCGCAGCGCTCGTCATCGCCCGTTCGTGGGATGAGCGCAGTGACCTCGATGGATTCCTCGCAATCATCACCGCAGCTGCAATGTTCGCCGCCCACCCGCGGCTTGGCCCACCTGCGTTGGTGCTCATCGTGGTGGTCGCCTTCGCCTTGCGTCGGCTCGGCTGGGCCCGTGTCGTCATGGTGCTCGGTGCGGGGGCGGCGGCACTGTGGGCGGTCGAGCGGATTCGGGCCGCTGTGGCTGAGGCGGCGTTCGGAAACAACGGAACCTACGACGCTGCCGACCTGGCCTCTCGTCGAGGGCTCGGGCTTGTCCCGGAGATGGCGCAGCTCGGGGTTGGCGCGTTGAGCTATCTCGTCATCGCCGGCACCGGTATTGCTGTCTGGGGTGTTCTTCGGCTCGGGGAGCGACGACCAGCCGGCTGGTCGGTGCTGTTACTCGGCCTCGCCGTCCTCGCGATCACGAGCTGGTTCATCACCGGCATTCCTCGAGCCGACAAGTGGTTCCACGGCCGCTACATCGAGGTGATAGCGCCGGTGGTGCTTGCGGTCGGCCTCGCCAACCTTCACCGACTTCGGTGGTGGGCATCGGCGGTCGTCCTGTTCGGCGTCCCCGTGCTCGCCGGTGTCTACGCGGCGTGGAACGGACCCGGGAACACGTGGCTCACCCCTCGCTCGCCGGTGATGATGCTCGGTGCGGAAGTCTCGGGAGCACCGTACGGGAGTCGGATCTTTGAGCCTGGCGCGGCGGCCTTCGTCGCGATCCTTGCCGGGCTCGTCGTTTGGGGGGCCGCCCGGTGGCGCGGCACCGAAATCGCTGCCTGCCTCTTCGTTGCGTTGTCGCTGTGGGGCGCCCACTCCGGCGACCGCGTGCTTGACAACCTCTTTCCCGGCACGGCGATGGGAGAAGTCGACGCCGGCTTCCCCATCGAGGAGGAGATCGGAGAACTGTGGGTCGACACGTCGAGAGTCTCGCCGAACCTCACGAACGCGCTGGCATGGCGGGTCGGTTTCGACGCCACGACGCTGACCGTCACCCAGCACACAACCCACTGGTTGATCCCGTCCGATGCCGAGTCGCCGGCGGGCGCCGAGTTGGTCGCCCAGTTCTCACAGGGGTCGCTTTGGCGAGTCGCAGGCTGATCAGTCGTCCGGGTCGTTCTGGCTGCGCAGGAACGCTTCGAGTTCGTCGGTGAGGTCGTCGCTCGTCGCCATCTCGGCCTCGGCCTCGACCAGGTCGTCATATTGCTTCTCGAGGGCAGCGAGCATGTCGCGATGTGAGGAGTCGTCGTCGACCAGGTCGTCGAGCCGGTTTCGAGTCGCCAAGGCGTCGGCCGCCAACTGACTTGAGTCGAGCACAACACCGGCGGCACCCACGAGTCCGTCGACAAGGGCCAAGGACGCAGCCGGGTAGTGGGCGCCGGAGATGTAGTGGGGCACTTGAGCCCACAGGCCGACCGACTCGATGCCGGCGGCGTGATGGGCCATCTCGAGCGCAGCCTGCATTCCTGCCGGGACGTCGAGCGTGGCCGGCGTGAACCCGAGCGACGCGAGGTCGGGTGTGGCGGCGGTGACCGACAGTCGAGAGGGACGAGTGTGCGGTGACGACGCCGGGTAACTGCCGAGACCGATCACTCGCCGGACCCCGAACCGCTGCGACAACGAGACGACGGCGTCGCAGAACGAACGCCAGTTGTGATCGGGCTCTGCACCGTGGAGCACGAGGACATCGTTCCCGGTTGCGTCACGGCCCGAAACAAGGGTGATCTCCGGCCAGTCGAGCCCGACGTTCACCCCCTCGACGATGTGCATCGTCGGCCGACGAGCACGGTGGTCGAGGAGCCATTCGGTTTCGAACTCGGCAACGGTCACCGGGGCGATCTGCCCGAGGATGGTCTCCGTCGCCTCATGCGCGCACAGACCGGCGTCGATCCAGCCCGTGAGGTGGATCAACAACACCGGATCCTGCAGGGTCGGTGAACCGTGCAAGGTGTAAAGATCTTCGGGTCGTGCCGGTCGAGCCACAGGTGCCTCCTCGATCACACCGTAGACCGCCACCTGGGAATTGCTGAACCCGCCGCTACGTTGGGCCTCACGATGGCTGATGTAACTGATGCAACGTTCGAGACCGATGTCGTCCAGCGGTCCCACCAGGTCCCGGTGGTCGTCGACCTTTGGGCGGAGTGGTGTGGGCCGTGCAAGACGCTCGGTCCGATCCTCGACAAGGTGATCGGTGAGACCAACGGTGGCGTTGAGCTGGCCAAGGTCGACGTCGACGCCAACCCGGCGGTCGCGCAAGCCTTCCGGGTCCAATCGATCCCGGCCGTGTACGCCATGGTCAACGGTGAGATCGTCGACGGGTTCATGGGTGCCCAGGGCGAGGCGCAAGTACGCGAGTTCGTCGAGAAGTTGGTACCCACCGAAGAGCAGAACGAGGTCGAGCGACTCCTCGAAATCGGTGATGTGCCGTCGCTCAACCAGGCCTACGCCCTCGAGCCCGACAACCCGAATGTGCTGACTGCCCTTGCCGGGAAGCTCATCGAGGAGGGCCAAATCGACCAGGGTCTTGCGCTGCTCGACAAAATTCCCGAGAGCCCGACCACCCGACATCTCCGAGCGCTTGCCCGCACCGGTGGCGAGCCGATGGACGACGTCGACGGAACGCTGGCTGCGTTGTTGCCCACCGTGAAGTTCAACGACGACGACCGCCAGAAGTTCGTCGACCTGCTCGAGGTGCTCGGTCCCGAGGATCCCCGCACGGCCGACTGGCGCCGAAAGCTCAGCACCGCGCTGTTCTGATCACCCTGCCCGGCTCGCCGGGTCAGACTTGGACGCCGCTGGCGCCCGACGGAATCCACTTCCCCGTGACCCCCGATGACCGGGAGCGTCCGTGGACGACGACGACATCTTTCAACCCGAGTTCTCCTGGCGGCGCGCGCCCGTACTGCTGGCCGATCGGCTGGGGGTCCGGCCCGCCGGTCTGCTGGGCGGGCTCCTCGCCGTAGTGGCCGCGGCCTGCGGAGCGTGGTGGGCGCTGCGTCCTCCGCCACCGCCGGCGGAAGAGGTCCTTCCGTTCGTGCAGACCGTCTTTCCTGCCCCCACCGTGTCAGGCGATGCGGGGTCCACGGCGCTTCCGGCGATCGTCGTCGTGCATGTCGACGGTGCGGTCTTGCATCCGGGTATTCACGAGCTTCGTGTCGGTGCTCGGGTAGCGGACGCCATCGATGCCGCAGGCGGCCTTGCCCTCGATGCCGACCGCCACGCGCTCAACCTTGCGCAGGTGCTGGGCGACGGTCAACGGATCTGGGTGCCGCGGATCGGCGAGGAGGTGCGCACTGCCGTTGTCACCGGTGGCACCGGTGACGCGACGGGCAACACCGCCGGTGGGCCCGTCTCGCTCTCCACGGCGACCCCGGCCATGTTGGAGGGCCTCCCGGGGATCGGCCCCTCGCTCGCTGCTGCGATCGTCGACCATCGCGACCGTGAAGGCGATTTTGAGACGGTCGAAGGACTGCTCGCTGTGTCGGGTATCGGGCCGGCGAAGCTCGACGCGCTGCGCGATCTGGTGATCCCATGATCTGGCACGCCGCTGCGGCGTTTGGCGCGACCGGTGCGTGGTTGCGTTGGTCGGTTGGGTGGTGGCTCCCGCTTTTGCTCGCAGTGGTTGCTGCGCACCGACGGTCGCGGGTTGCCGCACTGCTGATGATCTTCGTGCTTGCAGGCTGGCTCGGCGATCGCGCCGCGGCCGGACTCGACCCGCCACCCGCTGCCGATGTTGATGCGTGGGTAGTGCTCACCGGCGACCCCCGCCCCTCTGGGCCGGTGGGTGTACGCGCGTCGGCGCGCTGGGGTTCGCACCGGGTCTCGTTGAGTGCGCACGGGCCGGTTGCCGGGCGACTCGACGATGCGCTGGCGGGGGAGCAGGTCCATGTCGTCGGCGCATTTCGGCCTGGTCGTCCCGATTCCTGGACCCGATGGCGTCACGAGGTCGGCACGATCGTCGTCACCGAAGTCCGGGATCACGTCGCCGGGTCACCGCTCACCACCGGCGCGAATGCCGTGCGCCGACTGCTGCAGGACGGTGCCGAATCGCTTGATCGAGACGATCGGGCCGTCTTTTCTGGGATGGTCGTGGGCGACGATCGGGAGCAGTCGGCGGTCGTTGCCGATGACTTTCGCGCCGCAGGGTTGGGGCACCTGCTCGTCGTGTCGGGACAGAACGTCGCCTTCGTGCTTGCGCTCCTCGATCCGCTCACCCGCCGGACCCGCCCGGCACACCGACTTGTGCTGGTCATCCTGACCCTCCTCGCGTTCGTGACCCTCACCCGCTTCGAGGCATCGGTGCTCCGAGCGGCGTGCATGGCCGGCGCCGGCGTCGGGGCAGCCGTGCTGGTTGGCCCCGTCGACGGTCGTCGTGCCCTGTCACTGTCGATTCTGTTGCTGGTCCTGATCGATCCGTTCCTCGTGCGGGTGCTCGCCTTCCAGCTCTCGGTCGCGGCGACCGGCGGCATCGTGTGGGGGAGTGGGCCATTGGCTGGCCGTCTCCCAGGCCCAGCGGTCGTGCGGGTGGCGGTGGCCACGACGGTCGCGGCACAGCTCGCGGTCGCACCGTTGCTGATTGCGACCTTCGGCCCGATCCCGCTTGCCGGTCTGCCGGCGAACGTGCTCGCTGGTCCGGTCTCCGGGCCCATCATGATGTGGGGCTGCACCGGTGGCGTCTTCGCGGGGTTGATCGGTGGCCCGGTCGCAACCGTGATCCACACGCCGACTGACTGGCTCGTCGGTTGGGTCCGGGCGGTGGCGGCCGCCTCGGCTCGAGCACCGGGCTATGGCGTCGGCTGGGTCGCCTGGGCGATGTTCTGCATTGCGCTCACGGTATTCGTGGTCGGCCGAGGCCACCTCGCTCGCTTCGTTGCTGTCGCTGGCACCGCAGCCGGCCTTGCGCTGAGCCTGTCGACCGCGGTCGGCCCTCCCGCCGGGTGGGCGGTGCTCGGGCACGGCGTGTCGACGCACCGGTCCGACACCGGCACCGTCATCGTGCTCGACGATCCCGGCCGGCCCCGGGACGTTCTGGAGGTCCTCCGGACCAACGGTGTCCGAACTGCCGCCGCAGTCATCGCCACCGACGGCGATCGGGCCGACGCCGACGCCGTCGTCGCTCTTCGTGAACGTTTCGTCGGGGTCGCCGTGCTCGCGCCGCCGATGCACCGGGTCCCAGGTGGGCGATCCGTGCCCGATGACGTCGGCGTCGCCGGCGTCGTTGTCGAACTCGTCGGGGAGGGGAGCAGCGTTGGCCTTGCCGTCCGAGTGGCGGGCTAGGGTCGGCGGTGATGTTCGTCGAGCTCGGCACCACCCGTTTCGACATCACGACACGTGCACTCGTGATGGGAATCCTCAATCGCACGCCGGATTCGTTCTTCGATGGTGGCCAGTACTGGGCCTTCGACGAGTTCCTCCGCAAGGCCGAGCAGCTGGTCCTCGAGGGGGCCGATTTCCTCGATGTCGGCGGCTCGAAGGCCGGTCCTGGTCCCGAGGTCACGGTGCAGGAGGAGATCGATCGCGTGGTGCCCGCCGTCGAGGCCCTCCGACAGCGCTTCGACCTCCCGATCTCGGTCGACACCTTCCGAGCATCGGTGTTCGAGGAGTCGTGCAAGGTCGGCGCCAACATCGGCAACGACATCAGCGGTTTCTCCGACCCGGAGTTCCTCCCTGTCGCCGCTCGCTACGACGCCTCGGTCGTGGCCACCCATGTGCGCATCGGCCCGCGCATGCCCGATCCTGAGCCGATCTACCCCGAAGGTGTGCGTGCCGACGTCGTGCGGTTTCTTGAGCGTCGCTCCGATTTGGCACTGGCGGCCGGCATCAAACGCGAACGGATCATGATCGATGCGGGACTCGATCTCGGAAAGAACCCGCAGATGTCGGCCGAACTGCTCCACCACAGTGACGATCTCGTCGGCATGGGATTCCCGGTCTTTCTCTCGGCCTCCAACAAGGGCTTCCTCGGCGAACTTGTCGGCACAGAGGTCGATGATCGACGTGAGGCCACCTTCGGCGCTCATGCGCTGGGAATCGCGCTCGGTTGTCGGATCCTGCGGGCGCACGATGTCCGGGGCAACCGCCGCCTCGCCGACACGATGTCGGCCGTGCTGCAAGCGCGCCGAGACAACCGCTACGCCCTGCCCGAGGTCGGCTGAGGATGGTTCTCCGCCTGATCGTTGGCGACGACCCGATCCTTGTCGGGGAGGCGATCAGCGCTTCCGTCGAGGAGCTTGTCGGCGACGGCGACCGCAGCCTCATGCTCGAGCTGCTCACCGAAACCGACTATCGCAACGACGACGGCGATTGGGAGTCGGCCAAGGTGCTCGACGCTGCCCGAACCCCACCATTCCTCACGGAGCGGCGTGTCGTCGTCGGCCGTCATCTCAGCCGGTTCTCCCGCAAGGACGACTACGGCCCGATCATCGAGCTGCTCGGTGAGCCGCTCGAGACCACCGACCTCGTGCTTGTTTGGGAGCGAGGCGTCGAGCCGAAGGTCGATCGCATGCCGGCGCTACCCAAAGCGCTCAAGGAGGCGGCCGAACTCGCCGGTGCTGAAGTTCTCCAGACCTCGGCACCAAAAGGCAAGGGTGGCGGCGACTGGTTGCGCGATCAGCTCGAGGCGAGCTCGCTGAACTTCGATCGGGGCGCAAAGGCAGCGGTCGAGGACCTCCTCGGCGAGGATCGCAGTCGGGTCGTGGGCCTCATTCGAACGCTGGAAGGTGCGCTCGGTCAGGGTGCGGCCGTGACAGCCGATGACATCACAACCTTCGGGGGCGATCAGGGGTCGACTGTGCCATGGGCGCTTGACGACGCAATCGACAAGGGCGATGTCGCAGCTGCGCTCGCCCTGTTACCGCGGCTGATCCCGTACGCCGGTTCGCCCTCGGATCGCAATGGAGCGGCCTTCCGACTGCTCGCCGTGCTCCACAAACGCTACAGCAACATGTTGCGCCTCGACGGTGCCGATGTTCGCGACGACAAGTCTGCTGCTGCGCTGCTCGGGATGAAGGGCAGCACCTTCCCGGCGAAGAAGGCGATGCAGCAGAGTCGACGCCTCGGAACCGAAAAGCTCGGCCGAGCGATCGATCTCCTGGCCGACGCCGACCTGTCGTTGCGCGGCACCAAGGATTGGCCACCAGAGTTGGTGGTCGAAGTGCTCGTCGCTCGGTTGGCCAACCTCAGCGGTCGGCGGTAGCGGCTCGCCGTTTCAGCGAGCCGAGGATGCTCAGCCCTGTGCGCCGGCGTTGAGACGCTTGGCGAGCTGGCTCTTCTTGCGGGCCGCCTTGTTCTTGTGCATGACGCCGTTTGCCGCAGCCTTGTCGATCTTGGCAATGGCTTCGCGAACGAGCTCGTCGGCGTCGTCGGCGCCAGCGGCGATTGCCGCGTCGGCGTTCTTGGTGCGGGTGTGGATCTCGCTCCGGACCTTGCGGTTGGCGAGGTTGCGCTTGACCGTCTGACGGTTGCGCTTGATCTGCGACTTGATGTTGGCCACGGCTACCTACTTGGAAGAAGAACGGGTGTGAGCCTCGAAGGCTCGGAGACCGACCGCAAAGGGTAGCGGGATGCGACCCCGGATCGCACCCGAAGTCCACAACCCGTCGGTAGCGTTGAGGCACCCCTCACGCCCCGAACGGTGCGCCCGAGGGACCATCGCGCCGGAGGCGCGAATCCCCGCATGGAACTCGAGCGCATCCGCAACACGTCGATCATCGCCCACATCGATCACGGGAAGTCCACGCTCGCGGATCGCATGCTGGAGCTGACCGGGGCCGTCGAGGCTCGGGACATGCGCGCCCAGTACCTCGACTCGATGGATCTCGAGCGAGAACGCGGCATCACGATCAAACTCCAATCGGTGCGTCTCGACTGGGACGACCATGTGATCAACCTGATCGACACACCCGGCCACGTCGATTTCGGCTACGAGGTCAGCCGCTCGCTCGCCGCCTGCGAAAGCGTCATCCTCGTGGTCGACGCCGCCCAGGGGATCGAGGCTCAGACTCTCGCCAACTGCTACCTAGCGATGGAGAACGACCTCGAAATCGTCGCCTGCCTCAACAAGATCGACCTGCCCGCCGCCGAACCCGATCGCTACGCCGCCGAGATCGAGAACGTGCTCGGCATCCCTGCCGACGACATTCTCCGCATCTCGGCCAAGACCGGCGAAGGCGTGCCCGAACTCCTCGACGCCGTTATCGGTCTCACCCCGCCGCCCGAGGGTGATCCCGACGCTCCGCTCCAGGCGCTCATCTTCGATTCGCATTTCGACCAGTACCGCGGCGTGATCTCTTCGATCCGGGTGGTCAACGGCGTGATGCGCAGCAAGGACAAGCTTCGCTTCATGCAGGCCGGAGCCAGCCATGATCCCGACGAGATTGGCGTACGCACACCCGACAACCTGCCCGTCGACCAACTCGGCCCCGGCGAGACCGGCTACCTCATCGCTGGCATCAAGGATGTCGGCGAAGCGAAGTCCGGCGAGACGGTGACCACCGAGAAGCGGGGCGCCACCGAACCGCTCGACGGCTACAAGGAACCCAAGCCGATGGTTTTCTCGGGTCTCTATCCGATCGACGGTGATCAGTTCACGGATCTACGCGAGGCGTTGGAGAAGCTGCGGCTCAACGACAGCTCGTTCACCTTCGAGCCGGAGACGTCGGGCGCGCTGGGTTTCGGATTCCGGTGCGGTTTTCTTGGCCTGCTCCACATGGAAATCGTGCGTGAGCGGCTCGAGCGCGAGTTCGGCCTGTCGCTGATTTCGACGGCGCCGTCCGTGGCGTACCGCATCACCAAGGGCGACGGTTCGGTGATCGAAGTCTCCAACCCGTCGGAGATGCCGTCGGCTGCCGAGATCACGGCCATCGCCGAGCCGTACCTCAAGGCGAGCATCCTCACGCCTACCGACTACACGGGTACGGTCATGGATCTCTGCCAGACCCGTCGCGGCGAGATGGTGAAGATGGAGTACCTCTCGCCCGAACGTGTCGAGCTGCACTACCGGCTGCCGCTTGCCGAAGTCGTCATCGACTTCTTCGACCAGTTGAAGAGCCGCACGCAGGGCTACGCCTCGCTCGATTATGAGCAGGACGGCTACACCGAGGATGCGCTGGTCCGTGTCGACATTCTCCTGCACGGCGATCCCGTCGACGCCTTCAGCACGATCGTTCACAAGGACAAGGCCTACGACTACGGCAAGAAGATGGCCGACAAGCTCAAGGAGCTCATCCCGCGCCAGAACTTCGAGGTGCCGATCCAGGCGGCGATCGGCGGCAAGATCATCGCCCGCACGAACGTCAAGGCGTACCGCAAGGACGTCACCGCCAAGCTCTACGGCGGCGACATCACGCGAAAGAACAAGCTGCTGAACAAGCAGAAGGAAGGCAAGAAGCGGATGAAATCCATCGGACGGGTGGACATTCCCCAGGAAGCCTTTATCTCTGCGCTTCAGCTCGACGATTAGCACTCGGTAGAGTCGGCAGATGCTCGACGAGCGAAAGGCCGCCATCCTCTCGGCGGTCGTCCGGGAGTACATCGAGACCGCCCAGCCGGTGGGTTCCAGCCGTGTCGCCTCTGCGCCCGGCATCGATGTATCGCCCGCCACCGTGCGCAACGAGCTGGCTGCCTTGGAAGAGGCCGGGTATCTGATCCAGCCGCACACGAGTGCCGGACGTATCCCCACCGACAGGGGCTACCGGTTCTTCGTCGATGCACTGCGCGACAGCCAAACCGAGTTGGCCACCGCCGACCCGACGACCCTGCGTGATTTCTTCGCCGGGACTCACGGCCAACTCGAATCGATGATGCAGCGCACATCCGACATGCTCACGTCGCTGACCGACTGGACCGCCGTAGTTGTCGGCCCCTCGATCGATCAGGCGACGATCCGCAGTGTGCAGATCGTCGATCTCGCCAGCCATATCGCCATGGTTGTCGCCGTACTCAGCAATGGCGTCATCGAGAAACGCACCGTCGAGGTC
>Ga0255751_10004561_pt1 | contig 12508 bp, 18 predicted proteins | sample 071ome_20_FD_179951 | JGI IMG/M metagenome (GOLD analysis project Ga0255751, IMG submission 179951) | Coastal salt marsh microbial communities from the Groves Creek Marsh, Skidaway Island, Georgia - 071412BT metaG (version 2) | ecosystem: Environmental > Aquatic > Marine > Intertidal zone >...
ATCGAGTTTTAGCTCGTGGGCCGCGAGCCAGCCAGCTAAGGCTACAAGCCCCACGGCTCAAGGAACACCGCTACAAGGCGGTTATTCTGACATTGCGGAGAACGCGGACCGCTTTGGTGCCGACTATGGCGGAGGTTATGCAAACTTCAACGCTGCTGCGGGGTCCACGGGCCCTGTTTCAGGCTACACGATAAGGCCGGTCGACTTGCGGCTGCCTCCTCCAATGTATGCTGAGGGAGGCGAGGTCACTCAGTCACGAATGATGCTCGAGCAACTTGATGCGGATGCCATGGCCCAAGAGCCAGAAAGGCAGGAGAGCGAGGGACTTTTGAGGAACATCACTAGAGGAGCGATGGATATCCCATCGTCTGTTGGTGGCTACCTAAAATCGCGTTCGCCGATAGGCACTGATCTGTCTTTCGGCGAATCTGCGAGTATGGTTTTTGATGATTTATCCAAGATAGGCGGTGCGATCAAGGAAGCTGCGGGGGAAGACCCCTTAGGCTTTGCGGCTGAGATGATGCCGATATACGGTGAGTACAGCTCCTATCAACAGGCTCAGGAGCTCTCGGAGCAAGCTGATCAGGCTGAAGCTGCGGGGGATACGGAGTCTGCCAAGATGCTTCGCCAGTTATCTACTGTTTCCATGGCAGGCGCGATTCCTTTGCTTGGAATGTTTGCTCGTGGTGGCAAGAAGTTTGTGATGGCTGGAGCCCGAGGTATTCCACAGATTGATGAAGCGGGGATTGCCGCTAGGATAGCCGAGCTTCCCGAGCCAGCGGATGTCGGGGGCTACAACGGTCCAGAGGTAGCTTCGTCGTTGATGGAGGGCGATCCGGTTGGTGATCTGTTTAATCGTGAGATTGCGGCGGATGTTGATGGTGCAGTAGCGGCGTACAAGCAGATTCCGAAGACCAAAGGCGGCAAGATTATTGATGCGGACCAGTTTCGTGAATTAAGCCCTGAGTACCGCGAAAACAGGGGCCTCGCACCCAATGTCCACGAGCCAGCCAGTGCTTTAAGCAAGGTGTATTTCACTAGATTGCTGGATGAGACAAGAGGGCAGGAGGGCAACTGGATATTCACAGGGGGCGGACCTGCTTCAGGTAAGTCGGCTGCTGTAAGTGATGCTATGGAAGATGCGGCACAAGGCGTCGTAGATGGCACCATGGGTAACTACAGGAAGGTTATTGAGCAGGTAAACCGCGTACTGGAAGACCCAACCAAAGACGTTGACATTGTTTATATCGACCGTGATCCCTTGAAGGCGTTTGATCTGGCACTTAAGAGAGCAGCCGACATGGAGACCGAACTGGGCACGGGAAGAACTATCCCAGCTAAAGCCTTTATTGACATGCACGTAGACAGCAGAAAGGCTATTCGTGAGATAAACGAGGCATTTAAAGATAACCCTGACGTAAATATTCAAATATGGGACAACAACGGCGGCTACGGCGACCAGTTCCAGACCACCATAGATACAGTCAAGGATTTTGACTATAATGATACCGCAGAAAGGATAATGCAAAGATTGGAGGAAGCGTATGAAAATGGAGAAATCAGCGAAAACGTCTACCGTGGCTTCAAGTCGGGTCCTGACCCCAGAACGACTAGCCCGTCGAGAGCGGATGTCGCGGCTAATAGCCGAGGGAGTGAAGAACTTGGGCAAAGAGCCACTCAAGGGGACGCGATAGACTCCCCGAGGGGGTCACTTTGACTCGGAGAAAAATCTAGTCGAATCAATTACCGAAGAGCAGCGAAAAGCGTGGCGGGAAGCCAACAAAGGCAACTTTAGGCAAGTACAGACGCCTGAACTTGCTGACGCTGCTCGAGACCTTCAGGCCAACAAGATATCTGTTGAGGACTACGCTCAAAAAGTAAAAGAGCTGCGTCCCATCGAGCTAATAACTGAGATACCTAAGATTTCCTCTTTTGAGGAGATAGCCTACGCGCTCGATAAAAATAAAGTCGAAAAGGGCCTGATAGGACTAAACAAAGAAATTGCTGATGGCACTATGGTCGGTTCTCGGCTAGATATTCCTGCATACAACCAGTTTGACACGTGGGTTGTCTCTCTGCACGAAGGTGCGGGAGTCAGCGGGCCCTCTATAGGTTATGGTAAAGTAGCTGTTTTGGACGATGTTAAGTTCAACAGTAATCCTGACGCGGCGCTAAATGTGGCGACAGGTAAGAAAGACAAGGCTCCATTTGCTAGAATGAACGGTAAGTGGCGTAATATGGAGGCCGAAGAGGTAAAATCTTTGGCCGAGAAGTATTTGAATGACCCAGAGTGGACGCAAGTAGGAATGAATCCCTATCGGCATTCATTCTTCTATGATAAAAACACTGGAATGCCTGTGGCGTCTGCCGATCAGGTAATACAAATAGGTCCTTTGGTTCTGGCTAAGAACACGCAGACGAGGCCATTAAGAAGTCCTGAGCATCAGTTGAAGAAGAGCGATCCAGACAATCCTCAGTATTTCGAGCGTGGTGGTAACGTAGAGCGCGTTAAGAGAGACCCAAAATATATTTAGGACAGCATCATGCCTATAGATAAAGTCGTAAATCTAGCCCCTGTCAGTGAAATGGTGGAGGTTGAGATAGAAGGTCCTGAAATCGAGATTGAGCTTGAGGATGACGGCTCCATTGAGATTGAGGTAGAAGAAAAGGAAGAAAACGGCTTTTACGACAATCTCGCTGACGAGATTGATTCGCAGGAGCTGGACCTTATTTCTCTGAACCTGATGACTTTCTTTGAGGCGGATAAGTCCTCAAGAAGCGATTGGGAAGACACCTACGCTAAAGGCCTTGATTTACTTGGCCTGAAGATGGAAGAACGCACCAGGCCCTTTCGTGGCGCGACAGGCACAGTGCACCCAATGCTGACCGAAGCCATTGTGCAGTTCCAAGCACAGGCGTTTAAAGAGCTTATGCCCGCTGGTGGTCCTGTTAGGACCCAGACTCTAGGCAAAGAGACCTTGGATAAGGTCCAACAAGCCACTCGGGTTCAGGACTTTATGAACTATCAGATAACTTCGGTGATGAAAGAGTACACGCCGGAGTTCGATCAGTTGCTGTTTTACACGGGATACGGTGGTTCAACCTTCAAAAAGGTCTATTACGACTACCCGCTGGGCCGAATGGTTAGCCGAGTGGTGCTTCCTGACGATCTTTATATCCCATACAACGGCTCTAGCGTCATTTCTGAGTGCCGTCGCATCACTCACCGCATTGCAATGGACTCAAATGAGTTCAAAAAGCGCGTAATTGCGGGCGAGTATCTTGATATTAAGCTGGAACCTGACGAATCAGGCAGCAATAACGACCAAATTAGCGCAACGATTGACAGAATTACCGGAATTCAAGCAACTGGAGAGCCGGAAGAGCTCTTTTTGTTGGAATTTCACGTCGATTTAGACATTGACGGCTACGAAGACGCTGATGAAAAGGGCAATGCGACTGGAATTAAGTTGCCTTACGTCGTAACCATGGACGAAAGTACCGGACAAATAGTTTCAGTGCGTCGAAATTGGAAAGAAGACGACGAATATAAGTGTCGGCGTGAATGTTTTGTGCATTATGTGCTTGTAGAAGGGCCGGGCGCCTACGGATTAGGCTTTGTGCACTTAATCGGCGGCCTTTCTAAGACCGCAACTGCTGCATTGCGTCAATTAATTGACGCTGGAACACTTTCTAACCTTCCTGCGGGCTTCAAGGCCAAAGGAGCCCGTATTGCAGCGGATGATGAGCCTATACAGCCGGGCGAGTGGCGGGATATTGACGCTGGTGGCGCGGAACTGGGCAGTTCATTGCTGCCACTGCCGTATAAAGAGCCTAGCCAGACGCTATTTGCCCTCTTAGGCTTTACTGTGGACGCCGGTAAGCGCCTTGCAAGCATTGCAGACATGCAGGTAGGGGATGGCAACCAACAGGCTGCTGTGGGCACCACAATCGCTCTGCTAGAGCGTGGCTCTATGGTCATGTCGGCCATACACAAGCGCCTGTATTACGCCCAAACGCAAGAATTTGAGATGCTGTTCAAGGGATTCGGCGAGTTTCTGCCGGATGAGTACCCGTATGACGTGCCGGGAGCCTGTCGCAGCGTTAAAAGGGCTGACTTTGACAATATGGTCTCGGTCCTTCCTGTGGCCGATCCAAACATATTCTCTGCTGCCCAGCGCATTACGTTAGCTCAGACCCAGCTACAGTTGGCCCAGAGCGCGCCTCAGATGCACAATATGTACGAAGCGTACTATCGTGTGTATCAAGCGATGAACGTGCGGGACATCGACGGCATCCTGAAGGTTCAGACCAATCAGATGCCCAAGGACCCAGCCAGCGAGAACATTGACGCTGTGGATGGCAAGCAGCTTAAGGTTTATGCGGGCCAACAGCATGATGCTCACATTGCGTCTCACCTGATGATGGGAATGTCCCCTTTGATACAAGCCAATCCTCTGGCTGCTTCAGAATTACAGAAGCACGTGCTTGATCACGTTAAGATCAAGGCGGAAGAGGACGCTGAGGCGGAACTTTTCCAAGAATACGGTAACGACCCAGACCGCATGGTTTCTGACATGCAACGTGAAGCACTGATTGCAATTAAGGTTTCTCAGTACATGATGGAAGCCAAGCAAATGCAGGCAGAGCTCTCTGGTCAAGGCCAAGCGGCACCTGATCCTGTGGTCCAGCTTAAGGAGCAGGAGCTCCAGCAGCGTGCGGCTAAGGACCAGATGGACGCACAGCTTAAGCAGCAGAGTCTTGCTAACGAGCAGATGCGTATTCAGCAAAATGCAGAGGCCAGTCAAGATCGCATAGAGTCTCAAGAAAAGATTGCGGATCAACGTGCTGAAGTGGCTCGAGAACGTATTTACGCTCCGAGAGGATAAGAAAATGCCGTTAAAAAGAGGCAGTAGCCGTAAAACAATCGGAAAAAATATAGGTGAATTGGTTAAAACTTACGAAAAAAAGGGTAAGATAGGCACCAGTAAACCAAAGAGCAAAAAAGCAGCCCAAAAACAAGCGGTTGCAATAGCTTTGAGTAAAGCGGGTAAGTCGCGCAAAAAGCCTGTAAAGAAAAGTAAAGGCGGCGCGATAATGACTGTTAAGAAAAAAGACGGTAACAGACCCGTAAAGATATACTAAAGGCCTTCCAGATGGTGGCATTAAACCGTCTGCTCACATGGAAAAACGACCATGCTAGAGTTCGCCGAGCGCGTTCTTAAAGACATTAGAAAGCTAGAAAAGGACACAGAAGCGATTGTCTTGAATGGAACCGTAACTGATATGGAGCGGTATCGTTTCCTTATGGGCAGGTTGGAAGGTATTCGTTTGGTGGACAGTATTGTCCGCGAAGAGCTGAAGAAGTATAGCGACGATTAACCCCAACACAGGAGCCTATATGGAATCTGAGAAGAAGCTGACAGCACTAGAGGAAAGGTGGCAGCAAGAAAAGACTGTTGAAAAGTCTGGTCTTGATCGAGCCTACACGGATGACGGTAAGGTCGATGAAGAGAAATTGGCCGCTAGTGTTATCGACATGATCCCCCAGCCTACTGGATGGAGACTGGCTATTCTGCCTTATAGAGGAGCTAAGTCGACAAAAGGTGGGATTCTTTTTGCTGAAGAAACTAAAAAACGAACTGAATTGGCTACAAACGTAGGCTATGTCCTTAAAACGGGCGATTTAGCTTATGCAGATGAGTCAAAATTTCCCCATGGTCCGTGGTGTAAAGAGGGCGATTGGGTGATTTTCGGCAGATACGCGGGGTCACGTATTCAGATAGATGGCGGGGAGATACGTCTTCTAAACGATGATGAAATTCTGGGCATTGTAAATGACCCAGAAGACATTCTGCACATGTAAGGAGAACGGAATGGGTCAAGAGAATAAGCAAGACGATCTTGAGTTTGATATTGGCGAAGATGAGCAAGAGGCTACTGTAGACATGAACGAGGATGGCTCCGAGGCCAAACTTGTTGAAGAAGAGAAGCCTGAGGTCGAAGAAGAGGAGAAGCCCGCAGACGAGAAGCAGGCTGCTCCTAATAGCGAGGAGCTGGATAACTATTCGGAAAAAGTTCAAAAGCGAATAGACAAGCTCACAGCTAGGCTTAGAGAGCATCAGCGTCGTGAAGAAGCAGCGATTGAGTATGCCAAAAGTGTGCAGGAGACCAATGAACAGCTTCAAAAGCGGTATGCTCAGACCAACACAGAGCGTATGGGAGAAGCCAAGGGACGCATTGATACCCAGATACTAAGCCTTAAAAGCGTTATCAAAAAGGCCAAGGAAGAGGGTGATATTGAGACAGAAACTGAGGCACAACAAAGACTTACCCAAGCGATTTGGGAAAAGAACAATGTTGAGCAGGCAGAGAGGCAAGCAAAGAGCGCCCCTGCACAGGAGTCTCAGAAGATGCCTGAAGAGCTCGCAAAGCCTGTTTATCAAGTAGATGAGAAGGCTGAAGAGTGGGCAGAGCGTAATCCTTGGTTTGGTAAAAATATAGTGATGACGAGAACCGTAGAAGGAGTTCATACGGAGTTGGTCAAAAACGAAGGGTTTGACCCGACATCAGACGAGTATTATGATGAGATAGATCGAAGAATGAGAGACATTTTTCCTCAGGCATTCCAGCCTCAACAGTCGGAACAGCCTGCACAAACAAACAGAAGCAACCGGCCCGTGCAAACGGTTGCTCCTGCTACCCGGTCATCTGGGGTTAATAGTTCAGCACGCCGCACGATCAAGTTGAAACCTAGTGAGGTTGCAATAGCGAAGAAACTAGGGGTGCCACTTGAAGAATATGCCAAATTTGTGAAGAGGTGAGAACATGAGCGACAAACCATCAGTTCCAAAGCTGTCCCGCAGCAAGCGTGACTCTGAGACCAGAGAAACCACTGCGCGTCGCAAACCATGGGCACCACCATCACGGCTTGATGCTCCCGAAGCTCCAGCAGGCTATAAGCACCGTTGGATCAGAAGGGAAACCGCAGGGGCCGATGACAGAATGAATGTCACTGCCAAGTTACGTGAAGGCTATGAGCTTGTAAGAGCCGACGAATACCCTGAGTTTCAGGGTAGCACCGTTGAGGACGGCAAGCATGCTGGCGTAATTGGAGTAGGGGACGTTGTTCTGGCTAGAATCCCTGAGGAAACCGCAGACGAGCGCCGCGCATATTATCAATCTCGCACCCATGATCAAATCAGGGCTGCTGACAATGATCTTATGAAGACTAACTCGCATAGTTCAATGAAGATCAATGCTCCTGAAAGGCAGTCAAAAGTAAGCGTCGGAGGGCCTAATAGGTCTAACGACTAAACTTTTTACTTTGTTAAAGGACATTTATCATGGCAAACGTAGACAAAGCATTTGGTTTGCGTCCTCTCGGTAATCTGTCTGCCTCTGGTTCTCAGAAGCAGTACGGTTACGAGATCGCAGATAACCAAGCAGGTGCTATTTATCAGGGTGACCTAGTTACTCTGAAAGATGGCTACATCTTGCAGTTTGACCCTGCATCTCATAGTGCAGCGGTAGGCGTGTTCAATGGTTGTAACTACATTGATCCAACCACGGGTAAGCCTACTTGGTCTAACTACTACCCCGGTTCTGTCAACATCACTCAAGGCAAAATTACTGCTGAGGTGATTGACGATCCAAATCAACTGTTCATCATTCAGAACGACGGCACTTCAACTGCTGCTGATTATGGCAAGAACGCTGATATCGTCGTTGGCACAGGTAGCACCACCACTGGTGTTTCTGCTAACGAGCTCGATACCAGTTCAATTGCTACAACTGCTGCGTTGAACCTGAAGGTCATAGGTCTTTGGGATGTTCCCGGCAATGCTGTGGGCGCTAACGCTGTCGTTGTGGTTAAGATCAACGAGCACCTGTACGGTAGTGCAGGCGTTGCTGGCCAATAAGGAGTAACTGACCATGGCGATTTCACGTTCACAACTTGTAAAAGAACTGGAGCCCGGTCTGAACGCTCTGTTTGGTCTGGAATATAGTTCTTACGAAAACGAGCACGCAGAAGTCTACTCTAGCGAGACCTCTGACCGTGCATTTGAAGAAGAGGTTATGTTATCTGGCTTTGGGGAAGCCCCAGTAAAAGCTGAAGGCGCGGGCGTTGCATACGACCAAGCGCAAGAAGTTTACACTGCGCGCTATACTCACGAGACAGTAGCTTTGGCATTCAGCCTGACCGAGGAAGCCATTGAGGACAACCTCTATGACAAACTCGCTGGCCGTTACACCAGAGCTCTGGCCCGTTCAATGGCTCAGACTAAGCAGATTAAAGCTGCTGCTATCCTGAACAATGCGTTCACCACCTCTACTGGTGGCGATGGCAAGCCTCTTTGTGCGACAGATCACCCAACCCTTAGCGGTCCTGATCTGGCAAACGAGCTGACTACTGCGGCAGACCTTTCTGAAACTTCTTTGGAGCAGGCTCTGATTGATATCGCAGCCTTCACTGATGAGCGCGGCCTGAAGATTGCTGTTCAGGGCACCAAGCTCGTCATTCCTAAAGAGCTTCAGTTCACTGCTGATCGTATCTTGAAGTCTACTCTGCGAGTAGGTACAGCAGATAACGACATCAACGCGGTCCGTAACATGGGAATGGTTCCTCAAGGTTACACGGTAAATCACTACCTGACTGACCCTGACGCCTTCTTCATCATGACTGACGCGCCTAACGGCATGAAGATGTTCCAGCGTGTGGCTATCAAGACTGGTTTCGAGGGCGACTTCGAGACTGGAAATGTTCGCTACAAGGCTCGTGAGCGTTACAGCTTTGGCTTTAGCGATCCTCGCGGCATCTTCGGTTCTCCGGGTACTCCGTAAGGACCTTGAAGTTAAGAAAAAGGGGGGCTTGTGCCCCCCTTTTTTTGTGTATATAGTGAGAGAAACCGGGGTCATCCGGTATGCCTGACAGTCCCGGCTGACGACATGCAGACAGGTATACCCCACATTAACTCGCATGTGAGGTTCTCATAATGGCTAATACCACTTTTTCTGGCCCTGTCACATCCACTAACGGATTTGTAGGCGCTGTCACAGGCAACGTAACAGGCGGAGTTGACGCTACAAGCGCATATGTGCAAATCAATGCGGTAGCAGCAACAGCGATTGCAGACGCAGCAGACGCTATTAACACCGCAAACAAAGTAGCTGGCACTATCGTTCTAGACACTACTAACTCTCGTATTATGGTTGCTTTGGGCGCGGATGCTACATCGGATTGGGCGGTTGCCGACGGTTCTGCTACTGTAACCCCATCCTAATTAAGGGGGTGACCCATGAGTTTCAGTAACATCAAATCCGTCACCAAGGCGGGAGATGCCTCAGCAGTGGTGGGACGCTCACGATTAGTGGGTGTTTACTTCACCAACACTGCTACGGGGTCTTCATTTGCTCTAAAAGACGGCACCACTTCTGGCGGAACTGCGTTATTGTCAATAACTACTCCTGCCGTTGCAGGGGCTACAGACCTGTTTATCCCAGACATGGGCATCTTATTTGAGACAGGCATTTTTATTGACGTAAACGACGCTGAAGTCACCAGCGTAACCCTGTTTTTTGAAGGAGGTGATCCTCAGTAATGGCGACAAAGAGCAAGAAAGGCATGGGCATTAAAACCTCCGTAAAGTCGGGCAATTTTCGCGCGACAAAGAAGGGGGCAGGCATGACCGAGAAAGGTGTGAAAGCCTACCGGAAAGCCAATCCCGGCAGTAAGCTCAAAACAGCCGTCACAGAGAAGAACCCCTCTAAGTCACGTGCAAAGCGCCGAAAGTCGTTTTGTGCGCGATCTGAGGGACAAATGAAGCAGTTTCCAAAGGCTGCAAAAAATCCGAATAGTCGGTTAAGGCAGGCTAGGAAACGCTGGAGATGCAGATGAAGAAAAAGGCTGCAAAGAAGAAGGTGGTCAGAAAGGCCACTGGAGGCGCAGTTAAAAAGTCTTCAGTTAACAAGGCAGGTAATTACACCAAGCCTACTATGCGAAAGCAGATGTTTGAGCGCATAAAAGCAGGTGGCAAAGGCGGTAAGCCCGGCCAGTGGTCAGCGCGCAAAGCCCAGATGCTCGCTAAAGAGTATAAGGCTAAGGGTGGAGGCTATAGAGACTGATGGCACTTAAGAAGTCCCAAAAGTCACTTAAGTCTTGGACCAAGCAAAAATGGCGGACTAAATCAGGAAAGCCATCGACGCAAGGCTCCAAAGCCACAGGTGAGCGATATTTGCCAGAAAAGGCGATTAAGTCGTTAAGCAGTAAAGAGTATGCAGCGACCTCCCGTAAGAAGCGGGCGGACACTGCCAAAGGTAAACAGTTTTCTTCGCAACCTAAAAAGGTGGCAAAGAAGGTCAAAAGACATCGAAAGGTGAGGTGAGATATGGCAGGTCGTGGAATGGGTGCGGCAACTCGAGGCGGTGGATGTGTAGGTTCAGGTCCTCGCAACAAGGTTATCAAAGAAACCAGTAAAACCACTGGTCCTGTAATGATGGCTACAGGCGGTGATGTCAAAAAGAAGAAAAAGAAAGGCTTTCCTGATCTTAATAAAGACGGAAAGGTTTCTATGGCTGATGTTCTTCAGGGCCGCTTAGGCAAAGGAGCCATGAGCGGCATGAAGAAGAAAGGACCCAGAGGAATGGGAGTTACTTCGGACAAAGAAAGAGCCATGCTTAAGAAGAAAATGAAAAGACCCCAAAAGAAGATGGGCGGTGGCATGATGAAGGGCTATAAGAAAGGCGGCATGAGCTACAAGTAATGGCCACGTCAGGAACAACAGACTTTAATCTGGCGATTGACGACCTCGTAGAAGAGGCGTTCGAGCGTTGTGGGATGCGGATGACAGCAGGTTATCAGCTAACTTCTGCTCGTCGTTCTTTAAATTTGCTGTTCTTAGATTGGGCCAATAGAGGGTTGAATCTCTGGACTATCGAAGAGACCACGGCCTCTTTGAGCCAAGGTGACACCACTATTACGTTGCCCACAGACACTGTAAACGTCTTGTCTGCGGTTATACGGCAGACAATCAACGGCCAGCAGCAAGATATCAGTATTGATCGGATTGGCAGAGAGGTTTATCTGGACCTTCCTGATAAGCTCACGCAAGCTCGCCCTGCCCAGTATTATGTTGAGCGCAGTAATGCTCCTAAGGTCTATCTGTATCCCACTGCTGATACAGGCTATACCTTTGTTTATTACCGCATTCGTCGTATTCAGGATGCTGGGGACTATACAAACACTTCAGACGTTAATTTCAGGTTCTTGCCCTGCCTAGCGTCTGGACTGGCCTACATGATCTCTCTGAAATATGCACCAGAGAGAGCAGGGCCACTAAAACAAATTTATGAGGAAGATTTCCAGCGCGCTGCGATGGAGGATCGGGATACGGCAAGTAGTTTCTTTATTCCACAAGTAGGGTACTAAGATGGCGTTTGCTACAGGCAAATTCTCTTACGGACTGTGTGATTACTGCGGACAGCGGTATCCATATCAAACCCTGCGTAAGAACTGGAAGGGGTTTATGGTATGCCCCGAGGACTACGAACCCAAGGCTCCCCAACTGGAGCCCTTAAAGTTTAGCGGAGATGCTATTGCTCTGTTAAACCCTCGGCCAGATAGGACAGAACCAGTTGTTGTTTTTTTGGGCTTACCGGGAGATTCTGCTTTTCAAAGTCAAGGAACAGCATCTGGAGGAACAAATATGCAGCCTTTTCCTTCTCAAAAACCTGTAGAGGGAATAGGTGAAATAGGCACCGTAACTATAGTGATAAGCTGATGACATACGATGAATTAGTTACAAACATAAGGAATTACACAGAGGTAGACAGTAATGTTTTTACCTCCTCTGTCATCGATACATTTATCACAATGGCAGAAAACAGGATTCTTAGGGACATTGATCTGGATGTGTTTAAAAAAGAAAGCACAGGAACAATGACTGATGGAAATAAGTTTCTCGGTGCCCCGACAGACATTCTTACTCACCGTTATATGTTTATTACAGTTAGTGGTGAAAAAATTTATTTAGACTTTAGGGATACTTCTTTTATGAAGGAGTATTGGCCTGATCCTACCTCTAAGGGCGTACCTAAATACTATTCTGTTTGGGATCAAAATACTTTTCATCTTGCCCCAACCCCAGATGCCGATTATTCCGTTGAATTAGGCTATATTTATCGCCCACTTCAACTTTCTTCAAGTAATACAACTACTTGGATAAGTACGAATGCACCTGAAGCACTGCTTTATGCGACGTTGATACAGGCGTATAGTTACACCAAAGGACCATTAGATATGGTTCAATATTTTGAGAATAGTTATAAGCAAGCTATTCAAGGTTTAGGTATAGAACAACAGGGTCGCCGCCGTCGTGATGAATATCGTGATGGTATGATTAGATTACCGATTAAATCGGAGAGCCCCGGCCCATGATCGGTTCAGAAAGTGTAGTAAAGGTAGGCAACGTCACAGTAAAGACAGTTTCTAACAGAGGGTTTACCCCAG
>Ga0255751_10004565_pt1 | contig 12499 bp, 19 predicted proteins | sample 071ome_20_FD_179951 | JGI IMG/M metagenome (GOLD analysis project Ga0255751, IMG submission 179951) | Coastal salt marsh microbial communities from the Groves Creek Marsh, Skidaway Island, Georgia - 071412BT metaG (version 2) | ecosystem: Environmental > Aquatic > Marine > Intertidal zone >...
AGGATTTAGACCTGCGTTTGTGATGATTAAATCTTCAAGTGCAGCAGAACAATGGGATATTCATGATACCTCAAGGGATACATATAATGCTGCAAAATATTGGTTAGCACCAAATTCTAGTAGTGCAGAGGGAACTATAGACCCAACATTAGATATTTTATCTAATGGATTTAAATTAAGATATAATAGTTCTCCTTGGAATCTTAATAGTGGAACTTACATCTACATGGCATTTGCCGAAAACCCATTCAAACAATCTTTAGCGAGGTAATTATGTATAAACTAGGAAACTTAACACTCAGGATTGGAAGGTCATTCACAGTAGGTGATGTGATGTATCCTTCTAATTGGTTACAAAAATCAACAGAAGCAGAAAGAACTGCTATCGGTATTACATGGGAAGATGATCCTGTTCGTGCTGATGATAGATACTACTGGGATGGTGACATTAACAATCCAAAAGCATTGGAAAATGTCACTGAAGAAGTTGATGGAGAAACTTACACAACTTATGGTCTTAAACATACTATGACTGCACAAGTCAAAGACACAGCAGGTAAACTATTAGCACAAACAGATTGGTATGTTACAAGACTAAATGAAAAAACTACTGCTATTCCTGCTGATGTAACCACTAAGCGTGATGCTATCAGAACTGAATGTGATAGATTAGAAACTGCTATTGCAGGTGCAACAACTGTAGAAGCATTAATAGAGGTAATGAATTCACAGGACTGGGGTGAATAATGTCACCACATGAAGAACTACTTGCTCACGAAAGACTTTGTGCAGAGCGTTACAGTACAATACACAAACGTTTAGATCGTATTGAAACTATGTTAAACAAATTAATATGGGGAGCACTAGCAGGTTTTGGTGCTGTATTTATAACTGTTATTCTTCATAATATATAATGTTAAGTAGAATATGTCAATCAATAAGGAGAAAACTAAATGACGTGGATTCTTTATATACTTGCGGTTATATTGATCATAGAGGGTTACAGCCGTATCCAAAATCAAGTACACAACAAATTAAAAAAAGTAGCAGTAAAAGTAAGTAATTTATGGAATTGGCTTAAATGAATAAATACTTAAATGTATTTAGTAAAAGATTAAGCGAGTCAACAACTTCATGTATGGTTGCTATGACTCAAGGTAATTTATTTATTATGACATTAGGTCATTGGCAAAAAGCATTACAAGTAGGAACAGTAGCTTCATTAGCTACATTATTATTTATATTAATAGATAAAGAACACATTACAAAAAGTAAGTTTGCTATAGCAGGAGTTATTGGATTTTTTACAGCAATTGCAGATTTTATATTACATCCATCAGGATTTGGTGGACCAACAACAGAAGCTGTAGTAACTGGTATAGGTGCAGGTTTATTATGTTTAGCTATGAGTAATTTATGGGGAAATAAATGATAGGTATATTAGCAAAAATATTAGGTAGTGGTGATGTTATTAGTAAAGGTATAGACTTAATTGATTCTATACATACTAGTAAAGAAGAAGAAATTGTAGCTAAGAATAAAGCTAAGATAGAGTTATTATCTGCATATGCTCCATTTAAATTAGCTCAAAGATATTTAGCTATAATGTTTACAGCAGTATTTATATTTATAATGTTGAATGGAGTGCTTGGTGCTTTATATGGTGTTATAAATATGGAAAATGTTAATGAAGCAAAAGCCTTTGCTAATGAGATGTGGTTAGGTGAGATCATGTTAGCTATTGTAGGTTTTTACTTTGGTGGTGGTTTATTTGAATCAGCGAGGAAAACTAATGGCAAGTAAAAAAGATCCTAAATTAGTTAGAGCAGGAGTATCAGGTTATAACAAACCTAAGCGTACTCCTAATCATCCTAAGAAGTCTCATGTTGTGGTAGCTAAGGTAGGAGATAAAACTAAACTAATACGCTTTGGTCAACAAGGTGTAAAAGGGGCAGGTAAGAATCCTACATCTGCTAAAGACAAAGCACGTAAGAAATCTTACTATGCTAGACACAATGCTCAGGACTCTAGCCCAGATAAGATGAGTGCTAGATACTGGAGTCATAAAGTTAAATGGTAGCTACTAAAAAGAAAAGCACAGTTAATTCAGCAGGTAACTATACTAAACCTACAATGCGTAAAGCATTATTTAATAAAATTAAAGCAGGGGGTAAAGGTGGTAAACCTGGTCAGTGGTCAGCACGTAAAGCACAGATGTTGGCTAAACAATACAAAGCTAAGGGTGGTGGTTATAAATAATGGGTAAAAAAACTAAATCTAAAAATCCGTTTGCAGGTTTTACATTAGCAGATCAATTACCTGTAAAACCAAAAACAAAACATAAAGTTAAAGAAGTTAACTATTTAAAGTATCCAGATGGTACAAGAGTAAAAATAGATCCTAAATGGAAAACATAAAATGCCATTAGCTAAATCACAAAAGAGTTTAAAAGCTTGGACTAAACAGAAGTGGAGAACTTCTGATGGTACACCAAGTAAAGGAAAGAAAAGATACTTACCTGATGCAGCATGGAAAGCATTAAGCCCTGCTGAAAAGAAAGCTACTAACGCAGCTAAGGCTGCAGGTAATCGTAAAGGTAAGCAGTTTGTAGCTCAACCAGATAAAATAAAAAAGAAGACAGCTAAATACAGAAAGAAATAAATGAGTCAGATTGACCAAATCAGAGAAGCAGCAGAAAATGATCTGTTGACTTTTATACGACTAGTTGCACCTCACTTAATGCTCGGTGCTATCCATGAAGAACTAATATCATGGTGGGGTAGACAAGATGCTAAAGAAAATCAATTAGTATTGTTACCTCGTGGACATATGAAGTCAAAACTTATAGCTTATAGGACTGCTTGGTGGTTAACTAAACATCCTGAGACTACAATACTATATGTATCAGCTACGGCTGACTTAGCAGAAAAACAGTTGTATGCTATTAAAAATATTATAGATAGTCCCATCTATCGTAGATACTGGAAGGATATGATCCATGAAGAAGAAGGTAAACGAGAGAAGTGGGCAGTAGCAGAGATTGCGGTAGACCATCCTAAACGTAAGCTTGAAGGAGTAAGAGATGCTAGTGTTAAAGCAGTTGGGCTTACCAGTAATACTACTGGGTTTCACGCTGATGTGGTTGTTCTTGATGATATTGTGGTGCCAGGTAATGCTTATACGGAAGAAGGTAGATCTAAAGTCTCTTCGGCATACTCACAGTTGGCATCTATCGAAAACCCTGGTGCTCTTGAGTGGGTTGTGGGTACTCGTTATCATCCTAGAGATATATATGATACCATGGTTAATATGAAAGAACAAATTTTTGATGACACAGGTGAGTTAGAATCAGAAGAAAATGTATATGAGTTATTCCAAAAGGTAGTAGAAACAGATGGTGAGTTTCTTTGGTCTAAACAAAAACGATCAGATGGTAAAGCTTTTGGATTTGATGCAAAAGAATTAGCACGTATTAAAGCTAAGTATGTAGACATTACACAGTTTTATGCTCAATATTATAATGATCCTAATAACTCTGAAGCAGCTAATATAAATGCAGAAAACTATCAGTATTATGATAGAGCTGTATTACAAAACCAAGAAGGTGACTGGTATATTAGAGATCGTAAGTTAAATATTTTTGCAGCTATTGACTTTGCTTTTTCACTACGTAAACAAGCTGATAGTACCGCACTAGTAGTTGTAGGAGTAGATCATCAAAGTAACTATTATGTATTAGATATAGATAGATTTAAAACAGATCGTATTGTAGATTATTATGATCATATATTAAAGTCTTGGGAAAAATGGGGCTTTAGAAAACTACGAGCTGAAACTACAGTAGCTCAACAAACAATTGTAAAAGAATTAAAAGATAGTTATCTTAAACCTAATGGTATTCCATTAGTTATAGATGAGTATAGACCTACTAGGTATCAAGGTGATAAGCGTCAACGTATTAACGCTACACTAGAACCTAAGTATCATAACCAACAAATATGGCATTATAAAGGTGGTAACTGTCAAGTATTAGAAGAAGAACTATCACAAGTTCATCCACCTCATGATGATGTTAAAGATGCATTAGCAAACGCAGTAGCTATTTCTATAGTACCTAGACAAAGATCTAATGTAAGTATGGTATCTTCTAATGTATTAACACACTCTCGTTTTGGGGGAGTATCTTACTAAGGAAAATATATGGCAGGCAAAGTAGCACAATTTGAAAAAGCAATTAATCCAGATACAATGGCAAGGAATCTTGCGCATTTATATAATCAATGGTGGATACAAAGACAAAACAAAGAAGCTGAATGGAGAGAGTTACGTAACTATTTATTTGCTACAGATACTACAACTACTTCTAATTCTAATCTTCCTTGGAAAAATAAAACTACATTACCTAAACTAACACAAATTAGAGATAACTTACATGCTAACTACATGGATGCTTTATTTCCTAATGACGATTGGATGAAGTGGGAGGGAGCTACTTTAGAAGATACGTATGTAAATAAACGTAAAGCTATTGAAGCTTATCTTAAAACTAAAACTAAAGAATCTGGTTTTAAAGAAACTATATCTCAATTAGTAGCAGATTATATTGATTATGGTAATGCTTTTGCAGAAGTAGAATATGTTAATGAAGTAGAAAAAGGTAGTGAAGATAATAATCCTACTACAGTTTATAATGGTCCTAGATTAAAACGTATATCACCATTTGATATTGTATTTAATCCTACTGCTCCATCATTTAAAGATTCACCTAAGTTTACTAGATATATTAAATCTGTAGGTGAACTTATGATTGATATAGAAGATAAACCAGAGTTACAATATGATAAAGCAGCTGTAGATAAAGCATTAGAAATTAGAAATAGTTTATCTCAATTTAAAGTAGAAGATATAAATAAAGCTGAAGCATTTAGAGTAGATGGCTTTGGTTCTTTACAAGAATACTATCAATCAGGTTACGTAGAAATCTTAGAGTTTGAAGGTGACTACTATGATTCTATTGAAAAGAAACTTTATAGAAATCAAGTTATAACTATTTTAGATAGAAGTTATATTTTAAGAAGAATGGATAATCCTTCTTTACTAGGACAAGATAATAAGTTTCATGTAGGTTGGAGAAAACGTCCTGATAACTTATATGCTATGGGTCCACTAGATAACTTAGTAGGCTTACAATATCGTATTGATCACTTAGAGAATCTTAAAGCTGATGCTTTAGATCTTACTATACATCCACCACTTAAAGTGGTAGGAGACGTAGAACCATTTACATGGGGTCCTGAAGAAACAATTCATATTCCTGAAGATGGTGATGTTCAAGCTATGGCTCCTAATGCAGCTGCTTTTCAAGTTAATAATGAAATTGCAGCTATACTAAACGTAATGGAAGAAATGGCGGGAGCTCCTAAAGAAGCTATGGGCTTTAGAAGTCCAGGTGAAAAGACAGCATTTGAAGTTCAACAACTACAAAATGCAGCTTCAAGAATCTTCCAAAATAAAATTAATCAATTTGAAACTGAGTTCTTAGAACCTGTTTTAAATTCTATGTTAGAGTCAGCTAAACGTAACTTAGACTTACCTGAGTTAGCTAAAGTTATGGATGATGACTTTGGTGTTGCTGATTTCTTATCAGTAACTAAAGAAGATTTAACTGCTCGTGGTAAGCTTAGACCTATTGGTGCTAGACATTATGCTGCGAGAGCACAGTTAATGCAGAATATGTTAGGTGTATTTAATAGTCCTATAGGACAATATATTGCTCCACATATATCTGCTAAGAAACTTGCAAACATGGTTGAAGAATATATGGGCTTTGAGAAGTTTGACTTTATTAAAGACAATGCTGCACTCTTTGAAGGTGCTGAGCAAGAGCAACTTAAGATGCAGATTCAACAAGATTTGCAAGCACAAGCAGGTCAACCTAGTGTAGAAGAAAGATCTTTAGATCAAGATCTACAGGCTATGGAACAAAGTATGCCTGAATAGATTGACAATTCGTTAAATTTATGGTATAATATTTATATGAATTTGAAAGATGAAAAAGGCAAAGCCTTATCAAAGGCTGAAGCCTTTAAGATAATAAGAACTTATTGTCAAGAACAAATAAGTTTATCACAACGAAAGGCAATAGATGAGTCTACATTTGATAAACCATCATGGTCTGAATACCATGCTTATCAATTAGGCTTACAAAAAGCCTTCTCAAAATTATATAATCTTATTCCTGACCAAGGAGAAAAGTAATGGCAGAAGAACAAGCAGTACAAGAAACCGTTGAACCAACTACCCAAGAGGCTCAACAACAAGATACCCAAACTAAACCATTTGAGATTCCGACAGAAGCTCAAGATTTGGTAGGTGAAGGTAAGAAATATTCTAGTGCAGAAGAAGCATTAAGATCTGTACCTCATGCTCAGAATCATATTCAGACTTTAGAGTCTGAGTTAGCTGAGTTAAAGGATGAGTTATCTAAGCGTAAAACTACACAAGAACTTCTTGATGAAATAAAGTCTGGAGTACAGCCTGCAGCGAATACCACGCAAGAGACTGGACTGAACCAAGATAACATTATGGAGTTAGTTAATCAAACTCTTAAACAAAATGAACAGAAAAAAACTGCTCAAGCAAATGCTTCTCAGGTAGCTTCTAAATTCTCTGAGAAATATGGATCCAACGCAGAATCTGTTTATAATAGTTTAGCTAAAGATTTGAATCTTACTCCACAGAAACTAAATGAGCTCGCAGCTACATCTCCTAACTTAGTGTTAAGATTAGCCGACTTAGAACCTAATGTTAAAACTAATGTATCTAAATCCTCTGGATCTGTAAATACAGAAGCTTTAGCGCAGAATAAAACTCAACCAGAGTTATCTGCAAGGGTTCCTAAAGGTGCTAAAACTAGTGACTTAGTTAATGCATGGAGAGCAGCAGGCGAGAAAGTTAAACAACAATCTTAATTTAAGGAGGGCTTATAATGGCTCAAAATACTACAAATACTAATGCGTTTATTGAATCGCAACAGTATTCTCAGTTTATCCTTGAAAACTTACATGACTATCTGTTACCAGAAGGTATGTATAGAGACGTTTCTGACTTCGGTTCAGGTACAACTTTAAACATCAAGACAGTTGGTTCAGTAACAATTCAAGATGCTGCTGAAGATACACCTTTAAACTTTTCACCTATTGATACAGGTACTATCAATCTTTCTATTACTGATTATGTTGGTGATGCATGGAAAGTTACTGATGACCTACGTGAAGATGGTTCTCAAATCGACACATTAATGGCGATGAGAGCTCAAGAATCTACACGTGCTCTTGGTGAAAACCACGAAACTAAATTTTTAAGCGTAGCTAATGCTGCTCAAACAGGTGCAAACCTTAACTTAGTTAATGGTAGACCTCACCGTTGGGTAGGTTCTGCTGCTTCTAACGCTAGAACAATTACATTACAAGACTTCATCTCAATGAAATTAGCTTTTGATAAAGCTAACGTACCTGCAGGTGGACGTATTGCTGTAGTTGATCCAGTTGTTGAAGCTACATTAAATAGCTTACAAAACTTAGTTAACGTTTCTAACAACCCAATGTTTGAAGGTATGGTTACAGAAGGTTTTGCTCGTGATCATAAATTCGTAAGAAACATTTTTGGTTGGGACGTTTATACTTCAAACTTCTTACCAACATTAACTGCAGCAGAAGCAATCAATGCATCATCATATGGTTTAACTTCTGAAACTGCTGCTGTTGGAGATAAAGCAAACATCTTTATGTGTGTGGCTGACGATACATGTAAGCCAATTATGCATGCATGGAGACGTGCTCCTCAAACAGAAGGTTGGAGAGACAACGAAGAAAGAGCTGACAAGTTCCAAGTAACTTCACGCTTTGGTCTAGGTGCTCAACGTGTTGACACATTGGGTGTAATTTTAACTCATCCAACAAACTTCTAAGGAGACTATAAATGGCTTATGAAAATAACGCAGGTTTAGGTGTACTAAACCACTATGGTCCTAGAGAAACTACTAAAAAATATGGTGGTGAATATGGAACTAAAACTTCTGTTAAAACAGTAGAGTGGGAGTTTACATATGACGATCTACCAGGCGAAAGTACTTCTGCATTGGAATATTCTATTCCTGCTAATGCTAGAATTCTTTCTGCTAAATTTATTGTAGATTCTCCATGGACTTCTACTTCAGGAACTACTGATTTATTAGTAGGTCTTAATGACAAAGACGGCAACGTTATTGATGCTGATGGTCTTTTAACAGCAGTTAACTTAGTTGACACAGCTATTGAAGATGCAGCAGACGTTGGTACAGTTGTTGATGGCACAGGTGCTTTAGTTGGTGCTTCTATTGGTGCAGTAGCAGGTGAAGTTGTTATTGCTCCTAACGTAGATGACTTAACTGCAGGTGCAGGTAGACTTATCGTAGAATATACGAAAGCTTAATTAGGTAGGGGACTTCGGTCCCCCCTATTATTTAGGATAAACAAATGACAGTACAACACAACGCAATTACAGATCCAGACATACATGAACCTAAAGGTATAGCTGCAGCTACTGCAGGTAAAGTTTATGTATCAGACGGAGCTTCATCAGGTGACTGGAAATATGCACCAGGAAAAGCTCACGCTGAAATTTATATTAGTGGAGGTACAACTGCTCATACATTAGCAGCAGCTTCTGCTTTTACTAAACTAAATCCATCAGGTGAATGGACAGCTTCAGGTAATGAAGATCATCTTACTGTAGATGCTGCTAATGGTGAAATAGATTTACTATATGCAGGACATTACTATATATCATTTTGGATAACTTTATCAACAGCAGCAATTGCTTCAGGATCTTCTTATCATTTTAAATATGCTTTAGATGGAACGGTTTCTTCTAGAGAAGTAGCTGTATCTAAACCTACTAATGGTGCTGATAAGATTGTTATATCTTCAACAGGACTAGTAAATGCTACTGCTAATCAAACATTATCTATTTATGCAGGTGGAGATGGTACATCTTCAGGTACTAACTTTACTCCTATAGAAGCAGGCTTAACTGTTCTTTATTTAGACTAGGATTAAACTATGGCTAAAATGACACTACTTGAAATGACACAAGACATATTATCTGATATGGATTCAGATGAAGTCAACTCTATTAACGACAGTGTAGAATCATTACAAGTAGCACAAATAATAAAAACTACTTACTATAATATTATAGATGGTAGAGACTATGATTTTTTGTATGAGTTATTTCAATTAGAATCTAGTGGTACTAGTTCTAGACCTACTCATATGAAACTTCCTGAAAATATTATAGATCTTAAGTATATTAAATATAATACACGTAAATCTACAGATACAAAAGATAAATATTTAAAAATTAAATATCTTATGCCAGAAGATTTTATGGAAGTTGTAGATAAACGTGATAGTTCTAAATCAAATGTAACTGTGATAACCGATCCTACAGGTATATCTATTAATGTTAAGAATGATAAAGCTCCTGAGTACTTTACATCTTTTGATGATGAAAATTTAGTATTTGATTCTTATGATTCAGTAGTAGATACTACATTACAAAATAGTAAAACACAATGTCATGGTAAACGTTCAGTAACATTTACACTAACTGATACTTTTACTCCTGACTTACCAGTACAAATGTTTAGTTACCTTCTTGCAGAATCTAAATCAGTAGCTTTTGTTACATTAAAACAAATGGCTAATGCTAAAGCAGAGCAAGTATCTACATCTCAAAAACGTAGAATGTCTCAAGATGCTTGGAGACTTAAAGATGGTATACATTATCCTAACTATGGTCGTATGACTAGAGTAAAGAAAGGACCTAATTACTAATGCAAACAACTAGTAATACAAAAGCTTTTATTCACAAAGAACAATATGGAGGCAAGAAAAAAATGAAACCAATGTCAGCAGCAGCAAAAAAAGCAGCAGCAAAAGCAAAGAAAAAACCTATGGCTAAAGGTGCAAAGAAAATGGCTAAACCTAAAAAACAAGGATACTAAAATGGACGTTAAAGTAGTAAGATCATATAAAGGTAAAGGTACTAAAGAACTTCAAGCCTTTATACAACCAGGTACAGCTCATTATATTCTTAAGTATGAAGGTGGTGGTGAACTACCTGAAGAACTTTCAGGAGTATACACATCTATTTCTTTAGTAGATGAAGCTGTTCTTAGATATATATCAAATTCAAAAGACGATTCTAAAAAGAAATCTATTTCTAAAGAAGAGGAATAAATGGCTGTTAAAAGTGAAAAGTCTTTTAGATCCTTTATTAAAGGATTAGTTACTGAGGCTAATGAATTAACATTTCCTGAATCTGCATCTGTTGATGAAGAAAACTTTGTACTTAATAGGGATGGTTCTAGGTCTAGAAGGTTAGGTGTAGACTTTGAAGAGTTATATCAACTTAAAGCTACAGGATTAACTACAGCTGATATTAAAGAAGGTAAGCAGTCTTTTCACGTTTGGGAATCTCCTGGTGGAGATACTACTGTATCTTTAGGTATTGTAAGAATTAAAAATAGATTATGGTTTGTAGATTTACTTACATCAAATCCCAGTGCTAACTTTAAAAATAGTGGTAACTATATTACAATAACTGGATTATCTAATTCTAAATTAGAAACAGCAGTTATTAATAATAAATGTATTTTAGTATCAGAAGATTTAGCAAAGCCTGTAGTATTAACATATAATACTAGCACTGGAGCAGTTACTCAATCTACAGTTACTTTAAAAATTAGAGATTTATTTGGAGTAGACGATGGATATGATGATGACTTTAGACCTGCTGGTTGGAATACAAGCAGTAGTTCTTTAACAGCTATAACTCCAGCACATAAATATAATTTACGTAATCAAGGTTGGAACCCTAGTATAGAATTTTACAATGTAGGAACAGTTCAAGGTTCTCCTTCTGATGCTATTGATCTTTGTGCTAGGTCAAATAACTTTGATTATAAATATCCTAGTAATTCTGATGTATGGACTCTTGGTAAAAATAGTAATCCATCTAATAGTAACTACGAAAAGTTTAGTGCTGATATTTTAAAAAGAAACTCTCATTCTAGATATAGAGTATCAAGAGGTTCTTTTGTAATTGATGCATTTAATAGAGGTAGTAGTCGTATGACTGAGTCTGATGTATCATCAGGTTTACCTTTAGATCAAGATACTGGTACATTAACTACTGTAGCATCTTATGCTCAACGTATATTTTATTCAGGAGTACAATCAAATATAACAACTCCTGATGATAGATCTCCTAATTATTCTGGATATATTTTCTTTACACGAGTTGTAAGATCTGATGAAGATTTAGAAAAATGTTACCAAGAGGCTGATCCTACTGATCCAGGTATTAATGATGTTATAGCATCAGATGGTGGAACTATTCAAATACCAGAAGCTACTCGTATTGTAAAAATTGCGTCATCTCAAGCTTCTTTATTAGTTTTCTGTGAAAACGGTGTATGGGAAGTTTATGGTGACACTGGTGGATTTAATGCTGTATCATTCCAGGCATCTAAAATATCTACTAATGGAATTACTAATGCAGATTCTGTCGTAAGTATTGGTGGTAACTTTGTATATTGGTCTAAAGCTGGTATATATTCGTTATCTCCTGATAGTGCATCAGGTCGATTTAGAGCTGAGTCTATATCACTTACTACTATTCAATCTTTATATTTAGAAATTCCAGAGATAGCTAAAAATAACTGTAGAGGTTATTATGATGAAAAAGAAAATAGAGTAAGATGGTTATATAATGATTCAGATACTTATTCTGAAACTAATTATATTAATAATTATAATAAAGAATTAATATATGATCTTACTTTACAAGCTTGGTATTTAAATTCTATATCATCTTTAGCTAGTAATTCACCTTATATAGCAGATTATATACCTATTCCAGGATATGCTGTTACTACATTTGAAGAAGCTGTATATGCAGGTACGGATTTAGTTCAAACAAGTACTGCTGATGTAGTAGTAGACAGTTCTATTCAAACTGCTAGAAGTACTCAGTTTAGTTTCTTAACTATATCAGGAACTAACTTTACAATAAGTAAATATAAAGATGATACCTTTAAAGATTGGGTAACTTCAAATGGAACAGGTGTTAGTTATTCTAGTTATTTAGTAACTGGCTATGAATTATTTGGAGATATATTAAAAGAAAAACAAGTACCTTATATATTCTTTTACTTTAAACGAACTGAAGATGGATATGATGACTCTTCAGGTAATTTAGAACTTACTAATCAATCTTCATGTAAAGTTCAAGCACAGTGGAATTGGACTAATAGTGCTAATAGTGGACGATGGGGTACTGAGTTCCAAGCTTATAGATTATTACGCAACTATATACCATCAGGTGCTGCTGATTCTTTTGATTATGGTGAAGGTGTAATAGTTACTAAAAATAAATTACGAGGATCTGGTAA
>Ga0255751_10004567_pt1 | contig 12497 bp, 18 predicted proteins | sample 071ome_20_FD_179951 | JGI IMG/M metagenome (GOLD analysis project Ga0255751, IMG submission 179951) | Coastal salt marsh microbial communities from the Groves Creek Marsh, Skidaway Island, Georgia - 071412BT metaG (version 2) | ecosystem: Environmental > Aquatic > Marine > Intertidal zone >...
ACGCTCTTGCCATCTTCGGTTCGACCAAATGCATAGACCCTGAAGTGTGTTTCACCAGTTGCAGGATCCTCATAGTCATATCCTTCCCAGGTCAAGGTCTGAAACTGAACCCTGTCCATTTGGTTAATGTGGCGTAATTTTTTTAATACCCAATTGTAAAGATATGTCTGGAGCACTTGTCAATCTTGTAGCCAAGGGGGCCCAGGATGCCTTCCTCACTGGTAAACCCGAGGTCAGTTTCTTCAACTCGATGTACAAGCGTCACACCAACTTCGCGCAGTTCCCGGTGGAGTTGCAGGTGACCGGTAGCATTGCACAGAACAGTACCGTCAGCGTGCCCATCGTGCGCAAGGGTGACCTTTTGTCGTACATCTGGGTTGCTTGTGATGATCTTGCTAATGCTTTCGGTGTGGATGATGTGAACCCCACCATGTTCCGGCTCTACGTCGGAGGTCAGATGATTGAGGAGCATGACTCTGTCTACGCCTCCAAACTCTACACTCAGTTCCTTGCCAATAGCGGGTCCAAGGGGTTCGCCATCCAATCTGGTAGCGGGTCGGATGCTTACTCTCGCATCACCGATGGTGGTTATCTCCCTCTGCACTTCTCGTGCTGTGATGAGTATGGCTGCTCGCTCCCTCTCGTGGCGCTCCAGTACCACGATGTGGAACTCCGTGTGAACTTCAACCATGGTGATGGTGGGAGTGCAAAGTTCTATGCCAACTACATCCAACTTGATACCGAGGAGCGTGCGGCGATGGCCAACACTCCCAGGGAGATGCTGATCACTCAGGTTCAGCGCATCCAGAGCGAGAGCACTGGTCTGTGGGATCTTTCTTATTTCAATCATCCCGTCAAGGCCCTTCTGTGGACCGACCCCGACTTGACGTCTACTCCGACCACATTCTCGGAGGCCAAGATCACTCTCAATGGTGTGGACATGTTCGACCCCATGCCCAACGTCTACTTCTCTCACGTTCAGGCTTATCACCACAGCACTTATGGTAACGATCTTCAGGTGGGCGACAACGCAGCGGCTCCGTCTGCCACCAACCCCGGTTCAGGTGCCTGGATGTACTCGTTTGCCCTCAAGGCCGACAAGTATCAGCCCAATGGTACTTGCAACTTCTCGCGTCTGGATAACGGACAACTTCGCCTCACCTCATCTGCCAACGAGCCTTCCAACTATTACCTGTACGCTGTGAACTACAACATCTTCCGTGTCCAGAATGGTATGGGTGGTCTCGCGTTCGCCAATTAAACAGTTCAAGCGAATGCTTAAAAATGGCAAAGGGAGAGCAGTCCGATCGTGAAAGGAAAAGGGACTCCAAGAAGAAAGAAAAAGATAAATCAAAGTTTAGTCAAAAGCACATTAGGTCAAAGTCAGATTGTTAAACGAATAAATATCGTTTAATAATATGAAGTTCAGGGTAAAGTTAGAAGACCCCATCGACGAAGAATATGACAAGGAGGGTCTTCATGATTTTCTTGCTATAGATAAGGCAAGAGATGGTATTTCAATTAAAATAATCAACAATATGCGTCGCTTGTTAAGAGGAATTGCCACGAAAAATGATTTAGACTATACTATCTTGAGAATTGGTGATGTTGAAAAATTTAAAAAGGGAGAACGAGATATTATAGGACTTGTGGATGAAGTTTTACCAGGAGGTGGAGGTCATTGGGGCTCATTTTATTATTCACGAAAAGATGATAAAATTATTGTTTATGATCCGGCTGGTCCGAAAAATAAAAGTTTCAAAAAAGATTTAATGAAATATGTAAAAAATGTGAAAATTGTTGGATGTAATTGTAAAAATGACCGAGCCGAAAAGATAAGACCCGGCAATATAATTCGCCAACCGGCAGCTGGAAACTATAAAGGAATAGATACTTCTTATGCTTCGCAACATCAATTTTGTTTTGCAGAGTCACTATTGTTCCTTGAAGAGTATCTCAAACAAAAAAGGGCGAGTAGTTGTAAAACAACAAGATCATCACTGATTACCATAAAAAGATACATATTAGAACTTGCTAAAAGACTCAAATACAAAGTTCCCAAAGAATTCAAGTACATCTGGGATCCTTCAAAAAAAGAACCAGTTCCTATAGTATGAACACTATACCACTAACATTTGCCTTTATAGCAGCCTTTTTGAACGCGAAAAATGAAAATGGACCCGTGGCCAAGGCGTGGAGACTCGGTAGAAACCAGTTAGTCAGAAGTCGCAGCAGGTCGGCACTCAAAGCTCTCCATAAAGCCGCAGAATGTCCACCACAGCCGGATGCCTCTCCACGTCCTCCACCGTGAAATGCACGATCGCCATGTGAGTTCGATCTTCGTGACCGGCGCGGTTGATGCGCTCCACGATGTCCGAAAGTCCGTTGACTTCGTACCCACGGTCGTGCTGGTTAGGGTCGCCGGTCACCACCATCTTGGTTCCCTTGCCGACGCGCGTCAAAATCATCTTCATTTGGTTGGGTGTGGCGTTCTGCATTTCATCGGCAATCACCCAACTCTTTTCAAATGTCCGACCTCGCATGAATGCCAAGGGACATATCTCAATCTTCTTTTGCTGGCAGAGACGAATGACCTGCTGGGCGCCCCAACGATCGTAGAACACATCGAACACGGGCTGAACCCAGGGCTCCATCTTCTCTTCGAGTGAACCAGGAAGGAATCCATGCTGCTCCTCCACACTGACCGCTGGACGGGTGATGATGATCTTATCGACCTTCTTTTCTTCGATGGCCCTGACGGCATGCTCACAGGCTATCATGGTCTTCCCCGTCCCACTTGGACCGGTGGCAAAAATGATAGGTTTCTTTTTGTCCTGGAGCAGTTTGTCATACCGAACCTGTGCCGGATTTTTAGGCTCTATGCGTGCAATCCCCTCCCCAGTGAAATAACAAGACGATGCCACAAGTCTCATTAACATTTTATCAGATTATAATAAGATGAACTTTTGTCCAACACCACGAACCTATGGAGGGGCTTTTCAGCGTCCAACGATCATCGTGACCAAGAACATGGCAAATAACATTTATATGAGCAGGGTTCCAAAAGGTGTTGATGTGCGCCTCATCTTCTACCGTAAAGGTAAAGCACATACGAAGTTAATTAAAGTGGAGTACGCATTGGATCCGGAGATAGACTCCGAATAAAATGTTCTTGGGTAATAGTATGTTCGACGACAAGGGGCTGGTGATCGTTTCGAAAGATGGGTGTAAATATTGTGACCTGGCCCGAGTGTTCCTTTCACAGAAGAAGGTAAGTTATACAGTGTTAGAACAGTCCGATGTAGATATTGACGATGTGAAGAAATGGACAAAGCACAAGACATTTCCTTTCATTTTTTGGAATGGCGAGTTCATTGGAGGCTACGACGAACTCAAGTTGAGGTTTTCCACAGGTGAGTTACCCAGAAAGATGGGCCTGACCGTGGAACATTGCGATTTCTAGTTAAATAATTAAAATGACTATATAGTAGTTGTTAATGATTTCAAGAACAGTAACATCTATCAAACTCAAACCTAGGGTATTTGGGATAAGAAAGCCCGTGGTCGCCACAGACTTTAGACCTATGGCTTTGAACGCTCCTCCCACAAAGGTTAGTTACACGGACTTCATCAAAGAAGTTCAAGAACATTCTGTTATTGAAGCTCATTACAGTCGTAAAGACAGTACGGTCAAGTATCTCACCATCAGTGGTGACTACGCCGAAACCAACGTGGTTCCCAACGACCGCTTCTGGGATGTTGCCATTGACAACGGTCTCAATTTGTATATAGATGACGCGACTATGGACGTGAATGTTCTTGATGTTGCCGGTGTTCTTTTCTGGTTTGCGTTCATGACATTTCTCATTCGCGGTGTCATGGACGCACAGAAGGGTGGTGGGATGGCAGGCAATCCGTTCATGAAAAGCACCGACTTTGATATGGACCGCGAGATTACCACCCGATTCACGGATGTCGAGGGTATCGACAACGCCAAAGATGAACTCGCCGAGTTGGTGGACTTCTTGAAGAATCCCGAAAAGTATGCCGGGACGGGTGCCAGAGTTCCCAAAGGTGCCCTCTTGTCAGGTGCGCCAGGAACCGGAAAGACCCTATTGGCCCGTGCCATCGCCGGCGAGTCCAGTGTTCCGTTCATCCAGTGCTCGGCATCGTCATTCGTGGAAATGTTTGTCGGTGTGGGTGCCAAGAGGGTCCGCGATCTTTTCGAGCAGGCTCGAGCCAATCAACCTTGTATCGTTTTCATAGACGAAATTGATGCCATCGGCAAGAAGCGAGGAGGTCAGGGACCCATCTCCAATGACGAGAGGGAACAGACCATCAACCAGTTGCTGACAGAAATGGACGGCTTCGATGACACTTCACAGATCGTGGTGATTGCCGCCACCAACCGCGTGGATATTCTGGACGATGCGCTGATCCGCCCTGGAAGGTTCGACCGCAAGATTCAAGTGAACTTGCCCAATGTCACCGGTCGGGCTAAGATTTTGGCGGTTCACACGAAAGATAAGATTTTGGATGGGGACGTTTCACTTGAAAAGATCGCTCGTCAGACCACAGGGTTCAGTGGAGCAGACCTGGCAAATCTGATGAACGAGTGTGCCATACGGGCGGTTAGGGACGGGGATGGAACGGGAACGATCACCGAAGCCATTGTGGAAGACTGCTTCCAGAGGGTCGTCGTGGGAACCAAGAATAAGGATGCGATAATTACACCTGCCAAGAAGGAGTTGGTGGCGTATCACGAGGCGGGTCATGCCATTGTGGGTGCTTTGATGCCCGAATACGATCAGGTTCGCAAGGTCAGCATCATCTCGCGTGGAAGTGCAGGTGGCGTCACATTCTTTCAGCCTTCCGAGGAAAATCAGGACTCGGGACTTTACAGCAAGCAGTATCTCCTCGCGCAGATCAGGGTGGCTCTGGGTGGCATCGTTGCCGAAGAGGTGGTCTACGGCGAGGACAACGCGACCACTGGCGCTTCCAGCGATCTCTCACAGGTCTTCATGATCGCTCGTCAGATGGTAACCAACTTGGGGTTTGGATCCACACTCGGAAAGCAGAACGCCGAACCCCAGTACCTTTCGGAAGCCACCAATCAGGACATCGACGATGAGATCCACGACTTGATTGACAGATGCTACGAGGAGACCCGAGAGTTGCTCGTGGAAAACCGCCAGGCACTGGAAATTGTCAAGGACGAACTCCTGGAGAAAGAAATCATCGACGGGCAGTTCGTCTACGATCTTTTCAAGGACTGCGTCGAATTGGAGTGAAAAGGTTTCTGGTCAACTATTGGTTCTGTGATTCATCCGGGATTCTGATTCCCGTTACCTGAGTTCGAATCTCGGCAGAACCTTGGCTTCCATAGCTCAGTGGTAGAGCGCAAGACTAGTAATCTTGAGGTCCTCGGTTCGAACCCGAGTGGAAGCAGCCTTCTTAATTAAAGAAAGCCCATCTATAATTAAGAAATGATCACAACAGCCTCGGCACCGACGCTCCGTTTGATGGCGGACTGGGAACGTTCCAAGAAATGCCGAGTGCTTTGGCCCTACCGCAAAGACGTCTGGAGGAAGAATGCCGTTCCTGCTCAGGAAACCATGATCTCCGTCGTCTCTGCGATACATGATTTGGGCACTGAGGTGACCGTCTACACCAAGCCGGACCTAATGAATTCAACCAAGTCGAGATTTCCAAAGGGTGTCAAGGTCAAGACGCTCGACTACAACGACATCTGGGTGAGGGACACGGGACCTACCTTTGTGATGAATGACGCCACCAAGGAGGTCAAGGGCATCGACTGGAACTTCAACGCCTATGGTGGAATCTACAAGGACTTTTCCGACGACAACAATCTTGCCCGAAGGCTGATGTGCCAGATGAAGATGGGTACAGTGGATGGAACCTACCTCACGACCGAGGGTGGCGCCTTCGTGACTGACGGCGAGGGAACGGTCATCACCACCGAAAGTGTCCTTTTGAATCCAAACAGAAATCCAGGTCTGACCAAGGAAAAAGCTGAAGAGGTGATGAAAAGGCTCTTTGACGTTGACACAATCATCTGGCTCAAGGACGGACTCTACGGCGACCTCGACACTGATGGTCACGCGGATAACATGGTGGCATTTGTGAACCCCAAGGAAGTCCTGTTGGCTTGGTCGGACGATCCCCTAGACCCACAGCATTTTGTGTCCGTTACTGCCGAAAATACCTTATTAGCGCACGGACTCAAGGTTCATCGCGTCCATTGCCCCCTGCCTATGTTTGTGCAAAAGGAGGAAATGGAAGATATTGAATTCACCAAGGACACCTTCAGGCGAGGTGTGGGTGACACGCTTCCGGCTTCTTACATCAACTACTATCGCGCAAAGAATGGGATTGTTTTGCCAGTCTATGGGAGTCTCATGACGGACAACGAGGCCGTAGATACGTTCAAGCGCGTATTCAAGGGAAAGAAAATCATGACCGTGAACGCCCGCGAACTTGTGTTGGGTGGCGGGTCGATTCACTGCGCGACTAATTAAATAATATAGATCAATGTTTGTAAATGACTATGGAAATGCAAGAGAGCATACTCATCACAGGTACGGGTCGCTGTGGAACCACATTTCTCGTCGCGCTTTTTACATTGATTGGGATGGAAACTGGGTTTAGTCGCGAAACATTGAAGGAAAACATCCATGACAAGACCAAAGGAGGTTTAGAGAAGAATCCAGGGGAATATAAAATCATTAAAAACCCAGGATTCATCTTCATGATAGAAGAATACATTCTCCAAACCAAGCAAGTTCCCAAGCTGGTCATCATTCCAGTGAGAAACTTTACAGAAGCCGCCGAATCGCGTTACAAAAACACAGAGGAACAGGGTCTCATGAATGATGATATGTCTAAAGAGTTGTCTTCTTCCAAGGGTGCAGGAGGATTGTGGAATGCCAATACGAAGGAAGAGCAGATACTATTTTATAATAAATGTATGGCTGAGTATATTCAGGTTATGACGCGTTATGATATTCCCACCAAATTCATTGACTTTTATCGAATGACTATGAATTCGCGTTATCTTTTCGAAACTCTAAAGGATGTAATTGAACCCGTCGTGACTCACGAGAGATTCGAGGAATGCTACAATGAGGCAACATCTCTGTGCGCAAGATAATTAAACATTTTCTTCTAAACTATAGTAACATGGCGATTACACGACTGCTGCTTGAGGCGGCTTCAGAGAACTTCACAGGCAACGCTACAATGCCTCCGAGTGATTACGAGATTCCTTACGTGGACGATGATGATTCCGGAGCCGTGATGCTCAAGGCAGTCGGGTCGTTCATGCTCATCTTCCTTTCCTTTTTTCTTCGGTAATTTTACGATAAATGATTGACCTTGGAAAGGTAGCGCTATTTGAAGTTGGAATCAAGCATGATGGTGAACCCACGACCAGCCCTTTGAATGACTCAAAGCGACTGAAGAAGATTCTCAGGGAAATTTCGAAAGTTTGCAAACTTACAGTACTCAGGACATCAACGCATCAATTCGAACCGTATGGGGTCACGAGTTTGTTCTTGTTGTCCGAGTCTCACTTGTCCATCCACACATGGCCCGAGCATGGCAAGTTTGCCATGGATGTCTATTCGTGCAATGATAACTATAGTGAAATGGAAATTGAAAATATAATTAGAAAATACTTGCCTGTGGAACATATTCAGATTGAAATCAAGAATCGGGTATTTAAAGATATAATCAAATGACTAGTTAATGAATATTCTCGTGACAGGGTCCTGTGGCTTTCTTGGGTCCCATCTCGTGAAACGTCTTTTGAAAGAAGGTCATTACGTAATCGGTATCGACAATCTTCTTACAGGAGATAGAAACAATTGTCCTAGGGATCCCAACTTCCGTTTTGTGTGGCACGATGTCATAACGCCAATACATTTTGATCACGTGGATCAGATTTACCACCTCGCGTGCCCTGCGAGTCCACCCGCCTATAAGTTGGATCCCATTCACACTGCCAAAACTTGCTTCATGGGAACATTGAACATGCTTGAACTTGCGAAAAAGACAAGGGCTCGAATGCTCTTCACTTCGACTTCGGAAGTATATGGAGATCCTTTGAGGCATCCTCAAAATGAGGAATATTGGGGAAACGTGAATCCCATCGGCGAGCGTTCGTGCTACGATGAAGGCAAACGAGTCGCCGAAACGTTGGTCATGGATTACAATAGGATGCATGAAACAGATACTGCCATTGTTAGAATTTTCAATACCTATGGACCTGGTATGAATCCTGACGATGGAAGGGTCATGACGAACTTCATCACACAGACTCTCCGCGGTGAACCCATGACCATATACGGAAGTGGCAAACAGACGCGTTGTTTTCAGTACGTGGACGATACCATCGAGGGTCTGATTAGCATGATGGATTCCGGTCTTCGTGGTCCCATCAATATAGGTAATCCAACCGAGTACACCATCAAGCAACTCGCCAAGACCATAAATCCTCACGGAAGGATAGTCCACCTTCCAGGAACTGCCGACGACCCGAAGAGACGCAAACCCGACATCGGTTTGGCAAGGTCACTGCTGCGATGGGAACCAACTGTCACTCTGAAGGATGGTATTAAGGAAATGATGAACTATTATTCAAATGAAGTTCGAGTTTGATGAAAATTGGCACGAGAATCAAGTCCCTGTATTGAAGGAAAAGTTTCTTCCACTGTGGGAAGGTAAGAAGGAATTGAGAGCCTTGGAAATTGGGTCATTCGAAGGTCGCTCGACTGCATGGTGGCTTGACAACATGGACATCAAGGAAATGGTTTGCATCGACACATGGGAAGGTGGCGAAGAGCACTCGCACATCGATATGAACAAGGTGTTTGAAAATTTCAAAGCGAATGTGGGAGACAAAGTTGAATGGCGCCAGGGTTACTCCCATGATATTCTCATGGATCTCATCAAGGAAGGTCGAAAATTTGATTTCATCTACGTGGATGGTTCCCACCAAGGCAAAGATGTTTTGCTCGATGCCATGCTATCGGATAGACTTCTCGTATCCGGTGGAATTATGCACTTTGATGATTTCATGTGGCCAGCACCTTTTCCTCCACACAGAAAACCACAGATGGCTATTCAGATGTTCTTCGAACAGTACAAGGAAAATTATGATATAGTCTACACTGCATATCAAGTCTGTATTAAAAAGAAAGATCAATAGTTTATTAAATGCTTTACCCAATCAGCTTCTGCTTTCCTACATCTCGAATCCTTCCGATGAGGACCACCAAGACCAAGGAAATCAGTGACATCGTTCCAGGCGAGCCGTATTCATTCGATGACCAGGATGCCTATTTGGAGGAATATGCCCAGTCCAAGTATGCCTACACCCAAAAGAAAGCCGGGTTCGACTGTATGCGTCACCTCGAGATTCTGGCTGCCGGGTCGGTACCTCTGTTTGAAGAGCCGTGGACCATCCCCAAGTTCACCATGACCCACTACAATAAGGTTCTTTTCGACAAGGGCAAGGAGGCAAATCCCTTCGAGTGGCGCGACCACTTCATGAAGCATCTCACGGCACCCGCCATGGTTCGATACATTTGCGACTCGATCGGGGTGACAGACCCAAAGCGCATTCTGTTCATGGACAATTCTTTGCCACTGATGCCCGATTACCTTTCCATAGGTCTTTTCTATGGTTGCAAGGAACTTTTTGGTGACAAGATGGATGTTCTCGAAGAGATTCCTTACGCCTACGATGACTATGACAAGGACACGGCAGAACTTTACGGGCGTGGTTTCAATTACACCAAATTGCTTCCGGCCTCGGCAAAGTCTAAGACAACAGGTTCAGAAATTAGCACCAAGTTATGGGCAAACGAATATGACCTTGTGCTTTTTCCTTCCATCGTGCGAGGAACGTCACTTCATAATTTTCAAGAGGTTCTCAGAACCGGATTCCCTCGTGAAAAAATTGCGTTGTGTATCGGCGAAGACAAGCCGTTCTCCCACTGGAAGCAGTTTCCTGTGGTTACTCAGATGGTGAGCGACTTCAATCTGTTTGTTCGCGAACTCGACTAAGTATGGTGAGACCATTGTTGTTCGTGTACCTCTTCTTCAGTTCCCACGTTCCCTTGTGCTTTTCAAGGAACTCTTCGACAGCCGGCCAGAGACCCTTGGTGATCTCGTCGACCGGAAATCCCGTCGTCTTGGATTGCTCCTCGGCTGGCCATCCCAAACGAATGGTTTCACCTAGCCACTCATCGACCGTGGTGTCATGAAGGGCGATGTATTTCTTGGCCAACGGTTCGTAACGATCCAACTCGCGCTTGAGTTGTGCATAGACATGCCACGTATCGATGAAAACCAGATCTGCTGGTTCAGGCAAAGGGATGTCCAAATCACTCCCATGGACGAATGTGGCGTCAATGTTCTTCTCCATCTTGGCCGTTCGAACCAATTGTTCAACCTTGCATGGTTCAAGATCATTCATGAACATCCTAGAACCTTCTGGAAGACCAGCAGCAAACGCCCATGAACTCACAACACCACGAACACCCAACTCGATGACCGAAGTGCAATCCTTCGCCAATTCACATAAAGTCGGAAGATGTTCATTGATGTCACTTGGTGTGTCACAACGAACTTTATAATTTAATTCGAGAAGCATTTGGTTTTAATTATATTTAAATGTTTAAAACACCGACGGCATCTTGGATCATCATGTCCACTGGATCCGTGTCACATTCGGTGGGCGTGTCCTTGAGGTCATTCGGATCGTAGCCAAAGTCCTTCACCATCTCCTTGAGTGCCATCCGCTCCGTGGGATTCAGACACGGCTTCCGTGAATACACTTGAATGAAGTCCGGTCCCGCACTCACAATGGAGAAGCGCTTGAAATCAGTCTTGAGTATGTTGTATTCCGCGCGAATCCATGGAAGGATCGGGAACGTCAACTTACACGGCGTCGTCGAACAATCTACCTTGCCCTTGATTCCCATCAGGGGTGCAGTCGGACTCCCGTGATGACACTTGGTGTCAGCCTCCAATATCGGAGCGTCCTTGCCAATTTGCTTATAAATTCCACGAGTTCCAATGCAGTCCATCTGACCCTCTGCATTGAAACCTCGCTTCATGGATGCCTGCTCGTACCAGACACCACTGTACATATCGATCTGCTGAAGCGTGATCATTTCACTAGTATTCTCGAAGACAAAAGTGCAATGGCTCCTGTCATGAGCACCGCCTGCTGGGACATCACCAACGCCTTGGCGGCAGGAGTCTTGGGCGAAAAGTCACCGTAACCCACCGTGGACATCGTGGTGAATGAAAAGTAGTAGGGGTCGATCGCACTCTCGAACCCAAAGGTGTCTTTGCCCATCCGGCTGTAGAGCCACCCATAGACCAACGCCACGATCACAATCAAACTGAAATCTTCGTAAAGGAACATAATCTATTATTTCACGGGAAATATTTTTGGTTCGGTACGGCAATCTCTGGCGTCCCTTCAATAATCTTGTATCCATTGGTTTCGTGAATGTGATAAGGAGGAAGGATACCGTCCATGTCATCGTCAACATACCCCTCCTTGACCTTCCTAACACTAAAGGGTCCAGTGATCATAGGAGGAGCAATGATTTCTCGCCTATCCCACGACACCTTTTTGGGAGCATAGAACCTCGCGAGTTCCTCGGGATCAATGGGGTCGTTGAGGACGATCGCAAGCAAGGCAAGAATCGCCAGACCAAGAATATACAAAAGCATCCTTATTAAAAACAACGGACAAAATAGTTTCAAAATGGAAGACCGAACCGCGTTCAGACAATACCTCGAAGCCAACCTGATCGAACTCAAGCCTTCAAAAAGTCCAAAGGAAAAGGGTCTGGAATACCTCTGCAAGGCAATCCTTTGCTTTTCATTTGAACATGGGGATGACGTTTTGAATGTCGCACTGGACAATCAGACACCCTTCCCGGTGCCACACTTGCGCTCGATCGCAAGGGATATCTTTAAAAATCGTCTTCGAAACTGATCGAGTTTCCGCTTTCGTTTCCCACGCCCATCTTGCTGTATTCACTGACCCGCTTCTCGAAGAATGAAGTCTTACCTTCCAGTGAAATCATCTCCATAAAATCGAATGGATTTTTGGAGTTCCAGATGGGCTCCACTCCAAACTGCTTCAATAGCCTGTCCGCCACAAACTGAATGTAGGTGGTCATGCTATCGGAATTCATCCCAATCAATCTGCACGGAAGCGCGTCGCAGATGAACTCGTTCTCGATGTGAACCGCGCTCCGAACGATATCACGGATCCTGTCCGAGGACGGCTTCTGCTCGAGGTGATGGTAAAGTGCCACTGCAAAATCACAGTGAAGTCCCTCGTCCCTAGATATTAATTCATTTGAAAAGCACAGACCCGGCATAAGTCCCCGCTTCTTTAGCCAGTAGATGGCACAAAAGGCACCGCTAAAAAAGATACCCTCGACACA
>Ga0255751_10004570_pt1 | contig 12489 bp, 8 predicted proteins | sample 071ome_20_FD_179951 | JGI IMG/M metagenome (GOLD analysis project Ga0255751, IMG submission 179951) | Coastal salt marsh microbial communities from the Groves Creek Marsh, Skidaway Island, Georgia - 071412BT metaG (version 2) | ecosystem: Environmental > Aquatic > Marine > Intertidal zone > Salt...
CGTCATGACGCCTTTTTCGATTTCTAATTGTTGTCGCAGTTCACGGCTGATTTTTTTTCGAACAGATTTCGCTAAGTGCTTGTTGCACAGCACCCTACCCGAGTATTCTTGATGGATGACTGCAGGGTGTTCACAAGAATCACATGAAGGGATGTCAAACATGCCCTCTGGTGCATTCATAGTGTGTCCAGAGAAGAGGAACCTATGAAATGAGCGGTTTGTTTACGGAATATTTAATTCATATTTTCTAATTGAAAAATTAAATTTGCAATTGAAATTTTTATCATCATGGGACCGTTGAGGAATTCGCAAAAATACTTGATGCAAAAAGTGCAACACAGGAGCGTTATTATCGCACATTCATGTTGTAATTTTCAGTTGGAAATTACTATTTCATGCTGAAATCGGCAAAAAATTCAACTTGAGCGCAAAACTTCTTGAATAGTACAGCAGTGTGGTGAGATTTGAGCAGTGATGTTGAACCATCTTCTTTCCTCGTTTTTACAGGTAAAAGGGGTTGAGCATGCATCAATTCTCAACAGTTCAGGTGAACTCATCGCCGGAGTGGGAAAAGAAGGATTCATTCCCGATGTTCATGCGATCATTCATCACATATCGTTACAGTTGCAGATTGCTCAAGCACTTGATGGCCAGGACGTGAAAGAAATTTGGTACGAAGCTGAAAAGGGGCAATTTATTGAAATTCTTTCCTTTGATCGAATCATCGTCGTGCAAGGCGATAAACAAAATTTGCAACTCTGGCGAAATCATGTCCAAACACATCGCAAAGGATTGCAAACCATAGAAGGAGTAGCGTGATAACCATGTTTGAATTACCACCTGGGAAGATAATACAAGAAAATATCGAGGTGACCGAGGGTGCAATTCAACCATTCGATTTCGGCGTCATCACTACATGGATTGGTCGAAGAAAGACACCAAGTGGACACCGACTCGTTCGTGCGGGAAGAGTGGTGGGATACATCGCTGAGGATGTGGACACAAAGCAAATTCTTGGAGGCTCGAAAGCAAAAAAAGCACTAGAGGCCATTGAATCCGAAAATAAAACTCGTCACACCGCAGATGAATATTCTCAGAGAGGTCTTGGACAAGTCGCCGAACTTTTCCCTGAAGCATTTGAACATCAAGCCGATCGACAAGGTTTGTTGCCTCAGGTTTCCGGAACCGGTCACCTTCTCTCTAAGAATGCTTCAGCAATTTTATCGTCACTGGATTCGATGTCATCGGTTCGAGGTGCGGTTGTAGCAGAGAATGGTGTTGTTATCGATGCAACAGGAGAGTTACCTGATTCTGCGGAGAATTTAGCAATCCTGCTCGCGAACATGCAAGCAGAACAAAACAAATCACTAGAATCAGGTATCATAACCCCTGCATACATCTCCCTACGAGGTGAATATGATGCACTTATGGTTGTTGAAAATGGTCAATTACTCCTCGGTGTTTGGACAGAAGCAACTGCAGACCACGCATCCATCCTCAGTCGAACAAACGCAAGCCTTGAAGGCGATGTAACTGGAATGATGTTTTCAAAAGAAGTACCAGAAGGCTTCGTCATTCGAGAAGGGAAGGGCGGTACAGATGCCATCATTTCCATGCTCACATCGGCTGTTGAAGAGCAGGTCACGGGCCACATTACCGCTGGAATTTCTTCAAAATCAATTTCGATGCTTCTATCAAAAGGTCTACCTGTCGGAATGTTCACTACAAATGGCGGAGTATTTTCAGACGTACTGATGGACTTTACAGATGCAAAAAAGATCATGAAACTTCACCGACTTCCTGCTGGCACTTTACTTTCAGAAAACAGTGGCAATGTCGATCAATTTTCATTGGATGCACTCTTTTCCGAATTACCAACGATTCGAACAACCTCCGAGGCTCGACAAGAAACATTGACTATGAAACTCAAAACGCTGTTTGGTTTTGAGCATACTTTGGCGAAGTTAAGAAAAAGCAGAAAGGAAATCGAAATTGAAGGTCCTCATATCGAATCGCCAACAAAGACTGAAATGATTGGTGAAGAAAAAATCGCTGCCGTCGACCTCGGCTTACAAAGGAGATTAGAGCAATCAGAGGCAAAACTCAGTGAATTGATGCATGAGAAATCACAATTGGAAGCACATCTGTCGACGAGTAGAAAACAAAAAGAGGCAGCTGAAATTCGTGCACGTCAATTAGAAGAATCAAAACTTGACCACCAGAGTTCAAGGGAATCAGCCAATGACGACCTTAACGAAATGCAACTACGACTTTCAACTGCCCAAGCAGCACAAGAAGAGGCAGAAAAATTAGCTGATAAATTGATGAAGCGAGTCAATGAACTCGAACATCAAGTGTCTACGAGAGCAGAAGAACTGGCAAAAGCACTCGGTGAAGCATCATCTGCAGCAGCCCTTCAAAATGAGATTGAGTCTATGGCATTAAAAGAAGCGAATTTACAATCCGAAGTCTCCAGCAATAGTGAGCGACTTCATCTCATTCGTCAACAAATCGAAGACGAGGAGCGACGACTTCGTATTCTGAATGAACAGGTTTCGAATGTTCGAGACAGGCATGTTAATGCACAAGCAGAAACAATGGTCCTTGAGGAGAAAATCCAAGCACAAAAAGCAGAACTGGACGGGATACATACAGAGACCAAACAAGCGAGAGATCGAACCCTCGAAGAGCATCGGCGCTTGTCTGAAGATGAGGCTCGTCGAACTAACGTTGAAGCGGAATTGAGAGAATTGATGAATGAGCGTCGAACAATTCTACGAGAACTAGGCGATATTGGAGCCCGACGAGGACATGCAGAGGCAGAACTCGCTTCACTGATCGACCAAGCAACTAAATTATCTCAGGCTCACGAAGAGGCACTTGAAGATATCAAAGAAGCAGAGAGGCTTCGTGCCCGTCTTTCTGAAGAACCACTTGCACAAGTTCTCCTCGATGATGATACGACATTCAAGGGTCTCGGTCCAATTCTTGAACGTTTAGAACATTCCAGAACATTGGGCTATTCGGTCGTATTACTTGACAGAGCGGTCGAGCGCGCCCTTCAGGTCATTCAAAGTACTGTTGACCATGTTGCAGCAACACCACGTCATTTGCTTTCATCAGAAGTCATGACAATGCTGGAGCGGCAAGTTCCGGACACCGCAGGGGCAGTTCGTGGTTTGGCACGATGGTCGGTCCAACAGCGACTTGAAGTTCAACTTGGAGAGACGGTCACCCATCTCATTCTTGACCTCGAACATTTGCTGGAAGATTACGATCGTTCAATCACCATGTTGCGACGGATTCGAAACGTCCTCGAACAACTTGCACGATTAGGTGCACCTCAACAAGAGGTCGATGCACTTCTTGCAAATTGTCAACGGCCAGAGTCACTTCCAATGCTTGCTCAAGGTACTCGAAAATTGATTCAGGTTGCCCTCGATGACATTTACATTGAAGCGGATCAACGAGATGCTGGTGAGTCGATAATGCTCGAAGATACAGCACAAGTCCTGGAAGAATTGATCACACAACTCGACGCCTCCGGGCTCACAGACGGCGTACCTCGAGGCATGCTTTGGGAATTCCAGAGAGATGGATTCTTGCCATTTGAGAGAAATGCGATTCCTGTCCAGCAACGAATCCCTGTTGATGAATCATCCCTTGAAGGCATGGAATCGAGTCTCGTTCATTCGGAGCATATTAACCTTGAATCAGACGACCATGATGAAATTGATGAAGATGGTTGGGCCAGTCTCGAAGCGCCGCATGAGCACGAAGAAAGCCAGACATTTGACGAAGTTCCTCCAACATTGCATAAAACGGATTTAGATTTTCACGACGAGCGTGCAGCGCTTGAAGAAGAGTTAGCACGACTGGATTCTAATTGGAAGCATTACAGCATTGCAAATAGTACAGATGAAAAACAAAAAAGAGAATTGAAAGCATTGGATGACTTAGAATCTAAACTGGCAGATGTTGAATTTTGAGGGCAAAGCATGTCTGACCAAGGCGTCTCTTTATTGCTTCGACAAGAAGAGAGGGGTAAATTGTATCCACTTTGGATTGAACGCTTGATGATGGCTACCTTTCTTTTGTCACTGATTTTCGTTCCTTCTGAAATTATTGAAAGAGTCGATGGTGGAATTGGTCTTGCAACAGCGTGGTGCTTGTACCCAATTGTCACAGTGAGTTTGATTGAACTCATTGGTCGATTCATTCAGTCCCGTTAAATTTGAACGACGTCTTTCTTTTCGCCCGTGCTTGGTGTTGAGGGCGTTGGTGAAGGGCTCCGCCAATTCTGAATTAATGCAGAAATTCGTTGCCACGGAATCAAGAATCGTAATACAGCCATGAGGCTGAGGAATAAGAGTGCAGAAATAACAAGCCCATATGTGAGCGATAATTCAATCGATTCGGAGACTTGACCAGCCCATTGACTCCCTGTTGTGTTTTCCACAAATTGAAGAAGAACTTTGTGGAAGCCGAGTGCGATCATGGTAGCTAATCCTGTCAAGCCAAGGTAGCCGAATGTGTGACGAAGATGTGTGTTGAGGACATTATCCATTTGTCGTACATATTCAGGGTCACGCTTGCAAGATTCTGGTAAACGGTATGCGTATTCCAAATTCTTGATGACACCGTACGCTGCTTCTTGGAAGACCATGATGAGAACGGCGATGAGAATAAGGTTGAATTGTTGCGTTGTGACAAGGTCTATGCCGAAGAGGCCAATCGTAGGATTTGATATTTGTCCATCCAATGCTGTTAGAGTACCACCATAGGTGCCAAGTTGACTCTTAATGAGTGGGAATGTGAGAATGGCGTGAATTGCAAGGAACACAAGGGTAATTCCTATCGAGAATGCAATCGACCGGCGATGCAGGGACCATATGCCTCGTGTTCCTAGAATAATTGGGCTAAGGTAAATGAACAGAATCATAATTGACATCACCATGAGAAGTGGCCATTCAAGTGTCTGTAATTCATTATCACTTGGTAGCCGAAGATTAAACTCAAACAACATACCAGCGAGCCATGAAAGCAAAAGTTGACCGATCATGACAATCATTAAACCGAGGTAAAATCCAAACTTGATACGTTGCTGAACCTTTGGAGTTTGGAAAGCGAGCAACGCCATAAGACCGCCTATGCCGAGGCCAAGAATCAACGGAACTGTGAATCTTGAAAGACCATCCCGTCCTTCACCGGTAAGCCAATCTCCAAGAGGCAATTGATTCCCTATGAGAAGTTCAATGGTATCGAATAAAATCGTATGGTCAATTGAACCGACGACGTACGTTGATACAACTTCGAGATACATCGTGATTAGTGCAATTGTTGCTACAATTTGCAAAGTCAGGACTTGCCACTGTTTTCTGAGTTGGGCGATGTGTAGTGTTCTTGGTTTACGGTCATCGCCGAGCAGGACATCGCTTTGTAATTCGACTTCACCTGCCATTTCAGTACCCCCTAACCTGCATCAAAGCTTGTGATAAGTCCATGTCCGGCATCCAATCAATCACCTGTGCACCGAATCCGGCGAGTGTGGTCAGACGATTTTGTCGCTCGATTTTGAGCACCTCATAGGACATACGGGGAATTCGGCTTACTAATCGTTCAAAATCGATGCTTGCAGGTGATAAAACAGTCACTTCGTGGCCACGGCCTACGAGGTCACGGACGGCAGCAGGTACTGTTCCATCGCCTTCACACGATGAAATAATGAAAACTGGACTGCCACGGCTGAATCTTCCACTGATTGAGTTTGTCACGGCTTGCAATGGCATTTCCCCTCGTGCTTGGACGCCGGCCAAAGAACTGAGGATTTTGAAGTACTGCTTATCTCCTGTATCAGGTGGCAAGTAGGATAACTTGTCATCATAGATGGCAAGAGCGACAGAATCTCTTCTCTTCAGGAAAAAGGATGCCAAACTTGCAGCAGATAACGTACCCATTTCGAGTGGGTTCTTGAGCACAGTACCAATTCGAGCGAGGTCCCTCGAATCAAGAATGATGTAAAGGTCTGTCACAGCATCTCGGCACTTTTCGTTGACCATAAGTTCGCCAGTTCGAGCAAAGGCCTTCCAATTGATGTTCTTGAAAGGGTCACCAGGGACATACTCACGGAGTGAATAAAATTCAGAGCCTTGTCCTGGAGTACGCAGAGTTGTTGCCCCTGTGTACATCTTGGGAGTCCTACTTCGTAGGAACGCCTCCTCGACATCTTTGATTTGAGGAAAGATGACGATATCGCTGTGATGGTCAACATACATTTCCTCAACACCGAGGTTGAACGTGTTCTGTATTCGAAGCGATACTGGGCCGATTGAATAATGGCCTCTAAGTGGGCAACGCAAGACATAACGAATTCGTGCACTTTCTCCTGGTTTGAGATTCAAACTCATTTGATTTAATCCACTTCTCAATTTCATTTCATGAGGGATGTTGTCGTAGACTTCCATGATTTGTGTCTTGCGATGACTTCGGTTTGTAATGAGCAGTTCGACATACAAATCGTCACCTTTGTACAGATTGTCGGCCGATAGAGTTCGCTGAATTTCAACATCGCCGTGGCCACCAATCCACGAATTTACCGTGATAAATGCCACGAGTGCTAGCCCGAGAATCATCATTTGTTGGTTTGAAATCATCATGCCGATGAGGACCAAAGCGATACCTCCGGTGAAGGTGAATGCAGCTTTTCGTGTCCACATACGAATCCCTCACTGACGCCCCCAAGCTTTGATGCGTTTGACTAACGCTACAGACTGTTCCAAAGTATACTTTTGCGAAGTATCAATTGCGAACTTTGAAAGAACGGGATCGTTGATGAGTTGAATGAGTTCATTGGCTTGCATTGAGTTGAATTCCTCTTGACTTAATCCGTTTTGATTTCTTACCTTTGATAAGAACACTTGTCGAATCTTGTTGACCTTGGCATAATACTCGTACCTATTCGCATCACCAAAGCCGTAGTAAATGATGCTGAACACGTGTCTCCAACTTTCAGGGTCCCGCTTCTTGATGAGGACTGCTTCAAAGGTCATGAAGAGGATGACGAACAAAACGAGCATAGCTAAGCCCTCGCCCGTAAAGTACACCAAAAGGAAATACACCGTGTTGTATGAATCAGCAAGCATTGCGTTTTGTGGATGTCTTGATTCGTCAAAAATGACCATAGCATTTTCCGACGCTTGCCCCTCTTCACCAGGGACTGAGCTCATTAAAGCCTCTGCTACGAAGTCGAGAGCCCACTTCCGATTATCGTTTGCTGGTACGAGGATGTCGGTTTTCTTGTTGTACTTTCCTTCGTTGAATCCTTCATAATCGTAAATGGCGTTGATGAGAGCAGAACCATCTGCGATGAAGACCACTCTTCCTCCATCGTTTGGATTGCAACTTGCACGCTCACAAACTTCGATGCTCAGATTGAACTGACCCCATCGGTCTGGTGTTTCGGGAGTGATCTCATTGCTTACCCAAATCTCACCATCACCATTGACATCAACGGTTGCCTCATTACTTGTCAGTGCTCGAATCGCAATTTCAGAGAGAGGAGTTTGTTGACCTGGAATGATTTCCAACGCAGTGATGTTATTCAAGAGCAACTGATAGGAACCGTTGTAGTCGATGACACCGTTCTCCCAGTGCTGTTGACACAGCCCCGCATCTTCTGCAGATGCAGCAGATTCTCCACTGAGCAACGAGCAAGGATGTTGACCTTGCCCATTAGCCTCAGCCCATCGTTCATGTGTTCCAATTGTGGCCAAATCGAGTTCTGTTCCATTCATGCCACAAGGATTTGATTGAACGCACATCCAGATGTAGTTGTAGTCGAGTGATGGTACATAATTCGTGTCAAACACTTGCTCACCGGTGAACCTTACACCAAAAGCTTCAGCGATGGTATTTGCGTATCCATAATCTTCGAGAATAAGTGCAGTACCACCGGCCTCAACAAATTCAACAACTGCGTCTACTTCAGAAGGTGAGAATCCAGAATCAGATGCAATCGTGATGAAGCCTTCATCATCAAATTGAGGCAAGGTGAGTGTATCACGTTCAACTCCGGCTAAAATATAAGTTGTGTTTCGAGGGTCTTCGATGTCAGCCAGCAGGAGTGGGCTGGAGACGAGTGACCTCGTTTCAATGCCCATGTCGTTCAAGTCATACCGAAACGCAGACATGTCGTTCCAATCATCATCGTACGCTGAAAGTTGATTCGAAGAGCTTAGGTTAACAAAACTCGATAGCACAGAGAACAGCAAAACAAGCATCACGAGCCAAAACGAGGATTGGAGGACAATGCGTCGAACATTGACTCGTCCAGTCCCTTCTGCCATGGTGCCCACTCCTCTGTAATATGATGAGGCGACTGATTAACTTTAGAAGGTTGTCCAAGCATGTGCTAATTTGCTTCGTGCAAATCAAACATTGAGGCGAATTTCCTTTGCTACGGAATTGATCTTTTCGGTTGGAATTTTGACGATGTGTGACTCTCCTTCAAAAGGCAATTTTGTTGCATCGATATCATCGTTGACTTTGACGATGAATTCCGTGATCAGTCCCGAGAATAAATCAAAATTGAGGTCGATGAGGATGCCAAGTGCTTCACCGGTTTGGTCAAGGACTTGCCGTCCAATAATTTCCCTCCCGAAAATCGCCATGGATTGCCCCTGTATCTGCTGGAGTGGCTAAGGCACATCAATTCGTCGGTTACAGAATTTACATTGCTTCGATTCCGAAGCCGAAGTCCTTCGTTCTCTTGATGTTTGATAACCCAGAAGTCAATCTTGCTTCCATCTTGGAGTAATATTCGAGCATGTCCGGAGTTACAGTTGGGCGGACTCTGGAAATAGCATCCTCAAAGTGTGATTTACCAACCTTCTTCTTTTCGTCTCGCATGCAAATTAGTGCTGCTTCTCGGCACACAGCTTCAATATCTGCACCTGTAAACCCGTCAAGGCCGCTCAAGATATCCTTTATCGAGAATTTTCCAAGTGGCATGCCCGAGGAGTGTATACTGAAAATAGCCTCGCGGGCAGGAGCGTCTGGGGGCGGCACGTGGAGAACGCGTTCAAATCGTCCACTTCGGAGAAGTGCGGGATCGATCATTTCAGGTCTGTTGGTTGCAGCAACAACAATAACCCCATCAATAGATTCAACACCATCCATGCTCGCAAGCAATTGATTAACAACCCTATTTGATGCATCGCTACCCTCTGTCATTGTTCCTCCAGAACGAACAGACGCAATCGATTCGAATTCATCCAAGAAAATGATTGAAGGTGAAGATTGCTTTGCCTTCTTGAAGATTTCACGAATAGCTCGTTCTGATTCACCTACCCATTTTGAAATCAATTCGGGGCCTTTGATGCTGATGAAGTTGGCCTGTGCCTCGTTTGCAATTGCTTTTGCAAGCAACGTCTTCCCTGTACCCGGGGCGCCAAAGAGAACAATGCCTCGTGGAGGCTTGATGCCGAAGTGTTCAAACAATTCTGGCTTCGTAAGTGGCCATTCAACCGATTCTTTGAGTCGGTCTTTGACCTCTTCGAGTCCTCCAACTTCATCCCAACTTACCTCAGGAATCTCTATGTAAATTTCTCGAAGTGCAGATGGCTCAACATCCTTTATCGCTTCCTTGAAATCTTCCATTCGAACTTCCATTTTTTCAAGGACTTCGGGAGGAATGGTATCTTCCTCAAGGTCAATTTCTGGCAAGTATCGTCGAAGTGCTTTCATTGCACCTTCTCGAACCAGCGATGCTAGGTCGGCTCCAACAAAACCGTAGGTATTATCGAGAATCCAGTTGATATCAAAGTCCTCAGAAATTGGCATTTGGCGAATATGGACATCCATAATCTCGCTTCGGCCTTCTCTGTCTGGTACACCGATTTCGATTTCTCGGTCAAATCGACCGGGACGTCGTAGTGCTGGATCCAAGGCATCGCGACGGTTGGTTGCACCAATGACAACAACATTGTCTCTACCTTGCATACCATCCATCAACGTCAGCATTTGGGCAACTACTCTTCGCTCAACTTCGCCAGTGACGTCTTCACGCTTTGGACAAATCGAGTCGATTTCATCGATGAAAATAATGGCAGGAGATTTTTCACTTGCTTCGTCAAAAATTTCACGAAGTTGCTTTTCAGATTCACCGTAATATTTTGATATAATTTCAGGACCATTGATGCTCTTGAAGTGAGCGTTGACCTCTGTAGCAACCGCTTTTGCAATCATTGTTTTTCCTGTTCCGGGTGGCCCATGAAGCAGGACGCCTTTTGGTGGGTCAATGCCTAGCCTACGGAACAACTCCGGGTGCTTGAGTGGCAGCTCAATCATTTCTCGGACCTTCTGTAGTTGTTGACCAATTCCGCCAACGTCTTCGTAGGTTATGCCCTCAGATTGACCAAGTTCTTCTTCCGCAACCGCTTCATCTTTGATGACGATTTCAGTTTGGTTCGTAACTTTGACGATACCCTTTGGCACGGTGGAGACGACAGCGAATGGTAATGCCTCAGCGAAGAGCGTCATGCCAGGGATGAAAATTCTGTCACCGGCTACGACTGGCCTCTTTGCCAAACCTCGTCGGGCAAATCCTTCAATTCCGGGTCCAAATTTGACTTTCTGTTTGTTCGCCATAACAGGAGTGATGGTGAGTTTTGTGCAGTCTTTCGCATTGACTTTCTTCACAGTAACACGGTCTGAAAGGCTGACTCCAGCATTTTTTCGAATGATTCCATCGATTCGGATGATGTCAAGTTTTGAATCCTCAGGTCGACTTCGCCAATAAATTGCAGCAGTTGATCGTTCATCTCCTGAAATCTCGACGATGTCGCCTGGCTTGAGGTCGAGGCCAACATCGGCAGCGATTCTAGCTCGTCCGTGCCCGACATCGGATGGAATTGCTTTGGAAACTCGTAATGAAATGGAATTGTCTTCGTCTGCCATGATATCGCCCTATCTTCTTTAGTATCCGACCCTATTTGAACTGTCCCACCTCAATTCTTCTACGGTGCATGATGTCAAGATGGGCGGTGTAGTATAAACCTCATGATATTATTGTCATCAAATCTTCACATCAAATTGAAAATACCTTTCGATTTGGATTGCGACATGGTTCATATTTTAGAAGCACAACTTGATTTTGTCGACAGAACAAACCCCAACGGTAAACCAACTGTTCAGGGTTACAATATCATCAACGGGCAATTGGCCTCATCTTCCAACGGGTCAACTTTTGAATCGAAAAATCCAGCATGGTTGGAAGATGTCGTTGGCGTTTTTCCACAATCAACGAAGGATGATGTCGATGCGGCCTTACAGGCAGCGAGAAACGCATTTCCTTCATGGGCTGCAACGCCAGCACCGACACGGGGACAAATCATCGGAAATATGGGTCGACTGCTGATGGAACACAAAGACGCTATCGTTGCCCTTGAAACAAGAGAAATCGGAAAGACGCTCAAAGAAGCCGCTGGTTCAGTTCAAGAAGCAATTGATACATGCTTGTTCTTTCAATCTGAAGGACGACGATTGTACGGTCAAACCGTGAATTCGGAATTGCCGAATAAAGAACTGTTTACCTACCGTCGCCCACTTGGCGTTTGTGGTATCATCAACGCATGCAATTTCCCCGCAGCAGTGCCGTTTTGGAAGATGATTCCCGCCATAATGTGTGGCAACACATGCGTATGGAAGAGTCCTCAAGATGCACCTATGTTGTCGTTTGCCCTTGCACGAATCATGCATCAAGCTGGTCTGCCTGATGGTGTCATCAATCTTGTCCACGGAAAAGGAAGCGGAGCAGGACAGTATCTTGTGGATGCAGTTGATGAAGGCAAGGTCAACAAAATCTCCTTCACTGGTTCAACAGATGTTGGAAAGATGATTGGGGAAGTCTGTGGCCGAAATCTTGTGTCATGTTCTCTTGAACTCGGTGGTAAGAACCCACTTGTTGTAATGCCATCTGCTGATCTCGACAACGCAGTCGAAGGAGCGTACTGGGCGGGCTTTGGAACAGCAGGTCAACGCTGTACTTCTCTTGGCAACCTTATCATTCACAAGGACATCTACGATGAGTTCCTCGAACGATACATGGCAAAGGTGAAGTCAACTCGAATTGGCGATTCACTCCGTCATGACAACGTTCTCTATGGGCCGATGTTATCTGAAAAATATGCAAACGATTTCCTCAAAGGAGTGGAGATGTGCAATCAAGACGGTGCAACTCATTTGTTTGGAAATGGCCGAATCAGTTCGGACAATGCACCAGACAATTTCCTTGGAGTAGCCGAAGAAGGCGTGTACATGTGGCCTCATGTCTATGTGGACGTTGAAGAATCGATGCGGTGTTTCCACGAAGAAATTTTTGGACCACTCGTGACCATAGTCAAAGCAGACTCCTTCGACCACGCTCTTCACCTAGCGAATGCGAGCCCCTACGGCCTTTCATCTTCGATTTACACCAACGATAGAATGGAA
>Ga0255751_10004573_pt1 | contig 12488 bp, 10 predicted proteins | sample 071ome_20_FD_179951 | JGI IMG/M metagenome (GOLD analysis project Ga0255751, IMG submission 179951) | Coastal salt marsh microbial communities from the Groves Creek Marsh, Skidaway Island, Georgia - 071412BT metaG (version 2) | ecosystem: Environmental > Aquatic > Marine > Intertidal zone >...
AACATTGGCTTACTGGAGATGAGCATATCTCATTTTATGATGTAAAGAGCATTTGCGCTACACTTTTACATCGTCTAGAAATCAGCGATTATTCAGAACAAAATTTAGAAGCACATTCTTTTTTCGACGAAGGGATTAGTTTAAGTAATGATAAACTTCTTGCCGAAATTGGAGTAGTCTCTAAAGAATATTCCAAATCTTTTGGCCTGACGCAAGACGTCGTCTCTATCCTCATTTATTGGGATAATGTGATTCAGAACGCTCATAAAAAAGAGTTTGATCTGAATGAAATTACAAAACACCCTCAAGTTTATAGAGACCTGGCATTAATTCTCGATGAAAATATCAAATTCGGCCAACTCCTAGAGGCCTGCCACAAGGCTGAATCAAAACTATTAAAGGGTGTGCGTTTATTTGATGTATACACAGGCAAAGGCGTTCCGAGCAATAAGAAGTCCTACGCTATACAACTTCAATTCAACGATTCTCGAAAAACACTTACGGATAAAGAGATTGATAAATCAGTTTCTAAGATCTTTAAAAAACTAGAAAGTGATTTCGGAGCAGTTTTAAGGAGTTAACCCCTTTCACTTTAATGATTCATTCGTTAATTTTATAGCGCTATAAAAGAAAACCTGATGAATCTAAAAGGTCTCAACCTCAGAGAGAAACTCCACGATGCTCAAGAAGAACAAGCTTCTTCACTTGAAAAGTCTGCTTTAGAATCGCTTTTTAAGAGCACTATTTCTTTTGCGGATGAAAATCTTAACGAACGCTTAAAGAAGCAGAAAGAAGCGAATAACTCCTTCCAGTTTGACCGATTAGAGACCTCAAGAATTTTTCACATAAGCGCCATCAAACAAGTGGCAACGACCTACCGCTTAAGGTTTCTACCGCTAAAGTATTTTAAGCCCGAACTTCCGGAGCTTGCCAAAGAAGCAATTCTAGAACTAGAAAAAGACCACAGCATTGAATTAGAAGGTCTTCAGATCATGGCGCCGTCAAAGCTATTCAAACTAGAGGATAAAGACGATCCCGTATTGTTTGCTCCTATGGGGAATGGATATTATTACCTGGTGGCACAGTGGGGAAGCGACTTGCATCCATTAAGAAAATGGCTTGTATGGCCCTTTAGAGGACCCGCTCATTTGCTTACGCTTTTAGCCGCAATCAGTTTTGTGTTAACGCTGCTGATTCCTGATGGAATGTTCTCTAAAGAAAATTCTACGGCGGAATTCTGGATCCTCTTCTTCTTTTTCTTTAAAGGAGTAGTGGGCCTTGCCATCTTTTATGGATTTGCCATGGGCAAAAATTTCAATCCCTTTATTTGGAATTCAAAGTACTTTAACGCTTAACTAGCGGTTAAAGGTTTAAGCATACATTTTTTCCCGCAGAGCCTTAATGTCTTTGCTTTCCATATACTCGTCGAACGTCATGTAGCGATCTATAACTCCCTTAGGGGTTAATTCTATCATACGGTTCGCAACGGTGTTGACAAATTCATGATCATGGGTAGTAAGTAATACTGTACCCTTAAATTGCTTCAATGAGTTGTTGAATGCCGTAATGCTTTCTAGGTCTAAGTGATTGGTAGGTTCGTCTAAAAGAAGAACATTAGCTCTTTGTAACATCATCTTACTGAGCATACAACGCACCTTTTCTCCTCCTGAGAGTACATTGCACTTTTTAAGCGCTTCTTCTCCACTAAAAAGCATCTTACCGAGAAACCCTCTTAGGTGAACCTCTTCTTTTTCTTCTTCCGTCTTGGCGTATGTACGAAGCCAATCTACAAGACTCACGGGATCAGTAAAATAAGACTCATTATCAGCTGGTAGATAGGATTGTGTAGTAGTAATCCCCCACTCCACCTTTCCTTGAACCGCTTTTTGTTCTCCTGAAATAATTTGATAAAACGCTGTAGAAGCTCTCGAATCTTTCGAGATCACAGCAACCTTGTCCGATTTCACCAGATTGAGATCTATTCCTTTGAAAAGACATTCTCCCTCTTCAGAATGTGCCTCAAGGCCAGTGATATTCAAAATCTGATCCCCGGCTTCACGTTCTTTTTCAAAAATAATAGCCGGATAACGTCTAGAAGAAGGCTTGATATCGTCAACCTTAAGTTTCTCAAGCATCTTCTTACGTGAAGTAGCCTGCTTGCTTTTAGCCACATTAGCGCTAAAGCGCTGAATAAACTCCTGTAATTCTTTCGCCTTTTCTTCTGCCTTCTTATTTTGCTGGGCTCTTTGTCTTGCTGCTAACTGACTGCTCTCATACCAGAAAGTATAGTTACCGCTAAACAAGTTGATCTTACCGAAATCAATATCGGCAACATGTGTACATACCGCGTCTAGAAAATGTCGGTCGTGAGAAACGACTAAAACCGTATTCTCGTAGTTCGCTAAAAAATCTTCTAACCAACTAATTGTATCGTAGTCAAGATCGTTGGTAGGCTCATCCATTATCAATACATCAGGATTCCCAAACAACGCTTGCGCTAATAAAATCCTCACCTTTACCTTAGGGTCAATATCAGACATCATTTGATAATGATAGTCTTCTTTAATCCCTAAGTTAGAAAGTAAAGCTGCAGCATCGCTTTCAGCATTCCAACCGTTCATTTCTTCAAATTGAACCTGTAATTCACCGATGCGATCAGCATTGGCATCGTTGTAGTCCGCATACAAGGCGTCCATTTCTTGTTTCACACTAAACAAAGGCTGGTTGCCGCGCAATACCGTTTCTAAAACCGGAAATTCATCACAAGCATTATGGTTTTGCTCTAACACAGACATGCGCTTTCCTGGCTCTAGGATCACATGCCCCGAAGTAGGCTCCATCTTTTTTGAAAGCACCTTCATAAAGGTCGACTTCCCTGCTCCATTGGCGCCAATGATACCGTAGCAATTTCCTTGGGTGAAGCTTACGTTTACTTCATCGAATAAGACGCGCTTTCCAAACTGAATTGAAAGATTAGATACTGATAACATTAAGACCTATCCGTTTAATTTTTTATGATCCGCCAGAAAGGTTGCAAGACCTTTATCCGTTAGCGGATGATTCAATAGCGACACCATAGCAGACAACGGTCCAGTCATTACATCAGCTCCGATATGTGCACACTCAATGATATGCATGGCGTTCCTCACCGAAGCCGCCAAAATCTCTGTCTCAAAATCGTAATTATCATAAATCGAGCGGATATCTTCTATCAATTGCAAACCATCAGAAGAGATATCATCTAGTCTACCGATAAATGGCGAAACATAACTAGCACCCGCCTTGGCAGCAAGCAAGGCCTGTCCTGAAGAGAAAATAAGGGTGCAGTTGGTACGAATTCCCTTTTTTGAAAAATAAGAAATAGCCTTTAGTCCCTCACGAATAATTGGAACTTTAACCACAATTTGGGGATGTAATTCGGCAAGCATCTCCCCTTCTTTAATCATCGTTTCAAAATCGGTTCCTATAACCTCGGCTGAGACATCTCCATCTACAATTTCGCAAATAGCCTTATAGTGATCGAGAATGTTTTGTTCACCGGCAATTCCTTCCTTCGCCATAAGTGAAGGGTTTGTAGTCACCCCATCAATGATACCTAAGTCTTGGGCTTCTTTAATTTGATCTAGATTGGCTGTGTCGATAAAAAATTTCATATAGGAAGTTTATAATGGTTAGCTAACATCTTTTCATACCACCTTTGGGGTAGGATTTTTTTAAGAACTTGAGCAGACAGTTTTTGCAGTGTCGAAGCTACAAAATAGTGCGGTTTTGTGTTCTGTTTTTCAAGTATTCCTTCAATAGCTATAGCAACAGCAACCGGAGATGCTGCCTTGGTCACATGGCCATCAAACTGCTCTAATTGATTTTTGTAAATGGAATAATACGCTGATTCTTCTCTTAGCGGTGCATGGTATCTGCCCGCCGCTATGTTAGTTGCGAAATCTCCTGGCGCCACATTTACGACATCTATACCAAAAGGTTTAACCTCTAATCGAAGGCCCTCTGTCATCATACTAAGTGCCGACTTGACTGCAGAATAATGTGCGCGATATGGCAAACCCATATATCCCGCTATGGAGGTGATATTCACGATCAAACCGCTCTTTTGCTCACGCATGCAGGGCAACACTTCTTGGATTAAACCAATAGCTCCAAAATAATTGAGCTCGAACAAGTCTCGTGCCTCAGTTAAAGGTGTTTCTTCCACAGCACCTGTCATTCCTTTCCCTGCATTATTAATCAGTACATCTATAGAACTTTCTTCCTTTAAAATAGCATCTACAAGCGCTTTTGCACTCTCCTCTTTCGTCGCATCAAACGGTAGTAAGGTATAACCAAGAGTATTGACACTATTTTTAGGGTTTCTAGAGGTACCGTAGACCTTGTGACCTTTTGAGGCAAGATGGGTGGCAATAGATCTCCCTATACCTGAAGAGGCACCAGTAACTAGAATGACTTTTGATGTTTTCATACAAAAAAAGGCAAGAATCCTACATCGCACCGCTACAACCACATACCCTTGCTGCGTTCCCGCCCTGGGGGAGTTCTGTAGGAGCTGGTCGTGTAGGCCTTGCCCGTGCAAAGATAAGGTCTTTTAAATTTGTTAGCCGATCAACTAAACTGTAATTTTCAGCATGAAATGGATCCTCATAAGTCTCTCAGGAATGCTGGCTATTTTATCAGCATGTGAATCAAAAGTGGAGACACCAAAAAATGCTATTGAATTTCTTAGTCACGAAGAATTTCTTAGCCCTTCAGACACCCTTAGATTTAAAGTACTAGACACAAGCATTACGAACTTAAACTTCACCTATCAAGGACAAACCTTATCCTTCTCAAAAGGTATAATTGCACTCGAAGACTTACCCTTAGGAAAGGGTGAACTCGTCGTACGTTATTCCAAAGCGGATAGGCCTCAATTGCAAAAAAAACCACTTAATCTGTATGCTCAAGACCCTCCTAGTAAATGGAAGGCAGAACTTGTCAATACCTATAGTCACAATACCTCATTTTATACACAAGGGCTTGAATTTGTAGGCGACATCCTTTATGAAAGCACAGGCCAACGGGGTAAATCTTTGATCACGAGCTACAATCCATTCCGTGGCGAAACCTATAAGACCCTCCCTCTTGAGGACACTTATTTCGGTGAAGGAATCACCATTACAAACGATCGTGTTATTCAGCTCACGTGGCTGGCCAAAAAAGGATTCATTTACGATCTAAAATCACTCGAACGTGTAGGTGAATTTTCTTACGGAGCTTCTCAAGAAGGATGGGGACTGAGTCATGATAATCAATACGTTTATAAAAGTGACGGTAGCGCGACGATCTTCTTGTTAGATCCCAATTCATTAGAAGAAAAGGCCACCAGAACCATAAGTTCCGATAAAGCTTATTTTAAGAATGCCAATGAACTAGAAATTGTCAATGACTATCTGTTCGCCAATGTCTATCAAAAGAATAGCATCATGGTAATTCAAAAAGATTCTGGTGCGCTTGTAGGCGTTTTAGATTTAGGGTTTTTAGCAGATAAAATCCAAAAAACAGCAGATTTCGATGCCCTAAATTCGGTACTGAACGGCATTGCTTACCACCAAGAAAGAGGCACCTTCTTCGTGACGGGTAAAAATTGGAATCTCTTATTTGAGATGCGCTTTAGCAAAGAATAAGTGTTTAACCTGCAAACAAAGGTCTTCCGCTCATCAATTCATTTACCTCTGACTTGATCTGTTTTAGTGAGGCTGTATCTTCTGGAGCCATTAGCACTCGATCGATGAGTTGAGCCACCTGGATAATTTCTGCTTCTTTAAGTCCTCTTGTAGTAATCGCAGGAGTGCCGAAACGTATACCCGAAGTAACAAAAGGAGACTTGTCATCAAAAGGAACCATGTTTTTATTCGCGGTAATATCAGCGTGCTCTAAGGCTTTTTCAGCAGCCTTTCCGGTGATGTTCTTATTTCTTAAATCTATAAGAATCATGTGGTTATCCGTTCCTCCAGAGATAATGTTGTACCCCATTGAAGTCAGGGTATCGCTCAGTGTAGCCGCATTCTTTTTAACCTGTATGATGTAGTGCAAAAATTCATCCGTTAAAGCCTCTCCATAAGCCACAGCCTTTGCAGCAATGATATGCTCTAAAGGTCCGCCTTGATTTCCAGGGAACACTGCGAGATCCATCAGTGCAGACATCATACGTAATGATCCATCCTTCAGCTTAATACCAAATGGGTTTTCGAAATCTTTACCCATCATGATCATTCCTCCTCTCGGACCTCTAAGCGTTTTATGCGTAGTGGTGGTAACCACATGGCAATGCGGAACGGGATCCGAAAGAACACCTTTTGCAATTAGACCAGAAGGGTGCGAAATATCTGCCATAAGCATTGCCCCTACCTTATCAGCAATAGCTCTGAACCTCTTGAAGTCTATATCTCTTGAATACGCTGAAGCACCAGCAATAATGAGCTTTGGTGACTCCTTTACTGCAATCTTTTCAATTTCGTCGTAATCTAAGAGTCCAGTTTCTTTATCGACCCCATAAAAGGTTGCGCGATACAATCTTCCTGAGAAATTGACCGGAGAACCGTGTGTCAAGTGTCCGCCGTGAGACAGGTCAAATCCTAATATGGTATCCCCTGGCGTAAGCAATGCGTGAAAAACAGATGCATTAGCTTGTGAACCTGAATGAGGCTGCACATTCACATAATCAGCACCAAAGAGAGCCTTGGCTCTATCTATCGCGAGGGTTTCAACCTGATCAACAACTTCACATCCGCCGTAATAACGTTTAGACGGATAGCCTTCTGCATATTTATTCGTCAACACCGAACCTGCTGCCTCCATTACACTTTCTGAGGTGAAATTCTCAGAGGCAATTAATTCTATGCCGCGGAGTTGACGTTCGTGTTCTAATTCAATTAAATCAAATAGTTGTTGATCTCTTTTCATACCATAAAATTGAGGGTTAAAAATACAAACTAGCCCTAAGAATAAGGTATCTATTTGCGACACTTATAAACATTATCATTCACGGAATATATGTCATAAAGTCAGTAAAAACCTCACAAAACATGCCATTACGGCACGAATCCACTACATAGATAGTAATCTTCCTAAATGGGCTCGTTTTTTGACATCCTTTTAGCAAAAAAGCAATCATCATGTTAGATATAAACGCATTCAGTTCTAAAGTCCAGGACATTATTGGCGAGGCACATATTGTTGCCGAAAGTCACGAGCATCCGGTTATCGACGGTATCCATTTACTTCAAGCCGCCTTAAACAAGGCTAAAGAAGAAATCGGACTCATTGTCGAGTCATCCACAGAGCGCCTGCAAAAACTATCCATTGCAGTCCAAGCCCAACTCAACAGTATGGGTAAGAGTAGCGGGGTTCAGAAAGGGCTCAGCCAAGAAGCTGTTTCAATTCTCACAAAGGCAATCGCTGAGGCACGTAAGGATGAAGAATCCATAGCCAATTTCAATCACTTTTTAAAGGCCCTAGTCATGAAGGAGTCGGCAGCCTCTCGCATCTTAAAGGATGCTGGCGTAACGGAAAATAGCATTGACCATCAGAAAACACACCAGGCTAAGTCAGACCACGTCAAAGGCCGAGAAAACCTCAATAAATATGCTAAAAACCTCAATGAACTGGCTGATAAAAACGAACTAGATCCCGTCATCGGAAGAGACGAGGAGATCAGAAGGGTCTTGCAAATCTTGTCGCGACGTTCAAAAAACAATCCGATACTCGTGGGAGATCCTGGGGTGGGTAAAACCGCCATTGTTGAAGGCATTGCTCAACGCATTGTAAGTCAAGATGTACCTGAAAACCTAAAAGAGAAAGAAATCTACAGTCTTGACATGGGACTTTTGCTTGCAGGCGCAAAGTACAAGGGTGAATTCGAAGAGCGCCTAAAAGCTGTCGTCAAAGAAGTCACCGAGGCGGATGGTGAAATCGTGCTCTTCATAGACGAGATTCACACTTTGGTTGGAGCAGGCGGAGGATCGGGAGCTATGGACGCTGCAAATATTTTAAAACCAGCATTATCAAGAGGAGCACTTAGAACGATTGGTGCAACCACCTTAGACGAATTTCAAAAGCATTTCGAGAAAGACAAAGCGCTAGAAAGACGTTTTCAGAAGGTGACGGTCAATGAGCCAAACACTGAAAACGCCATTTCAATCTTAAGGGGATTAAAAGACAAATACGAAGCACACCATAAGGTGCGTATTAAAGACGAGGCCGTGATCAGTGCCGTAGTACTATCAGAGCGTTATATTACTTCAAGATTTTTACCCGACAAAGCCATTGATTTAATGGATGAAGCTGCATCCAAAATTCGAATGGAAATCAATTCTAAGCCCGAAGAACTAGACGTCATGGATCGTAAGGTGATGCAATTAGAAATTGAAATTGAAGCCTTGAAAAAAGAGGACGATATCGATAAGTTAAAGGCACTCAATCTAGAACTCACAGAGCTTAAAGAAGAGCGAAATAGCTTGTTCGGAAAATGGCAACAAGAACGCAGTGTTATTGACGAAATACAGAAAGTAAAGAATGAAATTGAAGCGCTCTCAATCGAAGCTGAGCGGGCTGAGCGTAATGGCGATTATGCAAAAGTAGCCGAGATACGATATGGCAGCAGCAAGGCCCTTGAAGATCAGTTAAACCGTCTTGAACAAGAGGCTCAAAAAGCGAAAAACACCTTAATCAAAGAAGAAGTTTCAAGTGATGATATCGCAGAGGTAGTTGCTAAATGGACAGGTATTCCCGTTCAAAAACTGTTGGGTTCTGAACGTCAGAAACTCTTGACCCTGGAATCTGACCTTAAGAAAAAGATTGTCGGGCAAGACCGGGCCATCACTCTACTGGCTGACGCTATCAGACGAAGCCGCTCAGGACTTCAAGACCCGAATAGACCTATTGGTAGCTTTCTATTTTTAGGAAGTACAGGTGTAGGAAAAACCGCTTTAGCCAAGGCCATTACCCACGTCCTGTTTGATGATGAGAATGCGATGACGCGTATTGATATGAGCGAATACAGTGAGCGCCACAGTGTAAGTAGATTAATCGGAGCTCCTCCAGGATATGTCGGATACGAAGAAGGAGGTCAACTCACCGAAGCCGTTAGACGCAAGCCCTACTCCGTAGTACTTCTCGATGAAATTGAAAAGGCGCATCCTGAGATATTCAACGTTTTGCTGCAAGTCTTAGATGATGGACGCCTCACCGATTCTCAAGGCAGAATAGTGGATTTCAAGAATACCTTGATCATCATGACGAGCAATCTAGGCAGTGAGCTTTGGGAAAAAATTGATCAAAACAGCGATGAACTAGACGCTCAACTAACACGTCTAGAATCTCAAGTAATGCAAGAGTTGAAACAACGATTGCGTCCCGAATTCTTAAATCGAATCGACGAAATCGTAAGCTTTAATCCCCTTGGAAAAAATGCTATTAGCGGCATTGTAAGTCTTCAGCTCGAAGAGGTCAAAGACAAACTCGCACAGATGAATATCACTCTCGATGCAACGCCAGAAGCATTAGAATATTTGGGGGAAAAAGGATACGATCCCGATTTTGGGGCAAGACCTATCAGACGCTTAATTCAAAAAGAAGTGATGAATGTCATTTCTAAGGATCTTATTTCGCAAAAGATTAAAGAAGGCTCTGTCCTCTTACTAGACGCCTTTGATGACAAATTAGTGATACGCGAGCTAGATACCAATTAGTATTATGTAATTTAGCCTTGAATTTTGAAAAAATGAAAAGACTTAAAAATACAAGACTTTTTATCATAGAAACCTCAGCCGTGCTTTTTGTTAAGCACGGTTTTGAGGCTACCTCTTTGAGCATGATTACCAAGGCAACAGGATTGACAAAAGGAGCGATCTATGGTAACTTCACTGATAAGGCCGATCTCGGACTCGCTTGTTTTGAATACAGCTTTAGCGCCATTGAAGAGAATATTAAAGACGCATTACAACGTGAAGGTAATAACAGAGGAAAGATGCGTGCCTTCTTTGATTTCTATCGTTCTTACCCCAATATTATTGATAAATGGGGCTCTTGCCCATTAGTAAGTTTTGGAATCCACAGCACTTATAATTCTCCTCAACTTTTAGAAAAAGTAAATGAAGCCGTTCATCGTATTGAGGCTTACCTAACCGAGGTCCTAAAGGCGGGTGTTAGCACCAATGAGTTCTATTTAGGAATTCCTGAATCAGTCTTTGCAAAACAATTATTCTCATTAATGCAAGGCGGTGTAAGTCAGTCACTTATAACCAATGACATGAAGTATTTAAAGAATACCGCTTCTTACCTGGAATACCTGTTTGAAAGCGCCTCAAAAAATTAGGGTTTTGTCATGAAAACAGCGGTTTCTATAAAGAATAAAAGGGCACGGTTTGATTATGAATTAATCGAAACGTATACAGCAGGGATCGTATTAGCTGGGACTGAAATTAAATCGATCCGAGCAAGTAAGGCCCGGATTACAGATAGCTTTTGCGAGTTCAACGACAACGGTGAATTGTTTATCATCAATATGCACATCGATCCGTATGCCAATGGCGGATATGTCAACCACTTACCCAAGGCATCTCGAAAATTACTGCTGCAGAAACGAGAATTGCGCAAACTTGAAAAAGAGGTCTCGCAAAAAGGAATGGCTATTGTTCCACTGAGTCTATTTATTAATCAAAGCGGACGTGCAAAAATTGAAATTGCCCTCGCAAAAGGAAAGAAAAACTACGACAAGCGAGAAACACTTAAAGAACGCGAAAACAAACGTGATCTAGATCGAGTTAAAAAACAACACAACACAAAATGATTAGCGTTTAACACCTTCGGTGCTATTGAGGAGTGGTACAAATTGAAAATCTCCGTAAACCGTTTTGTGAAACTCTTTACTCCCTTTTCGTTCGATAACAGTCATTTTTTGTTGCTCTTCTCCGACCGGAATAACGAGGATTCCGCCAATTTTTAATTGAGCCAAGAGCGCTTTAGGTACTTCTTTCGCCCCTGCAGTCACTACAATCCGGTCAAATGGAGCAAACTCGGGTAACCCCTTATATCCATCTGCATAACGGATGAGCTTAGGCTTCCACCTAAAGGTGCTAAAGAACACTTCAGCTTTTCTAAAAAGCTCCAATTGGCGTTCAATAGAATATACCTCAGCCTTTAAAAAACTCAAGATTGCAGATTGATACCCACTACCCGTTCCTATTTCAAGGACCTTCATCTTCGGCTGTAACTCTAGTAATTCAGTCTGAAAAGCTACGGTATATGGATGTGAAATGGTCTGCTCTGCGCCGATTGGAAAGGCGCGATCTTCGTAAGCATACGCCTCAAGCGTTTTGTCTAAAAATAGGTGTCTGGGAACGGTGCGTATAGCCTCTAAAACTCGCTCATTGTGAATCCCCCTGGCCTCTAATTGAGTTGCCAATAGATTTCTTAACCCACTATACTTTAAACTATCTTTTCGCACCACGTTGTTTTCATATCTAAAATAAAGCGCTTCTGCGTAAATTTGATCAAAATAGTGAACTATGATTCGTGCTGGAGTTTTTGGAGCAGGCCATCTTGGAAAAATTCACCTTAAACTACTACAGGCGTCCCCCCATTTTGAGCTCATTGGATTTTTCGACCCTGACCAGTCTCATGCACAGCAACTTCAGAATGAATTAGGATACGCTTCCTTTTCGAAATCGAGTGATTTATTAGATGCTATTGAAGCTGCCTTTGTAATCACCCCTACTCCTTTTCATTTTGAGCTGACCAAATCAGCCCTGCATAAAAGCAAACACGTTTTCGTTGAGAAACCCATTTGCGAGACCATTGAAGAAGCTCAAGAAATGGTTCGATTGGCTCAAGAAAAACAACGCGTCGGTCAGGTGGGCCATGTGGAGCGCTTTAATCCGGCCTTTTTAGCAGCACTTCCGCATCTAGACCAACCCAAATTTATCGAGGTACACCGCCTCGCAGAGTTTAACCCTAGAGGAACAGATGTCTCTGTAATTCTAGATCTTATGATACACGACATTGATCTCGTGCTTCAATGTTCAAAGGCTGCAATCAAGAAGGTTGATGCCAATGGAGCGGCGGTTATTAGCAATTCTGTAGATATTGCAACGGCACGTATCGAATTCGAAGACGGTTGTGTGGCTAATCTTACCGCAAGTCGAATATCTCTTAAAAACATGAGAAGGCTAAGATGTTTTCAGAAAGATGCTTACATCACTATAGATTTACTCGAAAAGAAAACCGAATTGGTTCGAATGAAAGAGGCACCGTTAAACCCAGAGCCTTTTGATATGATTCTCTCGACAGCGGAAGGCGTTCAGAAACAAATCTATTTTGAAAATCCTCCTGTGACTCCTACGAATGCCATCGAAGAAGAACACAACAATTTTGCAGAGGCCATACGAACAAATCAACATCCGCGTGTCACCTTTAAGGATGGCCTTAATGCCTTAGAGGTT
>Ga0255751_10004592_pt1 | contig 12459 bp, 11 predicted proteins | sample 071ome_20_FD_179951 | JGI IMG/M metagenome (GOLD analysis project Ga0255751, IMG submission 179951) | Coastal salt marsh microbial communities from the Groves Creek Marsh, Skidaway Island, Georgia - 071412BT metaG (version 2) | ecosystem: Environmental > Aquatic > Marine > Intertidal zone >...
AAAGTAACTGAAGGCATGGACGTTGTTGATCAAATCAAAAAAGTAGCAACAACTATGGCAATGGGTCATCAAGACGTGCCAGCTGAAGATGTGATCATCGAGAAAGCAGAGATCATTGAAGAGTAATGACCACATTATTTATATCAGATCTACATCTCCACGAAGGACGCCCGGATCTTACCCGGGCGTTTTTTCGCTTCCTGGATGAAAAAGTTCATGCAAATGACACGCTGTATATTCTTGGAGATTTTTTTGAAGTCTCAATCGGTGATGACTTATTTACCGATTACCAACTGGAAATCTGCGAAAAGTTGAGCACCTTGAACGATAAAGATATCACTACCTATGTGATGCACGGAAACCGTGATTTCTTACTCGGCAAACGATTCTGCAAATTATCTAATACCCAGCTTTTACCCGATCCGACACCAGTACAATTTGGCTTAACTCAAACTCTGCTGTCTCACGGTGACCTATGGTGTACCAGTGATGAGAAGTATCAAAAGTACCGCCGTTTTGTTCGTAATCCGATCGCACAATGGATATTTCTAAGATTACCCAAAAGCTTTCGAGAAGGTGTTGGCGTTAAATTACGAAGTAACAGTAAAGGTCGAGAAATCCAGGACTACAGTATTTTGGATGTAACACCCGAAACCATTGAGCAAGAAATGCTGGATCGAAATATCCCTATCGTAATTCACGGGCATACTCATCGACCAGCGAGACACCCTTTGCCCGAGGTCGCCATGGCACTTCATACAACAAATGCCGAGCGTATCGTACTTGGAGATTGGGATAAGAAAGGTTGGTATCTTTCCTTTGAGAATGGAAGTTTCGACCTGATAGATTTTGACATCGAGCCATAATCGACACTCACTTCTTGTTCGATTCTGCTCACCGAGTTACATTTTGCCTTCCAATTAATCTCAGAGGTTTGGATGGATTTTATCTGGATTCTTGTTGCCTACGTATTTGGTTTCTTCATTAAACAAATAGGCTTTCCTCCGCTCATTGGTTACTTACTGGCTGGTTTTGGTCTGCATGCCTATGGGCTAGAGGCTGACTCCTTGCTGGTGACCTTGGGTAATCTCGGTGTCACACTTTTACTCTTCACCATCGGCTTAAAAATTCATCTAAAAGATCTGATCAGAATCGAGGTTTGGGGCGGTACATTATTCCATATGGCGATTTGGGTCGCTGGACTCACCGGAATACTTACCTTAATGTCCATGACCGCGCTGCCCTACTTCTCTGATCTGACAGTAGAATCAGCCGCTATTGTAGCGTTTGCGCTCAGTTTCAGTAGCACCGTTTGCGTTGTTAAACTTCTCGAAGAAAGCGGTGAAATGAAAACTCGCCATGGCAAACTGGCCATTGGCATCCTGGTTATTCAAGACATCGCAGCGGTTCTATTTCTGGTATTTGCGAAAGGACAACTCCCAAGTATTTGGGCGCTGGGCTTAATCCTTCTGGTATTTTCACGCCCTATCTTCAACTACATTCTTTCCAAATCCGGCCATGGTGAAATGCTGCCATTAACTGGTTTTCTGATGGCCTTCGGCGGTTATGAACTTTTCGAACTGGTCAATATGAAGGGTGACCTTGGGGCTCTTATTTTTGGTGTGCTCCTGGCGCAGCATCGTAAGGCAGGTGAGCTAGCAAAATCATTATTAAGCTTTAAAGATCTGTTCTTGATTGGTTTCTTCCTGGCCATTGGTTTTACTGCCCTACCGACAGCCGACATGCTTGTCGTGGCCTTAGGCTTAAGTCTATTGCTGGCAGTAAAAGCCATTATGTATTTCAGTTTGATGATCAAACTGAAACTGCGAGGTCGTACATCCTACCTAACAAGCCTTTCACTGATGAACTTCAGTGAGTTCGGTTTAATTGTGATGGTTCTGAGTGTGAACATGGGTCTATTGGACAACAACTGGCTGGTAATTCTTGCCTTAGCCGTATCCATTTCCTTCGTGTTCACCAGTATTGTCTACAAAGGTGCACACGGTTTTTACACCAAGCATAAAGACTTCATTCGAAGCTTCGAAGGCAATACCCGCCTAAAACGCGATCAGTTCTGCCAACCACCCAATGCAGAAGTTCTTGTGATTGGTTTGGGTCGTGTGGGACAAGGTGCCTATAAAGCGTTACATGAAGAAATTGGTGAGAAAGTGTGTGGCATTGACGCGGATAACTTCACCATTAATCGCCTGACGGAAGAAGGTCTACCTGTGGTGCTGGGTGATGCGGAAGATGCCGACTTCTGGGATAACCTGTCGCTTGAAAAGGTAAAATTGGTCATGCTTGCACTGCCAAGCATTCAAGACATGAAAAACATTTCCGAGCAATTGCAGTTAAGCAATTACCAAGGTTCCATTGCCGGTATTGCCCGTTATGCTGACGAGCAAAGAACACTTCAAGAATATGGAATTGATCACGTATTCAACTTCTTCTCAGAAGCAGGTACCGGTTTTGCAGAAGAGAGCTTGAAAATACTTTCATCAAAAAATTAAGCAAAAACGCATGTTAAGTTCAGGCCGGTATACCACTGTGGAAGCGGAATAAAGAATCTTCGGACAAGATGGCGTCCTTTTCTACTTCCCTGAAAAACTCTATACGATCATCAATCGGCTTACCTGCATATTTCTCTGCCAAGGTAATGTAGTCTTTATAATGACGCGCTTCAGACTTAAGCAATGAGATGTAGAACTTCTGTAATTCTTCATCCAGGCGCGGAGCCAATTTTGAAAAACGTTCACAAGAACGCGCCTCAATGAATGCACCTACGATCAGGGTATCAATCACACGATCCGGTTCTTGCTTACGCACACCAGCATTCATCAACCCCGCATAGCGCGATGGCTGGTGCGATTTATACTTAAGATCACGTTTTTTGATGATCTTCATCACTTGCTCAAAGTGCACGAGTTCTTCACGAGCCAAACGTGACATTTTATGCAGCAGATCGGGCTTATCAGGATGTTTAAACATAAGCGTTAACGCAGTCCGTGCGGCACACTTTTCAAGGTAGGCATGATTAACCAGCAACATATCCTGGTTCTTTAGCGCCTCTTCAACCCATTCGTCAGGTGTCTCACACGGTAGAAACGCCTTTAACTCTTCTAGTGCCTGGGGATCAACATTCTGCATGCAATACTTCTTTCTACAATAATAATGAGAATTAAAAATTGGACGGCATTATAACGGAACAAACTGAAATTAGGGACTGCCTAACACTATAACCAACAAGCCATTGATATCCATCAAGATAACCTTGTCATCCCTACCCAACAGCCCAAATCTTTTCTTTAAAACTGGTTAGGCCTTTGGACTTCCAGCGAGGCTCAGCATCAATTAACTCTATCTCGCCCTTGAAAGTTAAAGCACTTCCCCAGAGCTCCTGAGTTTCTTCATCAGACACGGAGAACGGAGGACCAGACGCCATGGTTTGATCATATACGGTAGTAATCACTACACCTTGCGCTCGCTCAATGAGCAAACCCTTAGTATGTTCAACATAAGACGCTCGCATCTCAGGTGGTAAAGCAATCAAAGCCGCGCGATCATAAAGCCCATCAAATGGCTCCGCATCAAAGGCAAAAAAATCACCAACATAGAATGTAATAGACAATTCATTACAGTCGAATCGTTGAAGCACGCTGCCCTTCATAGAAACATCAGACACAGCGGCCGTTAAACCGTTTTCTTTCAGAAAATCTTTAGCTGCGATCTCAGACAACTCAACGCCAACCACCTGATAACCTTGCTGAGCAAGCCAAATCATATCTTTGGACTTCCCGCATAATGGCACGAGCACACGAGCCCCCTCCTTCAACGACGGGAAATAACGCACGAATTCAGGATGCACATCCTCTTGATGAAATCCAATCTGATTTGATTGCCATTTTTGATGCCAAAAGCTATGTTCCATTGAGTCTGTCTCTGTTTTTCATGTACACAAAATATTTGGATGTATTATGCCATTAAAGCGCTTTAAGTCTTCAGCTCGATTCGTTTTTGTTCTCTTCGCCGTTACTTTGACGACTCTACTTTCAAGCTGCGGCCACTACATTCGATCTGAACATTTATGGCAATCAGCCTTATCCCAAGACCATTCTCTGGTTGGCGACATCATTCGCACCTCGGATTACCGTCGGGTCCAACCTAATGACCTGATCAGTCAAATCTCTACTGCCGATTATGTTTTGATTGGCGAAAAACACGACAACCCGGACCACCATCACATTCAGAACTGGATTCTCACTCACCTGTTACCGAAAGAGAAGTATCGCCTGGTGTTTGAGATGATGGATTACAGTCAACAAGATCAACTGGATAAACTGAACTCAAACTCTCTGGAAGACGACATTCTGAAAGCCTCCAAACTTGATAAGTCAGGCTGGGAAAAACAACATTATCTGCCGTTGATTCAAACCGGTTTAGCCAAGGGCGCAGACATTGTTGGAGGAAACGTACCTAAAGAAGATTTAATGAGTATCTATCAGGAGGGCTTTTCAAGCATCGAAGCCAAAGATCGTTTCTCAACGCTGGAAGCAATTGAAGCTCCTATTCAGGAGCTCATTAAAGAAGAGATATATCAACAACACTGCAAGATGATCCCGATTAAGAAGACCACCCCTATGGTCAATATACAGATTGCCAAAGATGCCAGTATGTCTTTTGCCATGAGTCAGGACTCCAAGAACAAGTCCGTCCTGATTGCTGGAAATTACCACGTTAATAAAGACGTCGGCGTTCCCAAACACCTTACGCAAAGTCAGCCAGAGAAAACCGCACTTGTCATTCAAATCCTTGAAGTAAGCGATGAATATGACACCTTAAAGAGCCTCCAAAACGGAGAATTTCAAGGCGCGGATTATCTCTGGTTTACTCCTCGCTGGACGGATAAAGACTATTGTGAAGATATGAAAGCGCAAATGCACAAATCATCTCAATGACAACATCCCCTACCCGACTGAGCTAAAATCAGCCCATTCGGGTAAGCCCCCTAGCAATTATGGCGTACAGTTAGCTGCGTCCATTTGATCAATCCAGGCACTGATTAAACTCACACCTTCAGTATGCGTCGTTACACGCCCAAGTTCAGGCATTTTGTGACGCGAATCCGTCGTCTCAACCCGGAACTTCAAGTACGATAAATCTGAACGTGTTGGCACTACATCCTGAGGATAACTGCTATGACCACCAGCTACCGGTGTCTTACAGATTCCGAACTTGGTCTGATCCTCATCAAAGTCACGGTTATATTCCACATGCAAACCGGTACTGCCAGCCGCGCCGCGATAGCTGTCGGCAAGATATGAACCATCGCCCAGTTGAATTTCTGAAATAGATAATCCTGCACGGTGGCAATGCGCGCAGTTAATATCGAGATAGGCCTCAGCTGCATCTTTGATGTCAGCCTGAGACATGTTGACTAACGCTGCTTCATCCGCATCCGTATAAGACGGTGTGACCGCTACTGACGTCAATGCAGGCAAGCCAGAAAGTAACCCGTTGTTCGCCCAATAGGTCAGCTGATTTTCGGTTTGATTCTCTGTCTGAACCAACGCAGAACCACTTGTATAGTCATAGTCTTTATTCAAGAAACGCGCTTTAGGTCCAATAGGTAGCGTGATCTTAGGCAAACCAACAGATTGAACCGCATGGCAAGAAAGACAAGCCGCTTGAGACGGCACGATATAGTCAAAGGTTCTCGAAGTACCATCGTGTGTAGTTGTTGCGGTATAGGTCTTGGAACTGATCGACAACACAGCATCCGTTGCATTTGATACAGGGTCCCAATAATACGGTCTTGCTACCCAACCGTTTTCACGATGAATCAAAAGACGAGTTTCAATTACGACTTCGTCACCATCTCGCACAGAAGTATCCACTGGCATTGCAAAGGTTTTAACGATGACGGAGCCAACTGGAAAAGTGAAGATCTCGTTTTCGTTATAACTAATGGTTTCTCCTTCCGGAACAAAAACAAAACGATACTTGGTGGCATAATCCGTAAAAAGAGGTGTCGTTAAGTCAAAGATAACGCCCCCCGCATTCGGGTTCGTCGTTGGATCCGTTGAATCCTGAAACAGGTTGTAATCAGAAAGATTCGGACAGTTTTCGGTCATCAAGGCATCCCAATTGACACCGTTGGTGACCGCATCACAACTCCCCTCATTACCTGACACCGAACCAGCACTGGCATTGATTGAACCAGATGAGCTAACACCGCCAGTACTAACACCTGTACCGCTGTCCGAATCACTGCATCCAGCTAACGTCGTTAATGCAGCCACCAGACTGCTCATACCCAAGGTTTTTAATAGAGTTAATTTCATTTTATCCTCGCTTATTCTTTGCTAAACAGCTTCACGAAAAATAGGGATCGAAAGGTGCATCAAAGAACACCCTTCGATTTTGAGTTGATTCGTAAGCTGTTTAAATTCGTTTGAAAGTCTTTGGTTTAACTACAATGAGCAAGCTGGTTCAGCCAGATCATCACCGTTACAGCCATAGACTTTGCCTCGGAAAGTCACCTCAGCCGGAGCTAAGCGAGTTGGCGAAGTGGCACAGTCAAGCATGGTTCTTGCAGGACCATCCATTCGTTCAGATAAGAGACGCGACGCAGGAACCCCTGGTGCACTCCAGTTGGTCGCATCCAAGGCATCGGTTCCATACACCAAACCGATATTAACGTTTTCATAGGCAAGATAGTTGGTGGCATCAGCTGCATCACTGATATTGTTTCCATTCACATTTGTGCCCACACAGATGTAATCACCATCAGCAAAGGCATCGTGATCCACACCATCATCTTTCGCCGATTGAGCTACTACCGCATCCCATGTAGCTAAAGCTCCGGCGTTTGATAACAGTTCACCAATTCCATCATAAAGAATGTTCGGGAAGGCTTCAGGCACGCCCGAAAGATCATTTGCTGCCCCGCCCGTATAACCCGCGACCATATCATCAAAGGCAGGTAAGGTTGGCGTTCCGGCAATCTGAGGTCCACGAGGATCAGCACCATTGCGCGCAAAGGTATTGCTGTGAATGTTGATGTTCTTTAACAGCGGGCTCCAACCATTGGCGATGGTGGCTTCATAGTTTCCGGAACCATCACCCACCACATAGCCAGCTACATCGTCATCCGCCATAAAGTAAGTCGCGATCTCAATCGCTGCCGTTTCATTGTCCGTGAATTCGTTGTTATAGATCTCCACATTACTGGTAGCGAAAATCAACGCACCCGTACCTGGAGGAACAATACCTACAGCTCCGCCACCTGCGAAGTTTTCAGAATTATTAGCATACGCCTGGTTGTTAAACACTCGAACGTTACCACCATAAGCCTGTTCAAGACCTGGTAAATCGAAAACCAAAATACCACCGGTATTACCTACAGCCAGATTGTTATACACATCCGCATTGAAAGAGTTCTCGATCTCAATGCCGGCCACGTTCTCTTTGGCAATATTTTCACGAACAATAATATTAGTGGACTGACCAACGTAAATACCCGCATCCGCAGAGCCACGAGCATAGTTATGCTCCATCAAAATATTACTGCTTTGCAGAGGATATAAACCGTAGGCGCCATTTTCATCGTTTAACGCACCTTCCCAAATCGTACCGGTATAGGCCAGATGAACACCCTGAGAGTTAGTAATCTTGATGCCATTTTTAGGCGCTTCATAAACACTAAAATCACGAATAGTGATATTAGTGCCACCTTCAAAACGAATGCCGTCATCACCAATAGAATCAGTAAAATCAAGCTTTGTTTCATTGATACCATGCCCGGTCAAAGTCAGGCCATCGGCACTATCAATCATGATGGTATCGGTAACTGCAAAATCTCCTTTCGGTAACACCAGGGTCGCATCAACAATACCGCTATCCGTCAGCTCAAAGAGTGCTAATTGAATGGCTTCGGTGATATCTACCTTTCCGGTTGTCAGGGTGGATACAGGTACCTCAACATGAATCGCATTACTAGGAAATACATAGCCTGAGGTGGTGACATTTGAACCGTCTGAATTAGCCACTGCGCTTGAAGAATTGCTTGAACCATCAGCTCCCGCTGGTCCTGCCGGACCGGCTGGCCCCTGGGCTCCATCATCACCGTTACAGGCCGTTAACATGGCAGCAGTAAGACACACCACCAATGACTTCTTCAGAAAGTTAACAGGATTTTTTTGCGTGTTTTCGTTGTTCGATTCACCAGAATCTAACGCATTCGTTGCGTGACTTATCATTCCTAATCTCCAGAACACTTATAGTTTTTGTTTTTCGTGTTTAGAAATTAAAGAATTCGTTCAGAGAGAACGAGTGAAAGCTATTTTCAGATCTGAAGAGCACTTCTCAATTATTTAAAAAACTTTAAATTACAACAAGTTAAGAAAATAAAAATCATCCATCCTGAACGTATGCAATTTTTAAAATTTAACCTTTTGAGCAATGATGATCAGTCCGTTCTACCAGTTTTTTCTTCACGATAGCGAGTTGGGGACATGCCTACAATGTCTTTAAATGCTCTATTAAATGAACTGATGGATCGATAACCCACATCCAAAGAGATATTCAAAATCGGCTCATCAGGGGATTCAATAAGTCGCTTGGTTGCATCGGTAATTCGAAGTTGATTAATGTAATCGTTAAAGTTCCGATAGCCTAAGGTTTGATTGATCAAGCTCCTCGCTTTGTACTCAGGTAAACCAATCTCTTTCGCCAGGATTTTCAACGTCAGATTCTCAGTTCTGTAGAATCCCTGCTCCATTGTCTCTTTGAGCAATCGGGCCTCTTCTGGCATCAGCTGGACTTCAGGTTCCGGCTCTTCAGCCTGAACTGCATTATTGGAACTCTCATCAATCGTATGATTTTGTATGGATGGGAATTGCCCCTCACCAAACAAAACGCCTTCCTTACCTTTGATTAAAAAGATCGAAATAATAAACGCACTGGTTGATACAATGATGGCTCTGGTGCACTCCCCCGCTAAGCCAAAATTCAGTGATACCACAGCCGTAGAAACCGCAAATCCAACCACAATTAACATGGCGATTCTTAGCTTACGCCTTGATTCAACAAGATCATTGGACCAGTTCGAGATAATGATCCAAAGGCCGTTTAATAGAAGACAATATTCAAATACCTCTCCAAGTCGCCAACCGAAGAATCCCATCATGGGTGTTACTTGTTGATCTGCCCAAAAGAAACGAGCACTGCTTGGTGCTATCACACTGTAAGCCGCCATTACAGACCAGACTGTTTTTAAGCGAGGACGATCATTGAAAGCAAACTGACATAACAACCAGAAAAGTGCCGGAACCATAACCTGAATATTTTGTACCAGATTGTGATAAGGGTCTGGCACAAAAGGCAATAACAGAAAAGCCGTGGTAGCCAGCAAAAATGCCATGAACACCCGAGCAACGGTTAGATGACCAAAATCCCGGCCCACGATCACTAGAATATTGAGTAAAAGCCCCAACGCCAGGCCGCTTAAAAATTCCAAGATGTTCTCCAAAAAAGAAAGACGTCAGACAAATATAGAATAACGCACAAGGCGTTATTAGTTAGAAAGGCAGCTTGGCAACCGCTGAATAAGTTCAAACGCTATTAACCAGAAGCCACTGGCCATAACGTTATGTCAGTTAACTTTATTTGACTTAACTATTTTTGACTTAACTGTATTTGGCTTAACTATTTTTGACTTAACTGTGCTCAGTGGTTTTCGTACAGTTTCGGCCCGATGTTTTGGCACGATAAAGATGTTTATCCGCCGACTTAATAAGATCATCCCACTTATTGTAGTAACGGGTGGAGCTGAGACCGGTACTCACAGACAAAGCAATTTTTTCGCCTGCAATGTCAAAATGGGTATCTGCAATAGTCTTACGTAGGCGTTCTACCAGATGATAACCTTCTTCAAGGGTGGTACACGGGAATAAGATGATAAATTCCTCACCGCCCCATCGTCCTACAAGATCCGTTTCCCGAATTGAAGATTTCAGATGTTCAGCCACCAAACGTAAAACAGCATCGCCAATGTCATGACCGTATTTGTCGTTTATGCCTTTGAAGAAATCTACGTCGCACACCGCCAAGGTCATTTCAGGCGTCGGCTTACCGTCAAGGAAAACTTCCAATTCATGACACTCTTTAATGCCGCGACGATTGTAAAGCCCGGTCAGTTCGTCACGATGGGCCATCATTTTCAATACATTGTTGGCTTGATCACTCTTTCTTTGAGCTTCCATACGTGACATTTCCATCAAATAACCTAAAGCCGTCACAAACAAGATGGAGCCAGTGAAGCGATATTTAACATCATCGGTATAAGTATGAGTAATGAAATCGATGCCAGGGACAAACAAGATGATCACAGACAACACCAGAACGATGCTGACCAGCATTGAGCCCAACCCAACACCCAACAAGGAAAAGACAATCAATGGATAGGTATAGCACCACAAAATGCCAGTATCGGCCTGCCCACCGGATGAAAGAAGAAACAAATAAAGCACAGAAAAGCCCAGGCAAATCATGCTCTGGAACACACGCCAATTTTTAGTGATTTTAAACTGAAGCCAGATCAGGCTGGTACATAAGCCAAAGACGAGCAAACCGATACCGTAATCAGGTAACCCTGAAAAGTAGGATTTCACTCCGAAGACTGTGAGAAAGAAAGCTCCTAGCCAGCATAATGCCGAGCTAAGCAAGTCATTACGACGAGCTCTCTCAAAGGCAAGTCCATCACCTTTATTGGCCGTTTTTATCATTATTTTCCGTGCCTATAACATTCCTATAGTTTCTATCAGTGCTTTACCCATTACTAATAGAATTATTTATAGATAACGTTACTCCATGCCAAAGGAAACTTTCTACACTATTTTCGTATCATTTTGTAAGACACTGAATTCAGTTAAATGAAACACAATGCCATATACAAAAGTCATGAATCATTTGATGATATTTGTAGGCCGGAACCCTCATTTTAGAGACATTAAATACTCAGCTATCTTGCCCGCTTCAGTATCGCTTAGGTTCTTAAAGACAGGCATTTTACTATTACCACCAGAACCTCGTTTGATTTTGAGCTTAATTTCCCAATACGAAAGCTTTGTCCCCCGGTTTGCAGGGACACCCAAAAGGAAGTTTCCTTTTCCGGTGGACTTATGACAGCCAGCACAAAACTCATCGAAGAGTTCTTCTCCAGTCATTTCACTTTGCGGCTTATCGCAGCCCGTAAGAAAGATGAACATAGAAAGAACTATCGTCGAGAAAATCATTTTCTTATGGAAAAAATAACGGTTCATAACACCCTTCCCTGGGCTGTTTCGATGTTAGAGATTATCCCTGACTGGCCAAAGCCTGTGTTTCTCTTTGATCTGCTGCTGAACGAGCAGGACGTGATTCAACACGATCAAGATAGGCCTTCAGATTGTCTTGATCTACAGGCTGTTTGAAGCTTATTCCCCAACGCAAGGTATGCGCGATCAAGATATCCACTGCACTAAAGGTATCGCCCAAAATGAAGTCGTTCTCACCAAGACCATCACTTAACAGCTTGACTGCTTTTTGAAACTCCCATGCTGCCGTTGGCAGGATTTCAGCCACTCTGTGATCCTTTGGCAGAGCAAACTTATGCTTACCCATAGTCCACAGAGGTTGTTCCAGTTCAGTCAGCGCGAAAAAGCTCCACTGTTCGTACTTAGCTCTTTCCGGTGTGCCTGGCTTAGGAATTAATTCGCCAGAGGAAAACTTATCGGCCAGATAGGTAACAATAGCGCCTGACTCAATCATCACCACGCCATCTTCTTCGATAGCAGGGACTTTGCCGGCTGGGTTCACTTTCAAGAACGCTTCAGACTGAGATTCACCTTTAGCAAAGTTAATCAACTGATAATCGTAATCCAAACCTAACTCTTCCAGCATCCAGGTTACTCTCAATGCACGAGTTTTTGGAAAGCCAAATACCTTTATCATGTAATTTTTCCCTAAATAAAAATCTTTAACCGAGCAAGTTAACCTTCACGTCAACCTTATAATGAGTTAGTAGCTTATTCCCTTCAGTCCTTCGAAAGCAAACCCTAAGTGACAGACTAGGGAACCTCTGAATAAGCTCCTAGACAGCCAGCTGGATATTTCGATGAATCAGGTCGGATATTTGAGGCAACAAGGGATCAGGCAAGTCATGTCCCATGCCGGCTAGAATAGCTAACCGAGCATTGGGTATCGCATCTGCCACAGCCTTACCACCGGACAATTTAATGAGCGGATCAGCATCACCATGAATAACCTGAGTTGGCACCCCTATCCGACGAATCAGAGAGGCGATACTGCGGGTCGATAGAATGGCTTGAGTCTGACGAATAATGCCACCAGGACAGTAGTTTCGTTTGTAATCCCGCTCGATCATGAATTCGATTTCATCCATGGATTTAGGATAAGCGG
>Ga0255751_10004597_pt1 | contig 12454 bp, 17 predicted proteins | sample 071ome_20_FD_179951 | JGI IMG/M metagenome (GOLD analysis project Ga0255751, IMG submission 179951) | Coastal salt marsh microbial communities from the Groves Creek Marsh, Skidaway Island, Georgia - 071412BT metaG (version 2) | ecosystem: Environmental > Aquatic > Marine > Intertidal zone >...
TTGTAGCCGAACTTCAAACTACTCCCACCTGAGCCTATGTAGTCCAAGTGATTGTCGAATATCCGGCTAACTGCAAGGTAAATCTGGAACGCTGCCCTGTTTAATCGGCTTGCAGGCGCACCGGATTGCTGCAACTCTCGATATTTGTTAGAGGCGTAGACGACTGTCATGTATAGTTTCGTCAGGTCATTGTCGTCGGGTTCTCCTGAGAATCTGAATAGCATCGGCCTAGCCGTGTTTGGGGCGACTAAGAGTGTCTTCGCGAACAGGTTCTCCGGCCTAGAGTTCTCAGAATCCATACCATAGAAGGCGCACTCGTCATCAGGTATCTTCTCTAATATGGCTCTAACCGTGTCGTAACGAAGTGCTTTCAGTTCTATCCCTTCTCTGTACTCGGACGAGGGGGTCTCGAAGTTGAATACGCCTCCCTTGTTACCACCGTTATAGAACTCCAATTTAGTCGATGTCTTACCACAGTGAGGGCATGGTCCGTCTACTATCTTGTCTTTGACGATATTACTTATCCTCCTGAAGGAAAAGTCATTCCTACCGCCTATGAGGAACTCTTGCTCTATTCGTGGTCTCATAGCGTCTATGACGTTCTGAGGAGTCCTTATCCTGCTACAATGATGACAAACTCGGTTTAGTATTTTCATTATTGGCTTGTTGGGGTCTCCCTTGCCTTTCTTATTACCCATGTAGATGACTTTCGGGACAGAAATGGGTAAATCTATCCTCCCGAAGTGACCTTGGCACTGCTGCATAGCGGAAGTGCCAGCGCCGTGCTCCGTCTGAACTGTTAGGTTACATGTAGTGCAAGCCTCTTCGTTCGATGTGCTACCCATTCTAAGGTCTGAAACACCATTGACTATCGCGGTCCCGTCCTCTGTTCTGCTATCGTCAACAGTAACTTCCATGACCGATAACTTGGTGATTTCTTCGTCAGACATAAGGCCCATCTGCAATCCGGAGAACTCTTTCTTCGAATGGTAGATTAGGTCGCTGTTACTTATTCTGTAATATTCCTCCTCCTCGGAACCGAACGACTTCTTCGGTAAAGTTGCTTTGAGGGGTGTTTTCAGAACTATTGTGCCTTTACCCACTCCTTCGGGTACTACATCGGGGTACTTCTCTGATACGTCTTCGGCAAACATCGTGATTCTTGCTAGGAGATAGTTACTGTGCGCTGCTCTCAGACCGGCAGCATCAGGGTGATTTTTGAGGAACCTAATAGCGGAAGCCTTTGTCGTAGGAAACCATTTGTGACGTATTCTGCCTGTCGAAATATCGAGTAGAAGATTGCCTTCCTCGTCAATATCTTCCGGTCGGAAGAACCAGTAGAAGTGAACAGGCTCCATCTTATCAGTCCACAACGATGCTTACCCTGCAAATAAGCCTACCCTCGGGCGTGATGATAAGCAATCATGTCTGCAAAGTCGTTCATCGGGTGGTTAGAGTGGGATTTTATCCACTGAAAGTGTATATCGCAGGGGTATTCGTCTAGTAGGGCGTCAACTTCCTCGGTGATTGACTTCATTTTTGACGTCCTCACCGGCCTAGTGCCGGCGGCTATCTCCAGCGCAGGCTCGCAGTCTGAGCATATTCGGAAAGTGGTGTCTTCGTCTACTAGTGGTAGGCACTCCTTCAAGGCAAGTGAAATAGCCGCTAGTTCGGCGTAGACGTTGTTCCTCTTCTTGATTGGTATGGTCATCCCCTTCGACATGACTACCCTATCGGCCTTAACGTCCAATAGAACGAAACTGATTCCTGCCAAAGAATTGTTTCTTCTGCGATTCGACCCCACTGAGGCGTCAGTGTAGCAATTGATTTCGTTCAGATTATCACTTTCCGGTAGTATTCTACGGAGCCACCGGTCTTTGACTCCCTAGTTATCTTAACTACGTCGCCGGCGTTTATCTCTATTCCCTTGTTCCTAAGCATCTCTAGTGCCTTGTCGGACCACTTAATCAGTGGGAGTTCCTCCATGTCTAGATTTGCTTTCTTTAGTTCCCTCTTCGTCGCTGTCATAGACAGTTTCTCGTGCTTGGGAAGTCCCACCCAAGTCATTCAGGCACTCTCCTCAGTCTTCTTCGCCTTCTTCGGCCCATAAAACGTCGTCGTAGTCATCGTACCAATCGTCTTCGTCTTCTTCCTCGTCGTCTTCGTCTTCTTCCTCGTCGTCTGAGTCGTCTTCTGACTCCTCTGACTCTTCGGATTCTTCGCCTGAATCGGCGGGGGGCTCTTCCACATCTGATTCAGCAGGGGGAGCGTCATCGGTATCTTCGGCGGAATCATCATCTCCGGCGTCAGCATCGGTAGTTTCCGGCTCAACATCTTCGTTTTCCTCCTCCTCTTCGGGTGATTCCTCGCCCTCCGGAAGGGGTTGCTCCTTTTGGGTCTCTTCCTCGTCCAAATCGTCCCAATCTAAGTCTTCCCATTCGTCTTCCCAGTCTTCGTCCTTGACGACTTCCTTTACTTCCTTGGGCTTTTCCTTCGCTTTAGGGGCCTCTCTCTTGAGGTCTAAGTCGCTTTCTTCTTCTTCCTCGTCTAGGTCGTCGAAATCGTAGTCTTCTCCTTCAGGGTCAATCAGTTCAGTGCAGTCTTTCAGTTCTATGGTTTCGTACTTTTTCAAGTCAAATACCTCTAGAAACTTGTCTAACTTGTTGTCTGCGCTTTCTTCATTCATCGCGTGAATCACTATTGTCATGTCTACCTCGAAGGACTTCATACACGGTTCTGACATTAACATCTACTTGAGTGTGACCATTGTGGTCACTGCAACTATGTTAAGTGACCATAGAACTCGTTAAGTAGTGAACACCGGTCCCAAAGACCGATGGCCCTGACCGAGAAGAGGAAGATGCTGTTTCGAAACATCCGTGTAAGAGCGGCTGAAATAGAGTGGCTGAAATCAGAGAAACTCGGAAGTGAGGCATTATGGGAGACTCTCAAAAGAATCCGAGAGGAAAGGCAAGTAGGACAATTGAAAAAGGAAGGCAAAATATGAACGAACACAAACACGAATGCAAGTACTGCGAAGAGCAATTCGACGAGGAAAAGATGCTGAAGAAGCATTACTACGTCGAGCACCCTAAGAAACCAAACCCCCTAAGTAATAAGATAGGTAGAAAGTATGGTAGAATAGTAGGTAATATAGAGAGATGCTTCTATGCCTATGAGAAGAGTAACGTAGCAGTACTATCTACTAGTCAGATAGAGAGTTGGTATAATGAGAGATACAAGAACGGTATCACCAAGCAAAGGCTCTCCCACTTCCTAAGAACTCGTTCTCAATTCAGAAAGGTCAAGAAGGCACGCTTCAAGAGTACTAACCTAACAGAATCATGGTGGTCCCTAGGTGAGGTAGAAGGTCCTATCGAAGTGGATATCAGCGGACACTGGGTAGAAGTGCCTCTAGTCGATAATTGAAGGATACCGGTATCCTTTCCGACGTACTAATAATGAGGGGAAGGGATGAACCTAAACCAAATTGAAATAAAAATCGGACAACGATGGAAGGGGAACGACAGTGGAAGAATAAAGACCGTTGAGAATGTAAGTCCGGCGGGAATGGTTCTTCTACTGAACGGTAGAATGAAGAACGAGGTACGTGAAAACACTCTGCGTTCGAACTACACATTGTTAGACTAGATACGCGTAGGACTAATTTCAAACCTAGCGTATCCGAGACCGCTTAAAGCGGATGTAACGCCTCTAGGGGGACACCCTCCTAGATGGCTTATTAGATTCACATGAGTGAAATGAGAGAAACACTGGAAAGGATGAAAGGACAATGGACACAACTGAACTACCAAGACAAAAGAGCAATTTTGTTCATTAATTGGTTATGCTTAGGCAATACGCTAGTGCTTATGTTCGTACAAATCGGATTAGGCGAATGGTCTAATGGTGTCTTAATTGAGACAAACGATAGTTACAACAGCATAGCGATGTTTATGTTCTTCGTATTAGGCCCGATATGGGTAATATACGAATTGATTGACATGTACTATAATCCAACCAATAATACATAGGAAGGCGACCTTAATCGTCAATGAAAGAGGTTCAGCAGTAAGACCGGCCAATTGGGGCGAAAACTGCTAATTAGTTAGAGAATGTCAGATACCGGTATGGTTTCTGACGTATTAACAATGAGGGGGAGAAAGGAATCTCCCCATCAGATAGCGGCATTTTAATAGATGCCGTGTGGCTACAAGTAGTAGTCACACACCCCATAGAAATCTGCTTCGGCGGAGTTTCGGGTCTCGACCCGAATCGGGCTTATTCGCTCCGGCGGGTAAGAATATTCTATGGGATTAATTCCAAAATATCAGATAGATACTAGATATTTTAACAAAAAAACTCTATCGTGCCTAGCATGATTTAGTTAAGTAAGTGCTTGAGTGGCAAATACCCGCAAGGGGGCATGAACGTTGCAGAAATGCAGGGTTGAACCACGCACAGTAATTGTATGCCAACCCGTCTTGAACGGTGGTACAGAACTCTGAATATTATAGCATACTACGCTTATCAATTAACTACCCTGACCGCTTCAAGGCGAAGGTGGTGATAGACGAGGTAATCTCAGAGGTACTTGCTTGATGATAATAATCTTGCATTAGATGGAATTACTAGGGGTAAATATGGTACATCGATGAAACCACGGACGCATGGTTTCAATCGGTGAGTATACCATGGACTATGCTGGAAAGCGATAACCAACGACGACGAGTTGCCTAGGCAACAAATCGAAGATGGCCGCCAAAGGCAGACATACCGCAAGGTGTTGTCAGGTGGGTTCGATTCCTGCCTACTTCACCTTAACAGATAGAATAGAAAGAAAAATTGCTATCACTGCATTTTCGCCAAGAGGGGCAAAGATGTTCGGCTACGACGGTGCTCTACACCGCTCCCGGCTGGACACCCGATGACGGGCTAGAGGAGAGACGTTGCGAGTCTCGAATCGAAAGAGGATGCAGTATCTACTAGCACTCACATGGGACAACCCACATACGATTGGGTCCCTGCCGTGGATAGCGGAAGCGTGAGTATATCGTAGGAGAGTTGAGTCAGAAGGTTCGCTACTGGAAGACAACACTCGTGGTAGGTGAGGGAAGATGAATTAAAACAAGGCATCATGGCTGGACAACAATCCGGCTGTGGTGCCTTATTTTTTTTACTAGATAACATGAAAATAATAAATACTGATTCTGTTAAAAAAAATTGGAAGGAATGGAGTAAAGAAGAAGTTACTAAATGGATTCTACACCTAAAAGATGTGTGGGCGTTTCCCACGAATGATAATGCTAGGCCGTCCTTAGATGGCTACAGAAAGTTGAGCGGAATCACCATCTTAAGAGGGGCTGACCTGAGGGGGATTTTATCTCCCACTTACTTGTATAAAGTCGAGTTAGATGGGGCTGACCTGAGGGGAACCAACTTTAGTAAAAGTTACCTACAACTGGTTGACTTCACTGGAGCCAACCTAGAACGGGCTAGCCTGCGAGGTGTCACCGGTGCCGCTTTCGGTACGGTGGGCTTAGCGGCTGGTGTGTACTTTGACGAGGCTAACCTGAAAGGGGCTGACTTCACAGGGGCTACCCTGAGAGAGGCTACCTTTGGGTATGCTGACTTGAGAGGGACTGACTTCACTGGAGCCGACATAACAGGGGCTGACCTGACAGGGGCCAAATGGGATGAAAATACCCGTTGGCCCGAAGGATTTACTCCACCTGCAAAATCCTCGGAAGAAGAGGAATGAGAAACCAAAGTCGTCTTCGGGCGCAACTAGATGGATGAAGAGATTCAAGAATCAATCAAAAAGGAATGTAATGACGTGGTGTATTGGGTCGACAAGGAAAAGCGAGCAAAAAAATCTGGAGATAAGTCTAGAGACCGCTTGTTGGACCTTGTGGAAAAACACTACAAAGACCAACTTCCTACTGACGGCAACTTTGCTGATATTATAGTCGAAGGTTACGAGATATGCGTTGCTAATCACCGTAACAGATACAACACTATACTATCCGTGCAAGAAGCCTTAGAGCCACCGATACCGGTGACTATGGAAAGTATGACAGCAGAAGATGGCCCATCGTGGGCTTTTGCTGCATTAGCGTCACTACTTCCGACAAACGAGGAAGAATAATCCTAAGGGAGACAGGGGGGCTCAAGCCTCCCTGTCTTGCCGAATAAGAAGAGTGATAAATACATTAACTAGATGAGTAGTCTGATGAAAGACATCTTGGTATGTGACCAAGAAGGATGCAGCAAAGAGGCTTACAGAGTCGTCCCTAGAAAAGGAGAACATAAAGGAGAAATATTCTGGCTCTGTGTGGAACACAAGGACGCTCTAGAATGAGCGCCTACTAGAGAGATTGTTATGGTTAGGAGAAACCAAAATAGGTATATTCCTACCAGTAGACTCACTCCCTTAGAAAACAGATTGAGGGAAGTGGCTGGGAAGCAGATAGATTTGACTTTGTCAAATCATGCTCGAAAGCGATTTGTCGAAAGGATGGGAATGACCTACAAACAGATGAAGAAACAATATGGTGACCCTTCGGTAATCAAGATGACAATACCACAAGAGTATGTTTATCTTAACGATGTACGAGACCCGATTAGGGAAACCCTAGATTTCGAAACAATGACATTTCAGATAATTCAAAGCCGAGCGAAGTTCATAATCGCTTGGGATGTTGACGAAGAAGGAAAGGAAACGTGGACAGCGATTACCTTCTACTGGATGTCACGGGCTTAACGCCCTACTAGATGAGGATAAAAATTAAATCCGTAATAACTGGGAAGTGTGAGCATGTGGGATGAGAAACAACTCATGGTGGATATCGCCTTGAAGAAGAAGACCGTGTGCGAAAACGCTGGACTAGTGGAGACCTGCGATATGGTATTCCTTTACGTTCCGCAGAAAAAGTTCTGCGACGAATGTATGAAAACAATTCTCGAGGAGCGCAAAGAGCATAGGAACAGGAAACAGCGAGAGTATCGCAAGAAGAACTACGAGAAGGTTCGTGCGATAGAACGCCGGTCTGTATGGAGAAAGCGTGAGAAGATAAATGCGAAAGCACTCGCAAGATACCACGCAAACAAGGAGAAGTGATTCTCCTACTAGATGAGTGAACGAAAAGGAACCGTCAAAAATAGAATAAGGAACATAGCAGCAGAGGCAATAACTCTACAGGGGCCGATGACAGGTAGACAAATAGCGGACTATGTGATTGATAATCACAATGGGGTTCGCTGGATACCACATACGGCTGCTATTTCCGGTATCCTCGCTTCCGACAAGGAAGGGAGGTTCATCGCCGACAGGACAAAGAGAGCCGAGTGGCGATTACGGGTCTAGTACCCACTAGATGAGAATAAACATTATAGGCGTAATAATTGGGGTGAGTGAACATGCCTGCTGGTAACGGGACTACATACGACCACAAGGGACTGAAAGAAATCGCTGTGAGGTATGTAGAAGGCCTACCAGTAGGTTCGGTATTTGATGGTATAGATTTTGCAAAACATCTGTCCACGATACCGGCGAAGAAGTTCAGCAGGAAATCGAATAGGAAAAAAGTCAGTAACCACAGGGTTAGTTGGCAAAATCTGAGCAGAAGTAAGGCTTACTTCCATCAGATGATGGGTCAACTGGACAATGTGAAGAAGGTGAATGGGATGTATCCAGACGATGCTTTCGTTGCGAAGGCTCACCTATACAAGACGTTACCTGATGGGGACCTAGAGTGCTACATGTGCTCTACGAAGTTCACCCCACGCAAGCAAGCAAGGAGCAGGGTTCTACTGAACACCTGCACCAAGAAGTGCGCGAATAAGTTCTTAGAAATACAGGCAGGGCTAGAATAGCCTTGTCCTACTAGATATACAGTATATACCGGTATTATAGATACTAATGCACTATACCGGTATGTATTCTGACGTATAGTATATGAGGGGGAGGAAAGGAACTAACATTTTCATCACCATGGAAACAAGAGACTTAGGTAAGTGATAGGCCACTATACCAACCTCCCTCTCACATTAGATAGAAAAGAATCCCTTTTTGGGATGACAGTTTATCCGGAACCTCCGGGTAACGCTTTCGATGCCTTCACCGGCGTTGATTGAGGTGGGTCAATCGGATTTATTCGATTGGCTTACTAGATAGAAAGGATTCCCTTTTGGGATGACAGTTTATCCGGAACCTCCGGGTAACGCTTTTCGGGTCGCTGACCGGTTCGATACTTTTGTAATCGGCCAGCAACTTGGATTGAGGTGAGTCAATCGGATTTATTCGATTGGTTTACTAGAATTAAGCATCATGGATTAGTTTTCATGGTGCTTATTTTTTTTTATTAGATAGACGCTCGGGTCTAGGGACACATACCTAGAACTTAAGACAAGTTTTGATTGTGCTGCCCTTGTCTGACATAAAGTCCGTCTATTTGGTCCAAGTGACCGTGCCATGCGATATGGCGATAGTGACACCTGCCCGAGAGGTGGTACTACTAGAGAGAGAACACCGCGAACCTTCGCAGACGAGGACGAAGGTAGGTTAGTAGGGTTGGCCATAGCGAGAGTCGTGGACTCACAACCCACAAACGACTCGATACGCACCTGCGTATGAGTCTGTGAAGGGTTCTTTCTTATTTTTGAGGTTGCTAAGTAGGCAGATGACCGGCGGGTCATGTAGAATAGCATTTAGGTTGGCAAGGCCATGAGCCAACCACTCTATTAGAGAGATATGGTAAAGAAACCATTTAGTTGGGACCCGGCGGGCCCACATACCCATGAAGAACCGCCAACACTGACAAAGAAAGAAAAGAGACAGATTAAGAGAATTACAAACTGGTCTAAGCAAGACCAGAAAACCTCTGACTTCAGGCAAAACAACAAGGGATACCACTTGCTTGACAAGCGTTTTACCATAGGTAGAAATTGAAGCGAATCTGCACAATTGTCAGTAAGTCGCCAAGAGGCGACCGGACCCACTTTGTGGGATACAAAAAATGAGCGGAGGATTCACTCCGCTCTAATAGTTCGCGAAAGCGAGGAGGAATAAAAATGAGTAAAATCAAAATTGATTCAAAAAGAATGACTGACATGATAATCGAACTGAGAGAGAGAGGCTTGAACCCCAACGACTACTTCGTGGTAGTAGAAGGGGCAAGCATCCTTGTAGAGGGGCAGACTACCTTGTCCGAGTTCATAGAACCGGAAAAGAAGTCTAAAATTATCAGAAGGAAGTCCGAACCAAAGAAGAAAGCGCATCCTACCAAAGGCGAGGAGAACAAGTTCAAGACCGTTAACGAAGCGAGATTGGCTACTTTGCCTGATGGGATAAAGACATTTGAAGAAGCAATGGCAGCAGCAAACGGCGACCGCCCAGCAGCGGCAGCCATACTGCATGAACTTTCAAGTGACAAGGAAATGTGGCTAACGAAGGTTAGCCGAAGGCCATCGGGAAGCGTTGTTAACTATGTAGAAAGATACATCAACTACGTGGTTCGAAAGCAGAAATCGGCAAAGCCGAAGAAAGGGAAGAAATCAAGACCTTACGTCAAGTTCACCAGCAAGGAGAGACTTGACGCACTACCTAATGGAGAAGTTACCTTTAGGGCTCACGTCGAAAGAAGTGATAGTCCTGAGGAAGCAGCATACACTCTTTCTAGAGAGTCTAGTAACCCTGCTCACTGGTTGAGGAGGACTAGCGACAGAGGTGACGGACGTATTGTCAATCACTGTATGCGTTGGCTGCGAAACAACTCTTACGAGAGAGGCGTTGTGGAAAAGAACACTCAAGAGAGAGACCTTGGAGTCCCATGGACCCAAGACGAAGTCGATTGGGTGTCTAGAAACTACGCTAATCTAAGAAGTGCAGGCATGAGCAACAGAGCGATTGCCGAACTCCTAAGGAGTAAAGTAGGAAACGATTTCTCTAGAACTGAGGAAGAGATTTCCAATATGGTCGAAAACCTGAGTCTCTGACTCGGGTTTTCCCCTACTAGATGAGTAAATCATTGAGACAAGTGAAAGAAGCGAGCATGGCTCAGTCTTTCCAAAACTATGCAAACAACGCATTGAAAGGAAAGCCCACAAAACTGATAGGTGGGCTCACCGTCAATGTTTACACCGGCCATAAATTATAGGCCGACTAGAGAGTATTATTATGAGTAAAAATAATGATAAGAAAAATGGAATGAAGAAAGTAGTTCACCCCCCATTGGCGGTGAACAGCAGTAAAACGCCACACCCTAAGAAAACGAACAAGAAGGGGCATGGCCGTACTGGAGAGCAAGTTATGGTTGGCGCCTTCTATAATAAGGAGGACAAAACTATCTACAAGTACCTACATGCGAACCTCGGCGAAGTGTTGACTGAGCAAAACTCGGTCACTACCGTAGCCGGTTGGACAGAGTGGGACGACTTCAGAAACGAAGAAACTAGAACTGACTTCATTATCCAAACATTAACCACCCAAAGCAAGTGGAGACAGCGCGGACGCGTTATCCACATGGGCTGGCACATACCGGATATTCTACTAATTCTCTATAAACAGGGATACTGCGACGCAAAGCAGATTAAGAAAATCCTGAATGGCTTAGGAGCCAATTGGGATAAGGTGCCGGGGTGGTCGGAAACTACCAAGAAACTCAAGTCGCCCGTACCTGATGTCTTATACAAGATATCGGTTGACGGGCCAGTGAAGTTCGACATGGAGTTTGCTACCTTTACCGTAAGCGGTAAGGAGAGATGCTACATCGGGAACGCTGCCTTCGGTGACAAACCGTCACTGATGCAGTGGTTCGAAGGAAAGGATGGCAGGTATCTCATAGACAGCGAACCAAAGTGGCAAAGGTATGCAGCACATCATAACGCTGCACCTGATGGATATACCATGTCACCATCGGAAATCAAAAGAGACAACCGAAAGAAGGCAAAGAACGACAGAAGAGCAAAGCACTCGTCGAACTATAATGCCGAGGTAAGTCAAGAGGACCGAATTTCAGACGACATAGCCCGATTGAAAAGGGGCGAACGTTGGAGTAATGAGTAGTTATGAAAAGGGGTATAGGGGTTCACTCTATACGCCCTACTAGAGAGATTCAAAAATAGGCACCCGTGCTCACGGTTAAACAACTGTGGGTACGGGTGTCTTTTTTTTTGGTCGATTAGAACGAGGTGAAATTAAAAATATGTCACACAAAATGACTGCAAAAACGAACTTAATGGAAGAACACACGGACGTGATTGCCGAACAGGTATCCGAGACGTGGGAAGGAGCAACTGTGGTTTACAACGCTAAACCTGCTGGTGTCTACAATGCACCCGTCTGCGAAGTAGTAATTCGCAGACCGGGTCATCACGCAGACATCGGTCTGAAAGTCAGAGATGACGGTAGCGGAGTTTACGACGTTCACATGTACAATCCCGGCTACGGGAATGACCAAGAGCGTATGGTAAACGAGTTGGAGAAACTCTACGAGAACTACAATATTGCTACTACGAAGAAAGTGGTTAAGAAGGCCGGACATCGCATTGCGAGGACTTCTGACGCTGTGTCTGCTAAGGCAGACTTCGGAAACGGAGAAGAAGAGTGCAGGATGGTTGAAATCCATCTTGGAGACTCGTCTACTCCGTCAGTTCAAAGAAACCAAAGTTCAACAACAGGAGGCTACAACTGATGGGAGCAACCATCAGGGTGTTCATGACCCGAGACGGTAGGTCAATCTACAAGATTGACGGTCTACCGGACTTCGAGTGTGAAGACCTCACTAAGGCCATCAAGGTCGCTACTGGTGATAAGGACGCTAAGGTCGTAAAGACCGAGAGCCTACAAGCCGGTGGCGGTGGTGACCGCAGTGAGTCAATACACCGTGGCTGAATAGGGGGAAACCCCTGACTAGATAGAGATAGGAAGAAATTGTGACCCGTATACTGAGGAAAGTACCTATGACGTACCCGACCTCTACGAGGTCTCTAAACACACGAAACACGCTTTGCGAACAGAATACACGCGAACGATTGCTGGCATGAATTGCCAGAATCGAATACGCCGTTCTTACGCAAGGTAAACGCATCTTATGCGCACCAAATCCCACCGTAGAGGTCGGGATGAGAAGTGTCGAGATAACTGGAAGTTTTGTTGCTGTAAAGCACCAGAGATTCCGGTTAGAAGTACATCGCGATGCCACTACATGTGGTGAAGTGGTAAGTACTACGCGTGTTCCTGCGGATATATCCGTTGGAATCACGACGTCGTCGACGCGTGCAGGCAAGCGCTGCTACAGAGTTCGAAAACTGGTGAGAAATCACCGGTTTTGGTCGAAGAAGAGATGGTTGTTGCCGCCTCAGAAAACGGTCTGAAATAACGAACTTCTGCAGCGTCCGCTAAGGACCCGGGTGTATTATGGTTAGAATAACTGTAACAAACTTAGGGAATGTG
>Ga0255751_10004600_pt1 | contig 12452 bp, 8 predicted proteins | sample 071ome_20_FD_179951 | JGI IMG/M metagenome (GOLD analysis project Ga0255751, IMG submission 179951) | Coastal salt marsh microbial communities from the Groves Creek Marsh, Skidaway Island, Georgia - 071412BT metaG (version 2) | ecosystem: Environmental > Aquatic > Marine > Intertidal zone > Salt...
CTTGGTTCGACGCTCGGCTATGCCGCCGGATTCACCCGTGGCCGCCTTCTTTTTGCTGAAGCCATGAGCAGCTGGTTGCTCATCATCACGCTCGTCACCGCGACCAACTCCACGACGAAGAAGAACGCATTCTTTGCCAGCCTCTTCATCGGATTCTCTTACTTCATCGCCCTGACGTTGACGGGCGGTCTCACTGGCGGCATGATCAACCCGGCTCGCAGCTTTGGCACCGCCGTCGCAGCCTCCATTCGCCGCCGAATGCGAAGCCCGGCGCTCGCCGAGAACGACCTCTGGTACAGACACTGGATTTGCTGGGTCGCCCCGCTCGTCGCCACCGGCTTTGCCATCGTCACCGACTTCATCTTGAGCAAGATCAAGACAAACGACACCAACGAGGAAGCTCCGGCGTGGTGCGAAGTTTAAGTCGCGTGCTCAGCGCGATGAATCGATGCGCAGACATCGTCGCGAACAAGAACGAGCGGCGAGCACTCCGTCAATAATAACGCCGTCCGACTGAAGTTTTCCACAGCTTCACGATGGCTGCTCAGTTAATAGAGCGGCGACCCCGGGCTCGCCGAGCCCGAGTCATTTTAATAATACAGTAATACCGTTCCACGGCTCGTCGGTTCGCGAATGCGGGATAATAACATAACTTAGTAATCGTGATGAACTTTTTACTTTACACAACTCGCGCTGAACAATTAACGCACTACTTGCGCTGCTCAAATGAAGGCTACGTCGTCGCCTGATACGTGCAGGTGGGCAAAAAGTATTTGTCGCCCCACCAGTAGCGCCGCTTCACACCCTTCCAAATGCCGTCGTCCGAAGTGTCTATCGGTTTTATGTCAAAGGAGACTTTAAATCCCAAACGGGACAACTCGATTTCCGCCACTCGGTTGTACACCATGTGGAAGAAAATGTTATCTGGGCACATCCCGTTGAAATATGAATAAATGCCGCCTGTGCGCAATAGTTTGGGCAGCATGGCGTGGAATCGGCGCATGTCATCGTACTCTTCACCGTACGTATCGAAGAAGATTGCGTCAAATTTCACACCCTCTTCGATGAGTTTCGGCAGCGCCTCTTGCCATCGACCGAATTCAACTCTTACTCCCGGCTTCTTCTCCCAACCCTTCCGTCGCATGTGCGCGTAAACATCAGGATGCGCTTCCACAATGGTGTGACTCTTCCGTTTCCTATCCTCTATGTGTCCGTCGATGATACCCATTCCGAATCCGACATTCATGACGTCGCCCCCCGCTGCGCACAATACGTCCGCGTGCGCCTCCATCAACGGCCCCTCCCAACTCATCATCACCGCGTCATCGTTCTCATCCAACAATTTATCATCCCCGCTGTACTTTACCGGCGTCGTCAAGTACTTTTCGCTCTCCGCGTTCGCTCTGCACTCCCCGTTCGTCTCATCCATGGACGCTTCGCCCAACGCCAACTCGCTCGCCGTCGCGTGCTCCATCATCGCCGCCGCGAGCTCGGCGTGTCCGTACCCACTCGCGTACTGCCCCGCGCAATCCCCATCCACGTCGACGTCGTTCCACGCCACGCCGTGACTCAACAGAAAATCGACAATGTCCACCGCGTTCGCCGCCGCCGCGTGCATGAGCGCCGTCGCTCCGTTTTTATCCCTCGCCGTCGGGTCCGCGCCCTCGCGCACGAGGCGCAAGAAACCCTCCGCGTCGCCCGCGCGCGCCGCCGCGCGTAAATCCCCGTCGCGTTTCGCCGCTTTACGCGTCGACGACATGACTTTGGCGTCGTCGTCAAACTTTGGCGCCCTCTTCTCACGCCGACGCCACTCTCGCTCGCTCGCCGACGATGACGACGGCGGCGACGACGGGGACGACGGGGACGGAGGGATCCGACGGACGAGACCGCGCGCGCGAGGTGAAGCCGCCGTCGTGGACCCCGCCGACGGTTCAACAGCTCGTCGACGCCGGTGAAGTCGTCGTCCGTCGCGAGTTTCTGGTTCCGCCGCCCGAACCGTCTGTCGCGACGACGGAACCGACGAGGGAGAAGGAGGCGAAAGGCGGCGGCGGCGGCGGCGGCTCGACGAATGGAAACTTTAGCAAACGAAACAAACGGGGAAAGAAACTGGTCGACGCGTCCGCGCGGTTGTGCAACGCGTTCACGAGAGGCGAGTGCGACTACGGGGAAAAGTGCAAGTTTTCGCACGACGTCGAGGCGTACTTGAAGACGAAACCGCTCGATTTACCGGGGATGTGCACCTTTGTCAACGCCGAGAGCGGGTGCGCGTATGGACCGCGGTGTAGGTATTATTCTTCGCACGCGGACGCGGTCGGGGTGAACGCCGAGGGGACGTCTCGACGCGTGGACGCGAGCGAGTTGACGCCGCCGGCGACGGTGGAGCGAGAGACGAATCAATACGACAGAGATTTGCAAATGAAATTGCGGAAAAAGACGTACGATTTCAGTCGAGCGAACGCCATCGCAAAGTTTTTGTCAAAGAAGCCGACGGATAGGAACGAAGAGTTGGCAAACGCGGTGGATACCGTGGGTGGTCAGGGTGACGAAAACGCGACGAAACGCGCGAGGGCGGATGAAGACCAAGTCACGGATATCGCCGCGTTTAGTAAGGTTCGTCCCGAGGAGAAGCGCAAGATTGATTTCCGCGATAAGTTGTATCTCGCACCGTTGACAACGGTGGGTAATTTGCCATTCAGACGCGTGTGCAAAGGTTTGGGCGCGGACGTTACCTGCGGCGAGATGGCGCTCGCGACAAATCTGTTGCAAGGACAACCGGGCGAATGGGCGCTGCTCCGTCGACACAAAAGCGAAGACTTTTTCGGCGTGCAAATCGCTGGAGGGTTTCCAGACATCATCGCGCGGTGTTGTCAACTCATCGACGAGTATTGTGAGGTTGATTTCATCGACATCAACATGGGATGTCCGATTGACTCGGTGTGCGACAAGGGCGGCGGCTCGATAATGCTGGAAAGACCAAAGAGAATGGAACAGGTTATTCGCGCCGCGAACGCGGTGGCGGCGGCTCCTATCACGTTTAAGACGCGCATGGCGTTTTCGGAGAAGAATCGCGTAGCGCACACATTAGCGCCTTACGTCGGTGGTTGGGGCGCCGCGGCAATGACGCTTCACGGTCGTACGAGAGCGCAGCGATACAGGAGCGTCGCCGATTGGGATTACATCAAGCAAACAAAGGAAGTGTGCCCCGTCCAACTCATCGGTAACGGTGATGTGTACTCGTACCACGATTATTACGAGCACATTGATACGCACGGCGTCGACACGTGCATGCTCGCTCGCGGCGCGCTCATCAAGCCGTGGCTATTCACGGAGATAAAAGAGCGAAGAGACTGGGACATTTCTTCCGGTGAACGCTTCGACATTCTGAAGCAATTCGCATCGTTTGGGCTAGAACACTGGGGTAGCGATGACGTCGGCGTTGAGCAAACGCGCAGTTACCTCCTCGAGTGGTTATCATTCACTTATAGGTACACGCCTCTGGGCATCGTCGAACGGGAACACCAACGGGTTCAAATGACTCAACGACCTCCAAACCTTGTCGGCCGCGACGATCTCGAGACGCTCATGGCGAGTCGCGATGCCAACGATTGGATGAAAATCGCTTCGATGATTCTCGGTCCCGCTCCTGAGGGGTTTAAGTTCAACCCAAAACACAAGAGTAACGCGTATTCGGAAGGCGGCGCCGCGATGCTCGACATGAACATTCGAGGCTAACAACCAGTAAGTACGTCTCTTTGTTCCGAGCAAAAGCACGTCAACTGTACAGTACAAAATCTTCTTTAATAAATCTAGATATCAACAACAAACCCATGCTATTCTCTAATCTATAAGTTACACCACGCGTTTCATGTATGCCGCAATCTCGACGTGCTGCGTGTAAGGAAAATGATCCAATATGATGAAGCGCTCAATCGCGTGCGTCTTTGCCATTCCGGCTTCAAAATTTCTAAAAAAGTTCTCCGGTCCACATGAGACGTACAATACGTGATCGAATTCAGCGACGAGTTTAAGCGTGTCGTCATCGAGACCCGCTCGCGGTGGATCGACGAGGACGGCGGCGAAATCTTTGGGTGAGACAGACGCACCCGTCGCGTCTGTAAACTGCCCCCGTGTCAATCGCTTGGATACGTTTTGCGAATCCGCCAGGACAATCTCTGCGTTCGTCACACCATTCATGGCGCAACTCTCTCGAGCCGCATCGACGAGCTTTGGATTGATTTCCACGGCGAGAATACGCTTAAATACACTCGCCAGAGCGCACGTATGGTTGCCGTTGCCGCAATACATTTCCAGCAAGCTCGCGTCTGCGGCGCCGAAACCTCGCGCGCATGAACACAGAAACTCCATCGTTGCAATCGTCACGTCTCTATTTGGATTTGAAAACGCGCCTTCTGTGTGCTTGTACGACAATAATCGCTTATCATCGCCCACCTCGTACGTCTCCACCACGTGATCACGTCCGGTTCTTGCGACGGCGCCTTTGCTTCGTCCGACCAACTCGACGCGTTCGCCAATCTCTTGGCATACCTCCCTTGCCTCCTTCAACCACTCCTCCGCATCGATCGGTTTCGAATACACGAGCGTAATCAACAAAGAACCTTCCCAGACGCTCGCGAGAAAGTGCGCCGCCTCTAAACCATCTCTAACGCTCCGTCTCTTCCGCACGGCGCAAAGCGTCCTCGGCATCGCGCGTCGAATCTCCTCTGTCGCCATTGGAAAATCCTCCACCATCACGTTCGGTCCACCGCCGTCCCACATCGCGTACGACAACGACGAAGCGTCCTCGTCGTCTCCACGATCGTCATCCTTCCGCCGTCGAACGATTTGAAACCGCGCGCGCGAGCGAAACGACTCCACCCTCGACAGACCAAGCTCCACTTCGAACGCAACCCCACGCCGGTTCGCCGTCGCTCCGCGAAGCGCATCGACGATCCGCGCGCTCTTCCGCGCGAGACACGCATCGCGCGTCCTCGCATCGCACGTCGGTTCGTGGTACGACGGCGTCGACGGCGCGCCCATCGTTCGTCGGGTCGGGCGCGCGACGCACGCTGGCGCGCTTCTTCTTCCACCGGTACCATTAGGTCAACGCGATGAGGACACGAACCGCCACACTCTCTCGGTCGTTCGACGATCGACGCGAACCCGAACGAACGAACGGCGAGAGCTGGGCGCGGCGATTGGAAACGAAGGGCGCGAACGCGGCGTGGGACGATTGGACGCGGGATTGCGCGAAAACGCGTGACGATCGAAGTCGAAACGTCACTCCGCAAAAGGAAAGTCAAAGCTTTGCCGATTGATTCATGTCGAGACGCATGGACGTCCGCACGTCGAGTATGTCGACGACGCGCGACGGGAGAAGTGGGAGGTATCGACGCATCATAGATGAGTGTCGCGGCGCGGTAGAACGGGCGTTGAGGGAGTGTGAGATGGCGATGGAGCGAGAGGTTGAGGACGTGCGGCGAAGCGCGAGACGCGTCGCCGAGGCGTCGGCGAGAGATAGTGCGGTGCGGGCGCAAAGGGCGATGGAGACGGCGGAGCGATGCGTCGACGCGTTGCGTAAGGTCAAGGATAGGAATGATGTGCGATGGGTCATTCGCGCGTGGCGGAGCGTGGCGATGGATGGTCGGTGTAGACGCGCGAGAGACGAGGAGGCGTGGCGAGCAAGGAGAGTCAGAGACGCGTTCGAGCGCTGGAGGGCGACTGCGAAGGCGAGGGCGAAGGCTTCGCGCTTAGGGATGGAATCTACGGTGATTGACAAAGGTAACGATGCGTACGCGAAATTTGAGGAGAGTTGCGACTCGGCTGTCGAACACTTGGCGAGGTTGAAAGGGAGAAAGCCTAGACGGGGAAACGACGACGTTCGGCATGCCTTCATGCGGGGCGTGTGCGCGCTCAATCTCGAGGCTCTCGACGTGCTTTGAGGCGGCGTTTTGCTAATGAGTTTTCTAATATTTAAATGTTTTTTCTGCTTGTCTGTGTAATGAGTTTCTTCATCACCTACGTCACGATTCTCGGGGCGATACCCATGCTCATCAACTCTTGGAACATGAGTTTGCACGCGTACGGAACCATGACTTGCACCACCGACGTGCGTTCGCTCGGATTCTTGCAGCACTCAAAGGTTTGGTTCTTCAAGTTGGCAACCGCAATCAAACCGCACTTCTGACACACGTGGATTCTGTACGCGTCAGATTGATCCATGAGGCGCTCCTTGAGGAACGCTGCAGCACCGTGAGACATGATACAATCACGTTCCATCTCACCGAATCGCAAACCACCATCTCTCGATCTACCTTCCATGGGCTGACGCGTAAGAATTTGAACCGGACCGCGACCGCGCGAGTGAATCTTGTCGTCGACCATGTGCTTCAGACGCTGGTAGTACGTCGGACCAATGAAGATTTGAGCATCCAACATGCGACCAGTGTGACCGTTGTACATGACTTCGTTACCACGCTTCTGGTAACCGCACTTGTGCAACATCGTAGAGATGTCTTCAGCCGTCACCGGAGTGAAAGGCGTCGCGTCACCTTCCTTACCCATGCACGCGGCAACCTTACCCATGATACACTCGACGAGCTGACCGATGGTCATCCGCGATGGAATAGCGTGTGGGTTGACAATGATATCTGGGGTGATGCCTTCACAGGTAAACGGCATATCTTCTTGCGTGTACGTCATACCGACGGTACCCTTTTGACCGTGACGGGAAGAGAACTTGTCACCGACTTGCGGCGTTCTCATCGATCGCACGCGAAGCTTGACGAAACGCAAACCTTGGTCGTTCGTCGTGAGCAACACTTGGTCAATGATACCAGTCTCGGCGTGCTTCATACCAGTCGAACAATCCTTCTTGCTGAAACGCTTCGATAACACTGCAGAGTCGTCTTCCGGGAGCGGCGCAGTCTTACCGATGATGATATCGTCACCGCTGACTCGTGTCCCCGGGCAAATCAAGCCATCATCATCAAGCTTGTCGTAGGTGCCGTGACGCATACCCAAGCACGTGTCTCTGTTCGGTCTCTCAAACTCTTCTCTGCTCAGAGTACCTTGCTTCTTTTCTTCATCCTTGAAGGATCTGTAGTACAACGATCGGAAAAGACCGCGATCAATCGCGCTTTGGTTCATGAGCACGGAATCTTCTTGGTTGTAGCCAGTGTAGCACATGATGGCGACAACAGCGTTGCAACCTGCGGGCAACTCTCGGAAGTGCAAGTACTCCATGGCGCGCGTCGTAACGAGCGGCTTTTGCGGATAGAACATGACATACCCGAGCGTATCCATACGGATCTGGTAGTTAGTGACGTACATGCCCATCGCCTGCTTACCCATAGCACTTTGATAAGTGTTACGCGGCGACTGGTTGTGATCCGGGAACGGAATGATAGAAGCGCAAATGCCCAAAATCATCGAAGGGTGAATCTCGCAGTGTGTGTAGCTAATGGCGACACCAGACTTCTGTTCAGTGGAGTGTCTACCAGCCACGAGATCGTCGATGGTCATCGAAATCATAGTGGTTTCCTCTTCTTCCGTGTCAACGTATTCGATAAAGCCAGAAGTGACGAGCTCGTTCCACGTGTAGCCCGTGACATCCTTCTCCGTCAAAAGCTCAATATGCTGCTTCTTGATGCGCAGCTTTTGATCGTCGTCAACGATGAAAAGCGGGCGGGTACATCTACCGTAGTCGGTGTAAAGTCGAAGCTCTTTGAGACGAATATCGTGGACGACGCTCACTGAAGAATCGACGTCAACTTGGCGACGCAATTTGCGGAGCGTTCTGACCAAATCCGCCGGGTCTCTGTGTACACCAACCCACACGCCGTTGACGAAAATCTTCGTTGATTCCGCAATCAAAGAAGGCGAAATTTCTTCGAGGTTTTCCATGGTCCACTCGTCCAAAAATTCTAGGATCGGCTCTGATGGAGAACCAACAGACACGAGAGCCATGAGGGCGAGGTTCTTCACCAAACCAACGGCTTGACCTTCCGGAGTTTCCGCCGGACAAATCATACCCCACAACGAGTTGTGAAGCTGACGCGGTTTCGCCAACTTACCTTCGCGGCCGATCGGCGAGTTGATACGGCGAAGGTGCGACAAGGTAGAAGAGTATGAAAGGCGGTTTAGCACTTGGCTGACACCTGCCCGCACGTCTTGCGCGCCTTGAGAACCCCAGTTACCCGTCGCGAGTGAATACTTCAAACCTTGGGTGATGGTCTTCGCCTTGATGGCGAGTTGCAGTTGGATTTCCTTACCGCTGTCGATACATCTCTGGCAGTACAAGCGCACATCCTTGGTGAGCTTGCGGAACAACTGTCGGAACAACTGCGCCAAAAGCGGACCGCCGAGATCCAGACGCTTGTTGCCATAGTGATCGCGATCGTCCTCCGGACGTCGACCGAGCGAGCACAGCAAAAGACGGTGAATCATGTAACCCAAGAAGTAAGCCTTCTTGGTTTCGCAGTCTTCACGGACGCCAACGTGTGGCAACAACTCCTTTTGCAAAATCTCCTTGGCGTACTTGATGCGCTTCTCGCGAGACACACCAACGGCAGAGCCACGCTTACCGATGTAATCGAGCGCAACCTCTTGCGATTGGATCACAAACGCCTCTTCAATGGACGGACGCAACATTTCCATCATCTCATTGTCTCCAAGGTCGTACACGATGTGCTCCAAAATATCCTTGTCGGCAACAAAACCGAGCGCGCGAAACACAACGAAAATCGGAATGTCTGTGCGAATGTACGGTAACGTGCAGCGAATCGGACCCGGCGCATCCTTTGTGCCCGCGGCGTGAAGCTGGCGCATGACACACGAGCTCGCACCGCGCGAACCGCGCTCAGGCTGGCTTCGGCATTCAGCAGCAAACATGTACTTGCTCGGCTGCTTCTTTTCAAACACATACACGTGGTTCGTGCTCATGCGTTCCTGCGCGATGAGCACCTTTTCGCTACCGTTGATGACAAAATAACCACCCTCATCATACGGGCACTCTCCGAGCTCTGTGAGTTCCTTGTCGGTGTGGCCGTGCAAGGAGCAGTAATCCGAACGCAACATAATAGGAACCTTACCGATGAACACCTTCTTGATCTCCTCCTTCTCCACCGTCGTTTCCCCATCCGGGTGCGTCGTGGTAATCTCCTTCACCATGTCCACGTACAACGGGGCCGAGTATGTGAGGTTACGCAGACGCGCTTCCTTTGGAAAGAGAGTCGTTGTGTAACCATCCGCCTCCGTCACCATGGGCTTGCTCAGGTAAATCTGGTTAAAGCTAATCTTGTACTTCTTCTGTTCCAACTCGTTGATGTCCTCGCCCGGCATGTGTTGGTGCTCAGGCGTCAATTCAATCTCTCTCATCTCGTCTGCGCCGCAAAAAAGTTCTCCGTCAGTCACTGCCTCCCTCTTTTCTCGTCGAGTCGATCCTCACGAAATTCTCCACGCTTTACCCTAAACCCCTCCTCGCGTTCGAACGACTCTCATCCCACGTACCGACAATCTCCTGCATCGTGTGCTGGATAAACTCATTAAACGAGTCGAGCTGCTGTCGCACCAAACCCTTCTCCTCGAAGAAGGAGCTGATGACGACCCACGCGTCCTCCTACGGTTGTACGAATTTCGAGCGCTTCGTGGTCAGTCTCTCGATCCGAGCGCTCGCGCGAACGAACGTCTCCACCATCCCAACGCCTCCTCGTTCCGCTTTCCGCCGCCTCACACCCCGCGTGCAACCCCTCAAACTTCCCTTCACCCATCGCCGATCGATCGATGGAACGCGAGCGCACGAACGAGTGAAACGATCGAGTGCAGCTTCAAGGGTCGCGACGCGGGCGCAGATCTCCATCTTCGTGCACCCATCTTTATGCGGTTTCGCCCGGCGGCGCCATGGCTGTTCATCGAGACGACGACGCGCGCGTACCTGACCAATCTCTTCCTCCTCTTCCTCCATGTCGACGTCGGCGCGGACCGCGTCCTCGTCGTCGTACACGCCCATCGCGTGCGCACCCGGGACGGGACCGACGACGTGTGCGGGCGGGCGCCACCTTCGGGGCTGGGAAACGGATCGATCGAACATTCGGACATGTGGAGATTTATGTATACACGTGACTTTTTCTTTGGATTAATGCGTCTAAAACTAGTAAAGTATGATCTAAAATGATGGAACGCATTGGCATTTACGCGGAGCGGTATCCAGGACGGCCCGATCGTCGTTTTAGTCGTCGATTTGGTCGCGACCGGCGCCGTAAACGACGGCTTCGAGATTGCGACGGATGATGAAACGCGATCTCGGGCTGAGAGCGCCGAATTGGGCGATCTTGGGCATGAGGGATTTCGCCGGGGAGCTCAAGACGTCGTACGCGCCTAAAGCGGCGAAGTGCTTAAACCAATCGAACAGAGGGCCCGGTCCGGCTTGGATGAGGATGGAAGGGATGAAGAGCGGAGCGGTGAACGCCATGGAGATTAAGGTGCGTCCGAGACCCTTGAAGGTGACGATATCTTGGAGAAATGGACGCAGGACGTCGTCGCCGAGGGATTCCATGACGCCGAAATTGATGGACATCAATTTGTTGATAAAGTCGCGCGACGGTTTCGTATCGTATGGGACCATCATGCATCGCTGGAAGAGCCACGCAGCAGAGAGCGCTGGTTGGTAGGCGTTTACGGAGCGGAGCGCGTCGCGATCGAGGGCGTTGGCGTCGAGAGCCTCTTCGATCGATCCGACGATGCGCGTCATGTGCCGGAGAAGCGCGGCTAAGCCGCCGAAGGACAACGGCGATTGGATGCCGCTCGCGTCACCAATTTGGAGGATTCGATCAAATTCAGTCTGCAGCGGCGAGTCTCTGAACGTTGGAAACATGCCAAAGAGAACACGCTTGAATTCGATGTCGTCAATGGAATCCAAGCCTTGGTATTTTGGCATGTACTCCCAGTAGTCGTCGAGCATCGAAGATATTGACGGTCTCGCTTCGTCCGCGTCCATGTACGTGAACATGTAAGTCGTTCTATCGGTCGGACCGGACGACGCTGGAAAAGCCTCCCAAAAGTATTGCCCTCGGTAATCCTCTTCAATGTCGGTGCACGTGTAAATCAAATCGGCTGAATCGTTTTCATCGAATCCTTCGGCGCACGATCCAACGACGACGCAGACGCCGTCCGGCTTTCTATCGCCGCGAATTTGTCGAACGATCGGTGATCCAAATCCCATGCAATCGACTACCAGCCGTGCGCGCACCGACTCGCCGTTTACATCGAGACGCGCTACGTCGTTGAACACCTCGACGGCGTTCAAGTCTGAATTTTCCAAAACCGTCCCGCCCGCCTCTTCGAAGCGCTCTCGGCACCGCTTCACGAGCTTCTCGGGTGAAATCCCAGTGTTCAAAATGTCGCGGGTCATCAATTCTCTATCCGCGCCCTTGAATCCACACCGAATCGGGTTGAACTCAATCATCAAACACTCCTCCACGTCTTCTCGAGACAACGCTCCGGCGTCCACCAACGCGAGCGTCTCGGCGCGAGACACGTTCCACTCTTGTTCCCGCCCCCGGAGCGCCCCACGCTCGACGACACACGTCTTCGCCCCTCGCCGCTGCAGCGCCGTCGCGACGAGAATCCCGAGCGTACCTCCACAGACGACGACATCGTACGTCTCGCCCGCGTCATCCGACGCGCCGCTTCCAGTCGACGTCTTCACGAACGGTGTCACTGGTTTCGGCGAGTATTCCCCGCGCCTAACCCGCGACCACGCGGCGTCTAAACTTTCCAAAGCCGCGAGCGTCGTCCGTCCGCCCGCACCGAGCGCCGTCGCCGATGACGAAGCCGTTTCGTTTCGTCGCTCGAGTCTGGTAAGGATTTCTCGTGTTCGCTCGCTCGGCGTCGCCGCGTCCTCCAACGTCGGCATCGCTCTCGTTCGAGCGAAACCACCGCGTCCGCGATGCCGATACCGGGTGGTTTTCACATCGACGCTCACGTTTCGCGATTCACTGCGCGTCGGCGTCGACGTCGACGTCCACCGCGTCGTCATCGTCATCTTATTCTACGAAGCGCTTCGCGTTCGCGCGCACACCAACGACACCCCCTCCCTCGGTGCGAGACGCCACCGCTCGAACGAAGAAGAAACACTGCACGACCACCCGTCGCCGTCGTTCGTCGGGCGTATCACGACCGAACCGAAATCCGCGTCGGCGTCTCCCGGGCGTTCGCGAAAGTCGGTTCACTTTTGTACCTTTCGCTACTTTCGAATAATGACTCGTCATAAAAGAGAGGGTACCTGAACCACGCGGCAACGGAGCATCGCACGCGACACACCGCGCCTCGTCGAGAGTCGCGTCGACGACGACGCGCGGAAACCGAACGCGCCGCCGGTATCGTCGAACGAACGGTCGGTCGATCGACAGACATGTCCCGCACGCGCGACGGCGACGGCGGTGCGTCGTCTGACG
>Ga0255751_10004604_pt1 | contig 12451 bp, 4 predicted proteins | sample 071ome_20_FD_179951 | JGI IMG/M metagenome (GOLD analysis project Ga0255751, IMG submission 179951) | Coastal salt marsh microbial communities from the Groves Creek Marsh, Skidaway Island, Georgia - 071412BT metaG (version 2) | ecosystem: Environmental > Aquatic > Marine > Intertidal zone > Salt...
CCAATTCACCTTAGTTGGAGGTGTGTCGCATACGCCGTCTCCCGTCTCCTCACACGGACCTAAGTCTTGCCCACAATAATCAACTCCGTTAAATACGTGATGCAATCCAACATAGTGCCCTACTTCATGGATCAACGTCTTGTTTTCCATGCGCGTGGGAATCATTAGCTGATCACCAAACCGACCGAATACATCCGTCCTTACCCACACGCCTTCCATGTCCGTAGCTGGAGTATAGGACAGCCATGCAAACCCCAGGATTCCTGCGCAGAACTGAGGGAAAATATGTACGTTCATGTATTGTGTTCTATCCCATACAACAGAGGTTATGTAGTCGTTCATTTCATACCAACCAAACCCGCTATACGGTATACAGGTGTTGTAAGGCTGTAGTAATTGAGGCGCTGTAGGCCATTCATCAAAGTCGTGATATTCAATCGCCACGATGTTGAAGTCAACCATCACCTCCTCGAACTCTTCGTTAAGGTGATCATGCGCGTCGTATATCACATCTTCTGAAACGTAGCTGTTAGGAAAGCTGTCTGTGTGATGCACATGCACTACATAGTGAATGGTCTTCCATGACGGAGGGTCTGGCATGTGCCCCATCATCTTTACTGCAGGGGAGGGGTCTTCAAAAACGACGCAGTTATCCTGACCTGCAACCATAATCTGTGACAGCAGGCACAGTGCTACAGCGGCAAACCTCATGCCACTTGATTCTTCGCTAAAAGCAGCTTGATCTCCTGGATATCCTTAAGCAACTGCTTGACATCCTCTTTGAACTCTGTGTTGTCGTTTTCTAAGGCGTCTACCCTGGCAGAAAGTTTATTGTAATCCGAGTGAAACTTCAACCAGCCACCTACTAGCGTAATCGCCAGCATTAAAAATTCGAAGTGACTCAGGTTGTCCATCATAGCTTTCTAGTCTTTTCTACAGTACGACCAGCGAAATATGCGCCAAACACAGTTAGCATTAAAATTTCCAACAAAGATACATAACTCTCGCGAACGTTAAACGGCTGGTTGTCAAGCGAATCGAATATAACCAACCCTACAAAAATGGTAATTAAAACAATAAGCATGACTGGACGGATAGTTTTAGCAAGCTTCACGTCGCTGCCCATGTCGGCCTTCCATCGTTCAGTAACGTTATTCTGAAACGCGATCTCAGCATCTACTTTAGCCTTGGCTTCTGCTGGATCAATGTCTGGCTCTCTGTCAAGCAGGTTTTTAACTACGCCGAGTCCACCCTGGTCTGGGAGTAAATCCCCAACCGTGTCTAAAATACCTGGAGCCTTCTCTTTAAGCCATGCCCCTAGCTTCGTGTCTTTAATCTTGTCCATACTGTTCTAAATATCTTTGTTCCATAACCTCAAGTATATACTTACTATGCTCCATAAAGCTTCCGTCAGGATTGTAAGAAAGAAGCGACTTGTACCTGTCATTCAGCTCGTCAAGAGCTTCGATCTTTTCATTAGGCGTCATTGATTTGTAATCATCCGTCTGCATAAACGACTTTATATCTTCATACCTCAATGTGTTGGACATTGCCAATGCATTGTTTATCTCCTCTGCCGTGAGTCTAACGAAGAAGTCTTCTTCAGGATTGTTAAGGAAGTTGTACGGCCTTCCTAAAGCTTCGTAAGCTTTCTTTGCTTTTCCTCTACTGACTGAAGGGGGATTAAGCTTTCTGTATACAGATGACGCATAGTATGGAGTACCAACAGCCTTCGGTAAAACCCCAGTGTCTAAGTACAGGTTTAAAATCTCAATTGAAACCTCATCTTGAGACGCCTGTCTCGACTTGAGAGCGTCAAACATGTAGTATGCAAACTGATTACCACCCTCTGGAGCTTGTTCGATTCTCTCTCCTTTCCAGTTTACTTTTACTGGTAAACCACCAGTGTTAAAGGTTCGTTCTTTGACGTGATTTTTTATTCTGTCCGTAAGATCGACGTCTCTCTTATCTGGCATGAACTCTCTTGTCGATTGGTCAATACCGCTGAGAACGTTTGGAAGGAACATCGAAGAGCAAGCCTTAGAGATTGTTTCTACGTACTTAAAGAAAGCCTTTTCAAAGTCGTCTGGGTCTTTCGTGCTAGCGATCAGGCTTGTTATTCCGTTAAGTCCCTGCAAGAAGCTCTGGTCCATCATATACGCAACAACAGAAGCGTTATCAAAGCCGAACAGCTTTTTCAGTACGCTGTTTGCTGTAAGCGGCTGATCCGCCATTTCTTTAGCAGCGTCTGGAGTTGTCGTGTGAGCATAAGCCCCCATAATCGTTCCCAATACGCCAAGCGTTTGATAAGACCTAAACTCATCTCCAGCTTGAGGCGCTGGATCTTCTCCATTTAAAAGCCTTCTCAAACCACTCACGTTGATGCTGTTTGGAGGGAAGGTGTCGTACATTAGGTTTGTTTTCTCATCATCCTCCCAATCAATACTTCCGCTGAGAAGACCCTGAGAAATTAAATACAGAGCCGTTGAGCTGACTGCCTGACCAACCATTACTTTTGATAGGGTTTTAGACGCTTCTGTATACTCTCCGTTGCTCATCTGAATAGCCATCTTTCCTCCACCAAAGACTGGAGAAGCATAGGTTAGCGTCTCTTCCGTAAAGTTTGCGATGGTGCTTACGTAAGGGACGTTCAATCTAATTAAGAACTTGAAGAAACCTTCTCCGTCAAATCCCTTAACGTTGCTAAACGCTTGCCCCATACCTCTGGACAGGTTATCGATAACCCACATACTTCCTTTTGCAAGACCCATAGGTTCCTGGAATGTAAGCTTTCTCCCCTCTGTCGCTGATCGTTCCATGCTGTCTTTGTCTGGGAACTTGAGGAACTGAGCCAGAGCATCTCCTTCCAGACCTTTTCCTCTACCTAAAGAGTACAGTTCAAGACCTTCGGCAAATCTTCTGAAAGGAACATCACCAAGACTAAGGAGTCTAAACATTGCCTCTGCTGGGATTCCAAACGTACCTTGAACCAACAACTTTGCCCTTTGGTTGAATTCGTCTCTAAGAGACTGCCCTTCTGGGAGTTCACTAGACATCGCAGCCATGAGAGATCGTATAGGCATAAATCCTCTACTCATTCTCCACTCAGACATGTCTTTTTCTCTACCAGTAATAACCTGTTCTATCGCTTCTATAGCTCCTGCGCCAAACTTACGCATCGCATATAAGTAACCAGCTAGAGACAGCTTTCGTTGCTCTTTGTGCAACCCCATCAGCTCAAAGGCTCTAGAAGTCGGCATAGACATCAAGTCAATTACGGTCTTTGGAATGACGTTGGCTAGGTTGTAGACCACGTTTCTAGCTTGAGACATCATGGTAAGCAGGTTACCCTGAACAAGTTGAACCCCAATCTCAGACCACTTCTTCTCGATAAACATATTCGCAAGCGTGTCAAGATCTCGTTGAGCTTCATCGAGGACGTCTTGAGCTTTCTTAAATTCAGCCTCTACATCCTCTCCTGCAATGCCTCTTTCCATAAGGTTTTGAGCAGTCCTGTAAGCGTCCATGTATCTTTTCGTCGCTTCTAGAATCTTGTTCTTTTGGGCTTCTGACAAAATCTTTCCTTGCTCCTGAGCTTTCTTTATGATGACATTAGCCATCCCTTGTGGTGTGCTTGTCTTGAGCTCCGCCATGTGACGAAGAACTCTACCAGCGGTTGTTCCTACAGCAGCTAGCTGATCAAGGACGCTTACGATTCCAATATCATTCCCTTCCTCTTGCATTCTGTTGATTAACTCAATTCCAGCAAGAACTCCTACGTCGTCATTTCGTGTAGCCAGGTTGTTAAGAGCATCACCACGCATTAAAGAAACAAGCTCCTGTGGACTCATCTGCTCTAAAGCTTTTTGCTCGTTAGCAATCTTCTGTTGATCTATGTAGTTGTTTGGGTTGTTGATGATTTCATTCTTGAATCGACCAAACTCAGAAGAGCTTGCAAGTCTTTTAGAAGTACCTCTTAGTCTTCTTCCTTTTATTACGTTTCCGTGCTCGTCAACAGTCAGGTTTGCGAACCTTGCTCTATCTTTAGCTGGCATGGACCTGAAGGCTGCTTCAAACATGTCTGTATTAGTTTCTTGCAGAGATTGGTTTCTCTGCTTCAGGATTGACACAAAGTTTTGGAATGCCACAAAATGTTCAGGAGCACTAACGTCGATTTGCTCTGATGGAGTTCTAGGAGGCGCCTTATCGAATCTTACGTCGCCCGAAGCGATAAGCATGTCGCCAGACATTACTGCGTTTTCAGCATATTTAAGGACGTTCCCGTAAGGGTCTACAAACGAATCGGAATACAGAGGGTGACGCATAAAAATTACGCCGTCAACAACCGCGTCCATATCATCTGCCTTTCCTACGTTAGATATCTTCGCTTTAAAATCGACCTCAGAAGCTCTTCCTTCTAAAAGTTTATTCAAATCAAACCTAGTGGAAGAGAATTTTACATTGGACATCACAGAAGCTTGTCTTCCTTTGAAGATCTGAGAGACATCGTAAGCTCTAGATTGAGGGTGATCAGTCAGGCTAACCACACCTCTTCTTGAGTAGTGTGTTATATTTCCAGCATCTCTGGCGTTCTCAATAGCGTCCATAGTTTCGGCTTTATCTATGTATATGCCGAGCTTTTGTTCGTCTGTGAGATTATTGTTAGCCGCAAGACTTTCAATGTTTGAATCTAGGGTAAATTGAGATAATTGATCCGAAATACTTAAATCCTGAGCCTTTACCAGACCTTCTTCAAGTATATTCTGTTTAGCTTCTTCCCAGGTTTCTTTAGCAAAGTCGTCGTACTTCCTGCCCTGAACGCCTATAGCAGAGGGAAGTATATGCTCAGCAGCAAAAGCCATCTGCATGGCTTGGTCTACAGTCACACTAGAGTACCCTTTAATACGCTTCATCTTCTCAACTACAAGCTCCATGAGGCGAATGTTGTCTTTAAACTCCTGACCTTGAGCCCCTCCTTTATCTCTAATGTCTGAGTCGAAAAATTGTCTGAGAGCTATCGCCGCCTTGGTTCCGTAACAAGCTCCCTGTCTGTCTTTCTTGCCCTTGTGATCATTCACCCACTTCCTGGCCTTCAATCTACTGTAATAGATCGGTTGATTCTCTTTATTCAAATTGTCAGGCTTGATAGCCCATTCTCTCTTAAGTTCGTTCAGCTTGTCAGCTCCATAGTGCTTTTCAATAATAGAAAACAGTTCTTCGATATCAAATCCTTTTGATATGCCAGGTCTAAACCTAGAATCTACGTAGTTGACGAAGTGTCTATCCTGCGTAAGGAGGTCGGTTCTCTGATATAGGTTCGCTATGAACGCACCGATCTTCTTCCAGCTTCCAAAATCGGTTTGACCCTGAATCTCGTAAGTGTTTTCACCTTTTTTAGCTCGTGGCCTATCGCTAAGGAACCTTTTTCTAAACGCATAATGCATAGAGCGAGCGTTCTTCCCGTTAAAGTCGTAAGGGGTTCCCCTGCCTTTGAATGACTTAAGTCCAAGAATTCTCTCAAGCCCAGTTGCAATTATGTCTCCTCTTCCCAATTTAGAACCTCTTCTAGACTGAAACTTCCTTATCTCTTCGATTCGAGCTTTGGTTCGAGTAAACTGTATAGGCCCCTGGCCGTCATGTGTTACAACATCTTCAAGAATAACCATATAAAACTTAGCCGCCTCTTCAATGTTGATGAGAGCAATGTTGCCGTTCGACATTACACCGACGATGGCAATCAGCAAATCCTTGTGTTTTCTTGAAAGCTCTAGCTTATCTGGATTTATTGAAAGCGCACCAGTAACTGGGTCTGGAGACATAGCTCCTATTTCGATCCCAGTTCCGTCTACAGTCTCACCGTTTGCTGTGCTTGAGGAAACCTCTTTGTAGAAGTTTTTAAAGAAGTTTCTAGGCAGCCCTCCAAGCTCTTTGTCAATGTCTACTAATTCTCTCGCTACCAGCTCAGACATCATGTCCATGTCTTCTGCGTTTTGAGTGTAGTCGTTAGGGTTAATGGCCTGATACTCAGCCCTAGCAATCATAAAGGCATTAAGCAAAGGTCTAGACAAGAATGAAGGAAGGCCCGAACCAATATTACCTTCTCCAGCTTCTTCCATGTATCTCTCTATCTCTTTTGCTATGGATTCTCCATCTTTCATGCTGCTGAGGTAAGGCTTAGCTTTTTCAAAAACATATTCTAAAGACTTTCTCTTTTGAGAAGAGCTCATCTTAGAGCGACCGTCAAGGATCCTTTTTACTCCTCTTCTACTATAAAGAACTGGAGTTCCTTCGGGATGGTTAGACTCCATATACTCATTAACCCTAATGTAAAGCTCTTCAAAATACTCAGGAGAACCCTCAATCTTTTCTCTAATTGGCTTTCCTCTTTCATCTAAATTGGCTTCGTTCAGCGTTCCTCCTTGCGTATAATCAGACATCAAGCTGTTTATGATCTGCCTGGTGTTTCCCATTGCGAAAAACCTCTGTCCAGCTCTATTCATAGACTCCTCTATCTGATCATGAATTTGATCTACTATTCCAGAAACAGCCTGAGAAGCCTGAACAGACATTTTTCTAAAACCTTCTCTCTCCTGTGCTATTCGTATATTTCTATCGATCATAGCCTGTTCATAGCTTTTCATAGCTGGCTCCATATAAACTGCATTGCCAGTCTCTTTATCGATAAGCGGTTTAGGAGGATTCAGTTTTTTAGTTTCTCCATTCTCATCAACATAAGACATGGTACCAATTCTTGTAAACCGACCATTCCCTGTCATCTTTCTATACCAGTTTACAAAGTGATAGTAATCCTTAAACGTTTTCTGTTGAACAGACGTGACGCGAGAAATTCCTGTGTACTTACTTACACTAAGAGTGTTAAACTGAACTGTTTTGTTGTTAAGGAACGTTGGCCCGCGCCGTGAATTCATTACTCTTTGAGCGTCAGCATCCGTACCTGCGTTTTCTACCTCTATTACTCCATCCTCTTGGTCTAAAGGATAGCTCAGAGCTTGCCCAACCGCACCTTCAATGTCGAGATAGTCAGCGCCAAGAGTAGAACTAAGCCTTGAAAGAACATTAAGGGGATCCGCGCCGCTTTCTTTAAACCCAGGAATAATAGTAGAAAACAATTCAGTAAGCTTCCTTCTGGTTTTTTCTAGAACACTCTCTTTTCCTTTTCTTGTAGCAAGAATAGAAAGGGCTTCTACGAACAGCTCCTCCTGCAAGTTAGAGGTGTCACCTCTTGACACATAGTCAAGCTCCTTTTCGGCAATAGCCTGACGTAAATAAGGGTCGTTAAGAACGATATCTCTTACTGCCTTCTGGAACTTCTGCTCTTTACTTGTTTCTTTCTCAAACTTCTGATCAATAACAGCGTGAGCAAACTCCTCTACCACGTCTTTTATCTGCGCTGCGCTAGTTATGGTAATGGTTTTAGTCGCATCAGAGTAAGACCCACCTATGTAGCCTCCAGCTAAATACTCAGCCAGGACCGCCGCTTTATCATCAGATGCTTCGTAATCACGCCGAAAAGCTTCTTTTTCAGATATAACATCAACCTTGAGGTCCAAGTCACCTTTAAACTTGGAAGTCAACTTATCTAAAATAGCCTGACCTTCCTCTGGGAGAGCAACTGGCTCTTCTTTCGACGGTTGTGTTAAGTCTTCTTCCGTTCTGTTTTGGATCTCTTCGACCCTAGCGGCAAAGGTCGCACCTCTAGAATCTACAAGTCTCTGCTCGACTTTAGTCAGTTCTTCTCCGTTTCTGCGTTTTACCGCTACCCTTGCAGCTAGGTCTACGTCATTGATAGCGCCTGCCTCTTCCTGAGCCATCAGATATGCTTCTTCCTGAGCTTGCTCAAGCGTCATTTCGGTAGAGCCAATCGCCGTTCCTGACTGGGACTTAACCATAAGCTTTGCATCAGCGCTCCCTTCATACTGAACCTCTACAAATCCGCTCTTTTTGAGTTGTTCGGCTAGCTGTTCGTCCACAAGGACCGCGCTCTGCCCCTCCAACATGTCGGCGATCTGCTTCGGGTCTTTGTTCTCAGAAGATATAACTTCGTTTGCTTCTAGCGATCTTTGAATTTCGCCTGCAATTTCCTGAAGCTTTACCTGATCTCTTACTCTTTTTGCTCTCTCAAGCATAGAGTTAGCTTGCGCTTCTTTACCAGCGTTCTTTAGTTTTTCTGCCTGTTCTTCAAATACTCGTGCTCTTTCGTTGAGGCTATCTATGTTTTTACCTTGCTCTGACATAGCAACCTCTATGCTAAAAAGAGGGGCGTACTTTTCTTCGATGTTGAGCCTTTCCTTTACTAGTTTTTCCGCTGTAAGCCTAAGATTTTTCCTCTCAGAAGCAGAGGTCGATTCTTCAGCGGCTTTCAAGGTGGAGAAAATTTCCAGAGATATATCAGACAGTCTTTCTCCGTCTGACTCGTTTTTATTATTTATGTATTCGTGAAGCTGATATGTATCCCCTTGGAGAGTACCCAGCACTCCCATCTCTTCTATAATAGAATTTATGGCGCTCTCCCTGGCCGATGACCCAGCTTCGGTTTCATCAATTATCCTAACCCACTCAGAAGCAAAATAATCTGCCAATCCTAATCTGTCAATGTCTGTTCCAGAAGAAAAAGCAGCTTGAGCTATACTTTTGGATTTTCCTACAGCAGAAACAGACCCGCTCATAGCTACAGACTCACCCACTACGGTGACGAACTCCTCTCCTGTTATTAGGTTTTCTCTTTGTTCCGCCAACATCAACCCAGCGTTCTGCCAAAGAGTATTTGCAACCTCAGCGCCAGATTCAATTCCAGTGTCTGCGAGCCAACTACTAAGAGAGTCTTTAAACAGCTGCCCCCTGGTCTGACCTAACCCTCTTTTCACGATAGGCGACGCAAGCCTCAAAGAGATTTTACCTCCAAAAGCTTCTGTTGCTCCCTCAGCAAGAGAGTTGCTGTTTAACAAAAGGGCCCTTCCCCACTCTGGCATATTTTGATACCATTCTTCATCTCTCCACTCATTGTAATTCCTTACCATACCAGTGGTATAAAAAAGCGCCCACGCTGGGAGTGGGTTACCCCCACTAGCCACAGTTAAAGCCAGTGCTGCGATGGTATCTGGAGCCATTTCAGAAACTCTGTTGCCGAGTACGGCTAACGAGGCAAGTGGATTCTCTAGGGCTAAATCGGTCCAATTTTTTCCCAAGTCTGTCGTAGCACCAAGATCTTGTATATACTCTTGAATGCCAGTTTCAAACCTGTTTTCTGTTAGATCTGATTGTTTATCCCAATATTCTTTTATTTTTTTTGCTTCTTCTTCGTTTTCTGCACCAGATTTTTCTAAAAGATAGCTTAAGTAGTCCTCAGCATGAGAAGGAGCTGACGCAAGGGTTTCAATTAGGTCAACAGCTGCCCCAAGCAAAAGAGAAGGATTAAATCTAAAGCCGCTACCAACCCAGGCATCTCCATCTATAGATAAAGGAGTTCCCGAATAAAAATACATTAAGTTTTCAAACGCTTTTATTTCGTCCTCCGTCATATCTGTTTTTGCAACAACCTCTTTGTAAAACGACCTGAGATCTTCATCCTGTCTCTCAGTAACGCTGAGAATAGCTTCTAGGCTGAGATTTTGAAACCCCTTAAATTCTCTTCCAAACAAACCGTCTTCATTCCAACTTCTTTCGTCATGGATATCCGTCATTAAATCAGAGCCTTTAGGATCAACTCCGCTTATGGTTGCCTCTGGAAGCAACACCATGGCGCCAGGCTCAAGATCTTTAGTGCCCTCTGCGCGTTCTTCGTTCGGCAAATATATTCGATCTAAAAAGCTATAAACTCCAACAACTTGCGCTCCAGAATAACGATCTCCAACTTGACCAAGACTTAGCTCAAGGTCCTTTTCTTTGTAATAATCTATTTTAGCTCCTGCGCTAATCGCTTCATTGAAAGTTATCTTTCCGTCATAATATTTGTTTAATATATCTTTCGGCAAACCTTCAAGATATTTTTGCCTACGCACAGAAAGATACGGCAAAACAACACTCAGTTCGGGGTGCATTCTGAGCATTTTCCTCATCTCATTAGAGTTAGCTCTAAAGTTTTTTCGCTGGTCTATTAGATTCTCTAATTCAATCTCTAAAAGCCTGTATTCCTGAAAAAGCGCTCTTTCTTCCTGGGAAAAAACAGCCATGTTGATCCCCCTCCTCTCAGCCCAGTCGTAAGTTAAGTCTGTCCAGAACGAACCAACCGTTTCCCTTATCTCTAAAAAAGCTCCAAACGAATCATCAAGTTCTTTTTCAATCTCTTTTAATCTTGCTTGAGAGTCTTCTATCTTGACTCTAATATCTCTACCCCTAGCTCCTGAGTTAGAGAGGTAGTCATTTCCTCTACTTACGTAAACTTGAGCAAATTCATCCTTTATTTTGTCTGATGCATCTTGAGGTAAACCCAAGGCGTCCATCTTATTATTAAATTCCTCTGTTGTTAGAGAGAACATCCAAGCATCTGATATTGCCTGGTTATTCGACCAGACCCTAGAGGCTTCTTTAATGACTTCGGAATCGTAACCATATAATTCGTAAAAATCTCTCATAGGTCCAAAATCACCAGAACTTTCGGCTTCTTTTGTAGCTTTTTCCCTGTCTTCGTCGTGCTCTTTTCTTCTTTGTGCCATCTTGTCTGCACTTGAATAAAGGCCAGGTATATCGTCATCATTTAATTCAAACCCAGTCTGAGAAGTAAAAGAGTTTACCATGGTTCCCCTTTCTTCCTCGTCAGAAACTAAAGAAAGATTCTCTATGAGCTTATCTAGTGATTGATGTACTTCCTGGTTGTATCTCTCTACGTCGAGCTGATACTCCGTGTTTAAAGCGTCCGCTTCTTCTTGATCCTTGGCCGTAAACCGTGTGTTTAAAATGTCTTCTTCCCATTCTGGCGTCGCCTCAAGCTGTTCTTTTTGCCATTGAGTAAGGGGAAACTGCGGCTTATCTATATATTCGAACGTTCCATCCGAAGAGTCTGAATCTGTACTCTCGTCTCCGTTCTCTTTTTTTTTTACTTCCTCGTCAGCTAATTGCTTTTGAGCAATTTCTGCCGCTTCACTAGGAAGTACGTTTTGCTCTAAAATAATCTGATTAACTCTTTGCTCAAACTCTTGATTCATGCGAATACGTTTTCAGCAAAGATAACCAAAAATGGCTATTAGGCTCTACCAAGTGCAAAACCTAGCTTGCGAGCTGCGCCGCTTCCGTACTTAGCTTCAAACCTAGAGAACACGCTCTTAGACGGTCCGTCCATCTCGTCTAGGTTTCTAAAAATCTGAGCAGGAACTTTTGCTCCGTCTTTCATAGTAAACTCAAACTTGCCTCCACCAGCGAAAGAGAGCTCTGTAACCTCTTCGTCTTCCATCGGGATCATGGATCCTCCTTCTGTTTGCTGAGGAACAGGCATGTCTGGTGTTTCAATTGCCATCATTGCCTGCTGAATGTAGAAGTTCTTAGCTTCTTCCATATGCTGTTGATCAGCCATGACTTCCTCTTTAGTGAGCTTCTTACCAGCTTCTCCTTGCGTTTTTAGATACGATCTAATCGCGTTATTGATTGCTGACTCGTTAGTTTGAAGCTGCCCGCTCATCCACTCTTTCAAGGCTTCTTCTGACTTAAATGCACTTTGTGGCGCTTTATCTTTTGCAAACTCATCTCCAGTTATGACTGGTAGCTCTACTAAGTTAGGAGCAAAAGGCATCTCCATATCCTGAACCTCAGCGATATTTGACGGCAAACCCTTATAAACAACGAAGATTCCGTCAGGCTCTATGGTCAAGGATCCATACTTGTACCCCATGTCAATTATCTTGAGCGCGTTTGCGTAGTCCTCTTGTGTTTTACTATCTTTTACTCCTTGTGCTTCAAACTCTGGTGGATTTTGAGCGTTCCCGAAAGTTCGAAGCATAGCCCCCATAAACGTTGGAGAGGAAGCTGTTGCCGACTCAAACGATCCGTAATTCTGCTTGAAATACTGCTCTTTCTGATCAATAAACTGAGTAAGTTGAGCCGCAACTTGAGTAAACATCCCAACCCCATTGTTCCCCATTTCTGCAAACTCATTAATCTTATCAGCCAGAGCTGTAGCCCACTCAGAGCACATAGCCTGATGCATATCGAACATGGTCTGAGAAGCAGACATGTCCATAGACTTTATAAGCTCCCTTCTTTTATTCTCGTAAGCTTCGTTCATCGTCTGTCAAATTCTTGAAGCAGATTCCTCACATATTTATGTAGGGGTGAACCGCCCTTGGATGCTAAAGACTGTAGTGTACTAGCCTGTCGAGGGTTGAAGATGTATTCCCCTCCAGTCATCTCACCAATCTTTGCGCCGTTTCTCATGACGTCGATTGGGTTCTTCGAATGAGAAAACTCACCAGGAGTTTTTTGAACACCTCCTGCGGCATAC
>Ga0255751_10004611_pt1 | contig 12429 bp, 10 predicted proteins | sample 071ome_20_FD_179951 | JGI IMG/M metagenome (GOLD analysis project Ga0255751, IMG submission 179951) | Coastal salt marsh microbial communities from the Groves Creek Marsh, Skidaway Island, Georgia - 071412BT metaG (version 2) | ecosystem: Environmental > Aquatic > Marine > Intertidal zone >...
GAAGTCAACGAAGTGGGTGTCATCAACAACAACTACCAGAACTATGTAGTCGCTCAATTGACCGCCGTGTACGAGCCCGGTTACAAGTCTGTAGACGAAGTGCGCGACGAGTTGCAACTCTTGGCTCTCAACCACGCCAAAGTGGCCTACCTCAAAGAACAGTGGGCTTCTCAGACGCCTGCCTTCCAAAAGGCCACTGTAAGTTTGTCCAGCCTCTTCATGCCCGGTGCGGGCCGCGAAGCTGCGATCATCGGTTCAGCGGTGGGTTCGCCTATGGGCTTCCAATCTGACGTGCTCGAAGGCTTGAACGGTGTTTACCAGTACAAAGTCTTAAACATCATCGAAAACCCCGGCGTAGCAGCTACGGCAGGTGATGTAGCCCAGCAGAACAACCAACTCCGTAGCCGCGTCCAATCTGCCCTCTTCCAAGCCTTGATTGATGGTGCGGACGTAGAGGACTACCGCGGTAAGTTCTACTAAGCATATCCTACGCGGATTACCGCGACACGAAGAAAAAAGGCGCCCACTGGGCGCCTTTTTTGCTTGGGGGCTGGGGGCTAGAGGGCAAGGAAGCTCGGGCGTTGCCCTGTAGCTAGATAGCACGCGCTTTGCGCAGATTAGCTAGGTAGCTAGAAAGCTAGAGAGCACGCGCTTCGCGCTGTAGCCTTTTCGCTTAAACGCTTAAACCCTTTTACCCTTAAACTGGGTGGTGGATGTTCGATGCGCACCAGGACTTTCCGTTGATTTGCCAAGCTCTAGCTCTCTAGCGCGCCGAAAACCGATCGCGTCGCGATGGTTTTCGCGCTACAACGTCTGCCACCTAAACGCATCCATGCGCAGGAAGAGGAAGAGCATCAATGTGAAGGCCCAAAGAGAAGAACCTCCGTAACTGAAGAAAGGAAGGGGGATGCCGATGACGGGAACTAAGCCAAGGGTCATTCCAATGTTCACTAAGAAGTGGATGAGGAGCACGGAGGCGATTCCAAAGCCGTAAATGCGAGCGAAGGACTCTTTTTGGCGTTCGGCCAAGTAGAGAATGCGACCGATGAGGCCTGCGAACGCCAACAGGACGGCGATAGATCCCAAAAAGCCCCATTCCTCGCCCACGGTGCAGAAGATGTAGTCGGTCGTTTGGGCGGGGACGAAGTTGAGTTTGGTTTGTGTGCCGTTGGTGTAACCCTTGCCAATGAAACCGCCGGAGCCGATGGCGATGAGGGATTGAGCAGTTTGGTAGCCGGCGGCGCTGGGTTGATCCACTTGGCCCAAAAGGAGTTGAACCCGGAGCTTTTGGTGCGGTTGGAGGACAGAATTAAAAATTTGGTTGACCCCTAGGGCCCAAACTACAGCTAGGGCACCGTACCAAATAGCGGGGTGACGAAGTACCACGGAGAATTTCAGACGGCGTTGCAAACGGTCAAAGGCTAAGGCTAGCATGCTTGCAGCAGCGATGAGGCTGAGCACAACCCCGCTGGAGAAGGCAAGGGCTAAGACGCCTACAACTAGGGCGCCGAGACCTAAGAAGATGAAATAACCGGGCAGGCCTTCGCGGTAAAAGACCAGTAGGAAGCCTAAGAAAACAAGGGCGGATCCGGTGTCTGGTTGGAGTAGAATCAAACCCATAGGGAGAAAAACGGCAGCGGCGGGGAGCCAACGGGAGCTCCAGTTTTTGAGGTTGACCCCACGTTGTGAAAGGACACGAGCGGTCATGAGGGCAGTGCCGAGTTTGGCAAATTCGGACGGTTGAAGGCCAAAACTGCCAATGGCGAGCCAACTCTTGTTGCCTCCCACTTCTTTACCTACGGCAAGAACGGCGAGTAATAGGAGCAAGGTGACGATGTAAATGGGGACGGTGAGCACTTCATATAGCCGCCCGTCGCTCAAGAGCACGACAAAAATGAGTAGGCCGCTTAGCCCCATGAACATCAGTTGGCGGCCGGCTTCGTTGTTCCAGTCCCAGCCAAATCCATCGAGTTCGGGATTGACGGTGGCATAGATGTTCATCCACCCAAAGACGACTAAGAAGGTGAAAAGGCCTACCGTGAGACCGTCCAATTTGCCAAACCAACCGCTCTGTGTCCGCATCTCAGTAGGGGGGGAGTTCGGTTTTAACGCTGTGGACTCGGTATTCGCCGTGTAAGTTGCCTTCGACCATGGTCTGTTCCAGGGCGGGTCGGCTGATTTCGCCGTGGATGTACTTTTCCATCATAAGGCTGGCGATGGGGGCAGCCCAACGGGAGCCCCAGTAGCCGTTTTCCACGATGATGGCGAGGGCAATTTTGGGATTTTCGACAGGGGCGAAGGCCATGAAGATGGAGTGGTCTTGGCCGTGGGGGTTTTCGGCGGTACCCGTTTTTCCGGCCATGGGGAGCCCTTCGAGGCGGGAAGCGCGGGCCGTACCCGATTCAAACACATCCGCCATGCCTTGGATGATGATATCGAAGTTCTCCGGGTCAATGGTCGTAATGTGCTTAAATCCGTAGAGTTCTGGGTCCACAGGGTCGAGTCCCACTTGGCGAACCACATGGGGGGTATACCAGTAGCCGTGGTTAGCCACAGCGGCAGCCATATTCGCTAGCTGAATAGGAGTTACCACCAGCTCACCTTGGCCAATGGCGAGTGAAATAACGGTAGGAGACTTCCAGCGGTCGCTGCGATAGACACGGTTGTAGTAGCTCCCATCGGGAACGAAGCCTTTTCGGCCCGTAGGTAGGTCAACGCCCAGGAAAGCGCCCAACCCAAAGCTTGTGACGTGTTTGTTCCAAGCGTCTATGCCCTGGGAGGCGGTAGGGTATTTGTCCAGAGTGCGCTTCAGGATTTGGCAGTGGTAGTTGTTGCAGGATTTGGAGATACTTCCGCGCAAGTCCAAGGTGCCCGCTTTACAGTGGCAACCCACGTGAAGCCGCCCAAAGTGGTAGCCATCAATGCAGGTGTACTGCGTTTCTGGAGAAACTACGCCTTCTTGAAGGGCAATCAAGGCATTTAAAACTTTGAAAGGAGATCCAGGAGGGTATTCGGCTAGAATGCCTCGGTCGTACAAGGGCTTGTTGATGGAGTCCCGGTAGAGCATGGAGTAATTCCGAGAGCGGTAGCGACCCACCAAAGCGTTGGGATCGTAGCTGGGCGAGGATACGAGCGCTAGTATTTCGCCCGTGGAAGGCTCGATGGCGACTATGGAACCCCGCTTGCCCGACATCAACAATTCGCCATAGGCTTGGAGCGTGGCGTCCAGCGTTAAGGTGAGGTTGGAGCCCGGGACGGGTTTTTCATCGTATTTCCCACCTTGGAAGGGGCCCACATCGCGGTTGAGGTTGTCCACCGTGATGTAACGACGGCCTGCGCGGCCGCGAAGCGCTTCCTCGTAGCTGGCTTCCACACCCGAGATGCCGATGTAGTCACCGAGTTCGTATTCGGGCTTTCGGCTCAAAATGTAGTCGTTAACCTCCGACACATAGCCCAAGACGTTTCCCCCCGTTGGTTTGAGGTACTTGCGCAGGATGCGGCGGCGCAAGGCGATGCCCGGGTAGAAGGAAACTTCCTCTTGAATGCGCGCGTAGTCGTTGGCGGTCAAGCCGCGTAGGATGGGACTGGGCCGAAAGGGGGAGTACACCTTGGCCCGCTGCAAACTGCGGCGCAAGCGGTCTTCATCTTCGCCGAGCAACCGGGCCAAACGCGCCGTGTCAATGTCATGCATCAAGCGAGGCGTGGCTTCGACGTCGTAGGCCATTTGGTTGGAGGCCATGACCTCGCCATTGCGGTCCAGCATGACCCCGCGAGGCGCAAAAATTTTCTCAATGCGCTGTGCGTTGTTGGCGGCGCTCAAGGTGTAGCGTTCGTCAATGATTTGGATGTAGAACAGGCGCGCAATGAAGACGATGGTGGCGCCTACGAGCAGGAAGAGGTAGAGACTCGTGCGTTTCATCGTGCCTCCTCCGGTTTGATTAACAAGCCAGTGAGGTAGAGCAGAAGCAGCGAAGCCGCCCCGGAAACAAGGGTACGCCAGATAAAGGCCCAAAAATGGTAGATGCCGTGAGCGTCAACGGCAAAGAGGTAGCCGTGGTGGGCCGAAACAGCTACAGCGGTGTAGACGAGCCATTTACCACTGCCCATGTCTTGGAGTGTGAAGCCAAGGTTTTCTTCGGCGGCCCTGGGGAGTACGGAGGACAGGATGGCGGGGCGGAAGTACGCGAGCAGGCTCGTGGCCATGAGGTGCATGCCCCCACTGTGCATCTGGAAGTCCATCCAGGCTCCCACGGCGGCGCCGAGCCAAAGGAGCTGCATTCGGCTCCACGTAGCGGGCGCCAGGAGAATGACCGCTACATAGAGGTAGGGGTTCAAGTAGCCATAGAGCTGAACCTGGCTAAGGACGAAGCTCTGGAAAAGCAAAATGCCGATAGACCAAAGGGCCCAAGTAGTCCAGCGCTTCATTGGGACAAGAGGGAATTTTGTACTTCTTCGAGCACGTTCTTGACGATGTAGGCGGGCTGCTGTCGGCTGATGCTGCCCCAAACCTCCAGTACGGCACTCTGCGTGAAGAGCGACGAGTCGCTCTCAACCTGTACAACAACCCCAATGGGCCATCCGGAGGGGAAGAGGGCAGACCGGGCATCGGTGACAATGGTATCCCCAACGGTCACCTGCGCTTCGATGGGCAGGTCAATGTAATCCACCAAATTGGAGGCACCTCCGGACCACACCACGGTTCCAAAGAACCCGGTCCGGGCGACCGTCCCAGAAATTCGAGATTCGGCGTGCAGCAGCGAGGTCACCTTGGCAAAGTGCTCATTGACGTCACTGACGACGCCTAGTACACCAGTCGGCGACAGAACCCCTTGGCCGGGCTCCACGCCATCGGCGCGCCCGCGGTTCAAAAGCAAAATATTGTTGAGCAAATGCGAGGTGCCATAAATCACTTGCCCGGACACCCACACAAATTGGTTGCTATCCACGGCATTGATAGGCCGGGCCGCGGGCTGGCTGAGTTGAGCGCGCAAGCGCGCATTCTCCGCTTGGAGCTCTTCGTTGGTGGTTTCAAGCAGGAAGTAGGCCTTCCATCCATCGCGCGTTTGATTCCATTCGGCCTGTGCACCCAGTACACGGCTCCAATAGAAACTTTCATGCATAGGCGAAGACCGGTACGTCAGGTAGAGCCCGCTCACCTGAAGCAACAGCAGGGTGAGAAGGATGCGGTAGCGAAGGATGAACCGCAGGACGTTCCGCATGCCTTAGCGCATCAAAAGGGTGCGGTATTTCTCCAGATTTTTAAGGGCGATGCCCGTGCCGCGCACCACCGCGCGCAAGGGGTCTTCCGCGACGTAGACCGGTAAGTCGGTCTTGGCCGAAATACGCTGGTCCAAGCCACGCAACATCGAACCGCCGCCCGCCATGTAGATGCCGGAGTTGTAGATGTCCGCGGACAATTCAGGTGGCGTCATCGAAAGGGCTTCCATCACGGCGTCCTCAATGCGCGTCAAGGACTTGTCCAGCGCACGGGCGATTTCTTTGTAGGAAATGTCCACCTGCTTGGGCTTGCCCGTGATCAAGTCACGGCCTTGAACACTCATGTCATCCGGAGGCGAACTCAAGTTTTCAATAGCTGCGCCCACGTTGATTTTGATTTGCTCTGCGGTGCGTTCTCCAACGTAGAGGTTGTGCTGCGAGCGCATGTAGTAGGCGATGTCATTGGTAAAGACGTCACCCGCCACTTTCACACTCTTGTCACAGACAATGCCGCCCAAGGCCATAACGGCGATTTCAGTCGTACCACCGCCGATGTCAATGATCATGTTGCCTTTGGGTTCCAAAACATCCACCCCAATACCGATAGCCGCAGCCATAGGCTCGTGGATGAGGTAGACTTCCTTGGCGTTGGCATGCTCCGCAGAGTCACGAACAGCGCGCTTTTCCACTTCGGTAATGCCCGAAGGAATACAGATCACCATGCGCAATGAGGGGGTCAGCCACTTGTTTTTCAACACGGGAATGCTCTTGATCATCTCGCGAATCATGTGCTCGGAGGCGACGAAGTCTGCAATTACCCCGTCTTTCAAGGGGCGAACGGTCCGAATGTTCTCATGCGTCTTGCCGTGCATCTGCATCGCCTCGTGGCCAATGGCTAGGATGGCATTCGTCGTTCGGTCCATGGCGACAATCGAAGGCGCGTCCACCACCACTTTGTCGTTGTGAATGATCAGCGTATTGGCCGTTCCAAGGTCAATCGCGATGTCGTAGGTCAAAAAGTCAAACAGTCCCATGGGCGTGTTAGTGTTTAAAGTGACGGATGCCAGTCATGACCATCGCCATGCCTTGGGCATCACAGTAATCCGTGCTCAATTGGTCCTTGATGGAGCCTCCTGGTTGTATAACTGCCCGAATGCCTGCTTCGTATGCAATTTCCACACAATCTGGGAAAGGAAAAAATGCATCCGAGGCCATCACGGCTCCTTCGAGCGAAATTCCAAACGATTCGGCCTTCTGAATCGCTTGTTTCAAAGCGTCCACACGAGACGTCTGGCCGGTACCGCTGGCAATGAGTTGGCGGTCTTTGGCGAGGACGATGGTGTTGCTCTTGGTATGCTTGCAAACGGCCGAAGCAAAGAGCAAATCGTCCACCTCTTGAGCCGAAGGCGCACGTTTCGTGGCGACCGTCAAATCTGCTTCACTGTCTCGGTGGCTATCACGGGCTTGGAGCAGCACCCCGTTCAGCGTGGAGCGTACCAAATGCTGAGGCCATTCGCAGGGCTGGCTTTCCAAGATGATGCGGTTTTTCTTGCTCTTCAAGATCTCCAAAGCGGCCACACTGTACCAAGGCGCAATGACTACTTCAAAGAACAAATCGTTCATTTTGGCAGCCGTTTCTTCATCGATGGTTTGGTTGCAGGCGATCACCCCGCCGAAAGCGGACACCGGATCTGCCGCTAGTGCGCGGTCCCATGCCTGACTCAGCGTGTCCGCGGAGGCCATACCGCATGCGTTGTTGTGCTTGATGATGGCCACGGTGGGGTCTTCGCCGCCTTCCGCACAGAAGAGCATCGCAGCGTCAATGTCCAAGAGGTTGTTGTAGCTGAGTTCTTTCCCGTTGTGTTGGATAAAGAGTTCGTCCAAGTTTCCAATGAACCACGCGGGTTGGTGCGGATTTTCCCCGTAGCGAAGGGCGCGGCGCTCGCCGGGCAGACCGGGGAAGGGCTTGGTTTCTCCGGAAAACCAGGCAGCAATGGCGCCATCGTAGTGGTTGCTCACCTGGAAACTGCGGCCCGCAAAGGCTTTGCGCTGCTCCAAGGTCGTTTGGGCACCTTGCACTTCCAAGAGGCTCAAGACCTCAGGATACTCCGAGCGCGAAGACACCATCCATACGTGGTGGAAATTTTTAGCACCCGCACGAATCAACGAAATGCCGCCGATGTCAATTTTTTCAATGATGTCCGCTTCCGAAGCACCCGAAGCCACCGTATCCTCAAAGGGGTAGAGGTCCACAATGACCAAATCAAAGCTGGGAATTTCCCGCTCTTGCACCGTTTTGGCATCCTCGGCGTTGTCGCGGCGCCACAAAATGCCGCCAAAAACGTTGGGGTGAAGCGTCTTAACGCGCCCGTCCAAGATGCTAGGGAAGCCCGTAACATTTTCAATAGCGGTCACCGGCAAGCCTTCTCCCTCGATGAAAGACTGTGTTCCGCCCGTCGAAAAGAGCTTCACGCCTGCTTTGTGAAGGGCATGCAAAATGGGGGCAAGACCTTCCTTGTGGTAGACGGAAACGAGCGCGGACTGGACAGGGGTGAAAGCGGACATTGTTCGGGAAAAAAATCAAAAAACAAAGGTAGGAATTCCATGGCATGGACTTTGTAATTTTCAGGTCCCATGCGGAAAATAGTTGCCCTCCTGTCTGAATCTTTACGCTTTGCGTGGATGGCCTTGGTTTCCAACAAGTTGAGGACATTCCTGAGTCTGTTGGGAATTACCATTGGCATCTTCGCGATCATCGCCGTTTATGCCATTGTGGACAGTCTCGAACGAAACATTCGCCAATCCGTGGAAAGCCTCGGCAGCGACGTGGTCTACATTCAAAAATGGCCCTGGGGTGGCGATGGCGGAGAATTCGCTTGGTGGAAGTACTTCCAGCGTCCTGAAGTAGGGATGAATGATTTCAAGCGGCTGACGGCTCGCAGCCCAAGGACCGCCGACTACCTCACCTACATTGCGGGCTCCAGCGAGACCCTCAAGAATGGGAATTCGTCGGTGGAGAACGTGGAGGTCAATGGCATCACCTACCTCTACGGTTCGTTGAATTCGCTTAGCATGGAAACCGGTCGTTACTTTTCGGAAGGGGAGATGGCCTCCGGGAAAAATGTGGTGGTGCTCGGGGCGGAAATTGCCGAAGGCCTGTTCCCTGGCGGCAATGCCGTTGGTTCTTCTATCCAAACCCTGGGTAGGCGATTTTCCGTTATCGGCGTATTGCCCAAAGAAGGCTCACGCATGGTCGGTCAATCGCACGACACCAAGGCGCTTATCCCTGCAAGCCTCTTTGTGGCCTTAAAAGGGGATGAATTGGGCGGTTCGGCCCTTCAAGCGAAAGCAAAACCAGGATTCAGCACGCTTGAATTGAAAGAAGATCTCCGCATGCACATGCGCGCCATCCGTCGCCTGAAACCCATCGCTGAAGACGACTTTAGCCTGAATGAAACCTCTGTGTTTTCCCAAGGTTTGGACAACATGTTTGGTGCCATTGGCTTAGCCGGCACCGTCATCGGCGGCTTTTCCATCTTAGTGGGTGGCTTTGGCATTGCCAACATCATGTTCGTCTCCGTACGTGAGCGAACGGGCCAAATTGGCATTCAAAAAGCACTCGGAGCTACACGAGCTTTTGTTCTCACACAGTTTTTGCTTGAAAGCACACTGCTCTCCGTGGTGGGCGGTTTGGCGGGACTCGTCCTAGTGGCCATCCTCATGGCTGCGGGCACCGCCATCTCTGGATTTGACCTCGCCATGAGCGCCAACAACGTCCTGACCGGGGTCCTCCTTTCAGCCACCATCGGCCTACTCTCCGGACTAGCGCCCGCCTCCATGGCAGCACGCATGGATCCCGTCGAAGCGATTCGCTTTAACCAGTAAGCTTAAAGAAGGAGCGCAACCGCCGCGCAAACCTGCTCCAAATACGCCTGATCTGCCGGGCTAAATGGGTCGCGTTTGTGGCTGTCAATGTCGAGTTGTCCCACAAGTTTTCCGTCCTTGTAAACGGGCACCACAATCTCCGCCTTGGTTTCAATCGAACAGGCCAAGTAATTGTCTTGCGCATTCACATCAGGAACCACAAAGGTTTCGCCGCTTTCTGCTACTTGCCCGCAAATTCCACGGCCGTACGGGATGCGAACATGGTCCGTTTCAGCCCCCACATAGGCCCCTAGGTGCAAGGCCTGATCTGCATCGTCCATCCAATAAAAGCCCACCCAATTGTAGTGCGGATTTTCGCGTTGCAATTTTTGACAAAGGGCCAAATGCAAATCATAGTGGTCAGCGACCGTCGGATAGAGTGCCATATGTCTGTGCTAGAAAAGTGCCGCAATTTTAGGTCCGAAAAGCACTATTGCAATAGCGATGGAAAAAATCGCCGCTACTTGAACCGCGCCAGCCGCCATATCCTTCACGCGCTTTACCGCTGGATGCTCGTCAGGATGCATAAAATCTGCCAAGGATTCTATGGCGGAATTCAGCATCTCTAAGCCCATCATTACCGCATAGGTCAGAAACAAAAGGCCCCATTCCAGCATGGCAAGTTCAAGGTACCAGCCAAGCACCGTGACCACCACCATGGCCAGCGTGTGAATCCGGAAACTCCGTTCACTTTCCGCCGCGAGCGCGATCCCATTCAGCGCATTCTTGGTCGTTTCCCAAAAGCTAATTACAAAGGGTTTTTGGTCTGGATCTTTCATCGTTTTCATAGGTTGTGACGCGAGTCGCACAAATTTTAGGCCAAAATGGGGCGCCTGCGGCGCGTTTGGGGGTTAGGGGGCGCCTGCGGCGCGCTTGGGGACAAGCATGCGGTACCGCGGCTCGCGCTGTTACGTGTTTGCGGTCTTTTACTCATGCGGCATCCCTCAGAACTTCGCCGCGCGCCACACCTTAGACAAACCAACACCCTTAAACCCTTTGACCCTTTGACCCTTTGACCCTTCCACCCTTAAACCCTTGAACCAATACGCCGTCTAACCCCCAACCCCCGAACCCCCGAACCCCAATGAGGCAACAGCCCCTTTCGGTGAGTTAAAAGGCATTACCGCCCGAGCATTCGGGTGTACATTTGTACTTTAAATGAAAATTGCACGACGCATGTCCTGGATTCGACGTATTTCTCTAGCACTTCTGCTCGCAGCCCCAGCCTTTTTGGGCGCACAGACGCTAGACCTCGTTCAAGCCCCAAACCTTTCAAAATGTACCGGCGATTCCCTTCGTCTGACCATGACGATTGGAACCCCGGGTATGACCGCTACCAATGACTTTTATGTGATGCTCGCGCCTGGTATGAAGTCTGCTTTCACTCAGGCGAATAGCGATACGCTGGAGATTGTAAAATGGCAGTCCATCACGCCAGCGCCAACGGGGACGATTGCGGATACCATTTCCGCAGGTGTCAAATACGCTTGGGTCATCATCCCAGTCACGATTACGACTAACAACTTTTACGGCCTGTCTGTGAAGTCCACCTCGCCGAGCATTTGGTCTGATACGATCCAAATGACGGTCAACGTTGCTCCCACGGTGGAGATTGATTCCATCGTTGGTGGTTTTGAGAACCTCTACAGCGGCGCACCCGACTGGGGAATGTGTGAAGGCGACACGGTGGTTATCTACGCCACAAAAGGTTTGGATAGCTACGAATGGACGAATGGCGGTTCCGTTATCACGGGCGCTACGGCCGATTCGCTCATCGTTTTTGCCAGTGGCGTGTACAACGTCATCGGCTCTTCGGGTAACTGTGAGGTAATCAGTGCAGACACTACGATCAACGTTTACTCACCTCAGACCACGATCACCCACATCCCAACGGGAATGTTCACCCTCAACGTTTTGGATAAAGACAGCCAAGTGGATTCATTGGCTTTCTGTGAGACCGAATCCATCACCTTGCGCGGCCCTGTTTCCTTTGCAACGGGTACTAGTGTTGATTACCAATGGGTTATGGATTCTGTGGATCAATTCGGCCAAACCATCAAAGTGGCCATTAATGGTGCCACCAACCGAGATTATATCACGAATGTTTCGGGCTTGTATTCCCTAGTTACCAACTGGTTCCCAGGGGGATGCCCGGATACGAGCTACAGTGTGGAGCTCTTCGTCGACACTGTGCCAGATACCTTCATTGAGAACATTCAATGGGCATGGCAATCCGCTGCGTCCTTAGACATTTGTCCCGGCGACTCAACGTTGCTTCGTCCCAATGCGACCAGCTTCTCAGGCGATTGGACGTACCAATGGGAGGTTTTGTATCCCGTGTCCACGGGCAGTTGGCAAGCCATTCCCGGCCAAGATCAAGAAGACTTGGTGGTGGATACCGCACTGATTGCAGGTACGGCTCAGTACCGCTTGGTGATCAACAGCGAAAACTGCGACTTCACGACGGCGCCTTTGCAGGTGAATGTGATTCCAAAGCCTACTGTGAATGTGGCTCCTAAGGACAGCCTGGCATTGTGTGCAGGAGATTCCGTGCTGATTGGTGCAACAGGCAATGGCTTGGCTTACCAATGGACCTGGGGAACAGGTGCGTATTCGGGCGTATCCTTCTATGCGAAGGAGCCTGGTACCTATGTGGTAGAAGCTACAGGCCCTAACAACTGTACGAGCTACGACACCCTGAAAATCACCCAAATCGTCGTGACACCCAATGCAGGACCTGACCAAGTGGTCATGCCCGGTGACGTCGTTCAACTGAATGCAACGGGCGGTTTGCAGTACTACTGGTACGCGGACAAGCCTGCGTACTTCAGCGATCCTTACAATCCAAATGCACAGACTCGCCCCACCAGCGATACCACGTGGTACTTCGTGGAGGTGCGCAGTGCCTTGGGCTGTTGGGGCATTGATTCCATGATGGTGGTTCAGTTTGATCCTGCCACCTTGTTGCCCAATTTGACCAATGTGATGAACGTTATCACGCCAAACGGCGACGGCTTCAACGATGTCTTTGACTTGTCCGAAGTGGTTCAAGCCGATTCGTGTGACCTCGTCATCTTGGACCGTTGGGGTTCCCGTGTGTACGAAGAACCTCGTTACATCACCGGATGGGACGGCACCAACACGGGTGGAGATCCCCTTCCCGATGGAACCTACTACTATTTGCTGCTTTGCAACGGAGAACCCCGTTACCGCGGCGCCATTACTGTAATTCGCAATTAATCGTCCGTTATGAAAAAGACGCTCGTTCTGGCCTTAATCTCGGGAGCT
>Ga0255751_10004618_pt1 | contig 12410 bp, 2 predicted proteins | sample 071ome_20_FD_179951 | JGI IMG/M metagenome (GOLD analysis project Ga0255751, IMG submission 179951) | Coastal salt marsh microbial communities from the Groves Creek Marsh, Skidaway Island, Georgia - 071412BT metaG (version 2) | ecosystem: Environmental > Aquatic > Marine > Intertidal zone > Salt...
CAGTAACGGATATTGAAGGTTCTGGTCTCATCTTGAAGCCAGGTGCAGGTAAGAACGTCAAGGTAGATTCTACCGCGATGTTTGTTGTTCCTGCGGGAAACACAAACCAAAGACCACCCGCAGGAGATCGTCAGATTGGTGGTATCAGATTTAACTCCGAGCAACAGCAGTTTGAAGGTTACAATGGAACTGACTTTGTTTCTCTTGGTGGTGTCCGTGACGTAAACCAAGATACTTACATTCTCACAGAACTGTCTCCTGGCAGCAACGAAGATACATTCTTCTTCTTCAATCAGGGCGTAAACAGTCTTGACATTGTACAAGATAAGTTCAAGCTTTACACTGCAAAGACTTTTGACACCAGTGGAACTCTGATTTTGAATGGTGTCGATAGAGGAGATGCACCATTAAATGTCCAGTCACTCGGAACTTCTATCTTACAAGTTAGATCCCAAAAAGATCTAGAAATTGTTGGGGGACAAAGATTAAAAGCGGTTGGATCTTTAGGTGAAGTTGCAACTATTGGGTCTATCACCTCAACAAATGGTGCATACACTCCGTCCCAGACATTTACTGGTGTTGTATCATCTTCAGAATTTGAGGGTTCTGGTGCAACTTTTGATGTTACTACCGATGCAAATGGAGATGTAACATCTGTAGTCTTAAATGCACCTGGATCTGGGTATGAGGTTGGTGAGCAAATTACTATTCTGGGAACTAATCTCGGTGGAGCATCTCCAGCGGAAGATGTAACTTTTGATGTTGTGAGTATTGCAAATGCACAAGCTGCATTCGCCAGATTGGACATTTTAAATGATGAATATGTTACTAGATTGGATTCTAAACCATTCCTTTCTCTAGATGCTACTGGGTCCGAAGCGGGATTGAAGATTAATCGTGGATGGAATGGTGGAACACAATCCTATCTGACAGTATTTGATAGCACTGCTACATTCATGGAACTGGATGACTGCAGACTGGAAGGTGGTCAACTTTCTTCCTTTGGAGCATCTTCTACCATCGTTCAGTTTGATAAAACATCCTTCAAGGGTGCGAAAACTTTGGTCACAATTGAGAGTGATGATGGTAAGGTTCATATGCTTGAAGTTACCTCGGTTTGTGCAGCATCTGGTACAACAGCGTATGCAACTATCACAAACTCTGTAACCTCTGCCAATGATTTGGTGGATGCAGATGTTGTGGTTGTTGGTAACAATGTTCAGGTCAATCTGACAAAATCTGCTGCTGCAACTTCGTCCACTTCCTTCACTGGTAGGTTCACAACTACAAAGGTCAAGGTATAAATAACCTAAGGTAACATAAAGACATGGCAACCAAAAACTTCTCGTCAATTGGTGGCTTTGCGGTGGGTGCAACTGAGGTATTAGATACCGATAATGCGCTAAAAAACATCTCCGCAATGCATATGGTTAGCGATCAGTTCACTGACGCTAATAAGGATCTCTATATCATGAAGAGAATCACAGATCCTACCACTAATACATCTCAGTTGACGTTCGATGGTGGAACTGCTCAGACGACAACAGTTCCCGCTTTGGCAAATAATACGGTTGCTTTTGTGACAGCAAGAGTTTTTGGTCAAGAAACAACCACTAACACTTATGTTTATGCAAGTCATCATGATTTGGTTGTCACTACCGATGGCACTGGTCTTCCAACGGTAGCGTCTACTTTTCAGAATGTGGTTACTGAAAATCTTCCTGGTCAAGAAACTTGGAGTGTAACTCCAGACCCATTCCAGATTGGTGGGGCACCATTCTTTACTTTTGAAGTTGAATCTGTTTCATCAACCTCCACTGTAAAGTGGATCGGTATCTTAGAAATCACTGTCGTATCTTAAGGCATCGGAGCACACATAAATGAGTCTCAAAATTAATTCTGAACAGCAAAGAATTGAAGGTTCTGGTGTAGTTGCCACTGGTAGTTGGAGAAACGCTACCTACTTAAGACAGGGTACTACCATCACAGTAACTTCTGTTGGACACGGGTTCATCAGAAAGGAAGATTTGCAGGTTGACGTAACCTCTGGTGGTGCCACTAGTGGAATCTATGAAGCGACAGTAGTAGACGCAGATACTTTTACTCTTACCGACAGTGCAAGTGGTACGATCTCAGCAGGCAGCACTCTTTCATATAGAGTAAGAAGATCCTTAGAAATTAACGCTGAAGAAAAACTCACACTTTCTATTGGTTCTGGTGTAGATGCAGATTCTGCTATTACCTTAACCAAAGATATTGTTGGTGACATTCGTGTAGGTATCAACAACACCGAACCAGAATTTGAACTTGACGTTGAAGGTCAGATCAGAACCACTCGTTCGATCATCTCGGATACTGCACGTATTATCAACCTGGATATTGGCACCATTGTCAACCCAGCACTGAATCTTCGTGCGCCTAATCTTCTTAACTATACCGATACTGACGTAACCAGTCCAGACTTCGGTACTACATTCTACCCAACAGCAGATACTCCTCCTCTGAGTGATCAGTCGAGACGTATTGCAACCACGGACTTCGTATATAGAGTTGCGACCAATGACACTGGTGGTCGTGTATATGTTTCTTCCACGATTGGTAATGATGATAATGATGGTAGATCTGCAGCAAGACCTGTTGCAACCATCAAAAAGGCAGCTCAAATCGCATATGGTTTGCAGGAAGCAGTTCCAACTGATGGTGATGAGTACGTATCGATCATCGTTTCTGGTGGTGAATACCTAGAAGACAACCCAATCACCCTACCAAGAAACTGCTCTCTGATTGGTGATAACCTCCGTAGAGTTATTGCAAGACCACTTAACAGTGATCGCCACATGCTCAAAGCGTCTAACGAGACGTATGTTAATGGCGTGACCTTTAGGGATGCTCTACAGAATCAAAACGATCCATATAGCGCAACTCTCCATACTTGGAAATATGCTTTCGTATTTGACGATAAGCAGAGATTGTACTATGAACCAGAACTGGGACAAGTTCCAGCACAACCTGGAGACAAGTATAAAGGCGTAAACACCCAACTCTTAACCTTCAGAGAAAATACTGGAGGGGCAAATGATATCCAAGTTGGATATGCAGTCCTTGGTGCTACTTCTAGAACAGTTGGTACTGTTCAATCCGTAACTTATACAGGTCCAGTAGCTACTCCATATGCTACTGGTACTATTACCGTACTGGTTACTAGTGGTGTAGATGACACATTCTCTGACGTTGAAAAAATTTACTATGATGTAACAGAGAATGATATTGATGAAGTCCAAGGCAGTCCAACTGAATCCAATAGTGCTGACTTGTCTGACGTAGAATCCTTACGTCCAGAATTAGAGACAATCTCCAACCAAATTTATCAGCACACTGTAGATTCCGAAAGCGAAACTCTACTGGTTGCTGCTGCAACAGCAATTAACGCTACGACTGACTTATGGACCGTTAATGGGCATGGTCTGTTTACTGGCGCTGCAGTTACATATGATAACGATGGCAATACTAGCATTCCTGGAGTTATTAACGGAACCACATATTATGCTCGTGTATTGACAACAAATACATTTGAACTTTATGATACATTTGATAATGCAAACTTACCAGCATCTTCTACCACAAAACAAGGTAGACTTGACGTAACAGGATCTGGTACTGGAACTCACTATTTGAGTTTCAGTAAAGTTAGCGTTGGTGGAAATAGCATCTTCATTGAAAGGCATGGTCTCAAGACTGGTGAGCAAGTTTACTATAGAGCATCCAAGTTTGGAGGGATTGGTAATTTAGTTGATAACGCACAGTATGCAGTTTATGCCAAGAATGTAAACGAAATTCAACTTGCAGATTCTGCAGCAGATGCAACAAATAAAAATGCTTCTGGTGCCGATGCACCTGTTCTAAGATCAATCACTTCCACTGGTAAAGGTTTCCAGAGATTTGATAGATCCTCCAAATTACTCAACGTCCTTACTGTAGACACCTCTCTCAATACAGTACAGACATACAATGGACCAATCATCAATCTTGGTACTAGTGAGTTCCATGACTATGAAGTTGGTCAAGAAGTCAATCTCTATGGTTTCCAAAGTTCAGTAATTGATTTTGGTGGTTCTGCAGTATACTCCTACAATCAGACTGGATCTGATACAATCGAGTGTACTATCACTGGTGTAGATACTGGTCTGGTTGGCACCCTTTGGGGCAACTTAACATCTCTGGGTGAAGCTGGTCTTAAGTTTACTTTCTCCACGGGCAACGCAACAAGCAAGACATATCATATTGATTCGTTCACTGCTGTTGCTGGGTTCCCATCCTTACCAGGAAATACTGCTCTTGGTATGGGTAGAGGTTCCTATGATTCTCCATCAGGAACTGTCAGATTTTCTCTGAAGGCACCAAATACCCAAACTACAAGTGGTACTTTTTCGATCTCCGATAACTTAGAAGATCTGAATGGTAGAAAGTATGTAACTCATAGAATTGAAAGGGCTGATGGTTTCTCCCTCGCTTTCGTAGTAAGAGGCAACTACTCTGTCTTCAATGCAGCACTGAATCCAACAGGTGACCAAACAGTTATTTCTGCAAACAACTACGTTCTTGCATCCCTCTCAAACTCTCCATATGGTTTCGATGCTGTTAATCAGACAGACCGTTTCCGAGACGGTGCTGAAGCAATTAGAGCAAACCAAGAGTTTATCGCTGAAGAAGCATATGCTTTTGTAAAATCTCACCACACATCTTCTAGCACCAGAGGAACTCAAATTCCTATCGGTGGTACTTCTTATGCTAGCATCTCTGGAAATACAAGATCTGGTTCCTACAGTATTTCTGGAACAACTCTTACCGTAACGGTTCCTCTCGGTCATACAGTATATGCTTTAAGTGCATATACATTTACCTGGAGCGGTGCTCTTACTGATGGTGGATATACTGTATCTGATACCCCAGACTACAGAACTTTTACCATCACCCTTGCAAACAGCAACAATGATGGAGAAACTGGCACTGTAGACTTTACAACCCCTCTTCCACACGTAACTCCTGGTAGCAAGCCACAGGATGATCGTTATGCTGATGCCGCTGCTTTGATTCTTGCCAACCGAGTAATGATTGCTGACCTAGCAGTCGAAAGAATGGTTGCTGAAGAATCATTTACAATCCCAACTGGCAATCAATCCTGCAAGGATGACACCGTTGACTTCCTGAATGCACTTGCATACAACCTCACCTTTGGTGGCAACGATCAAGTCTATGATGCTGCTAAGTATTATGTTGATGGTGCTCACGTTGTTGGTGAAGAAGATGAATCTGTAATTGTTTTCAATTACGCTAGAGATTACGCTATTCAAGTTATGCGTAATCTTCCAATTCTCAGACACCCATATAGCACATTACCTCAAATTTATGATACATCTATTACATTAGATACTCTTGTTGGAGATCGTTATGGCGACAGTGCAAATTTAATTAATTCTAACCTCGCTTTTATTGCAAACGAAGCAGTAGAAAGATATCTTATCGCCAATCCATCATTTACAATCCCAACAGGCAATCAAAACTGTATTGATGATGTCACTGATGTTCTCAGAGCACTCACATATAATTTAGCACATGGCGGCAATGATGCCATCTACGATGCTGCATCTTATTATACTGGTACTACCCATGTAGATGGAGAGGAAACAGAAACTCAAGCAATCTTTAATGAAGCAAGAGATATTGCCAAGCAAGTTCTTGCAAATACAACTGTAACCGTTCAAGGGTCTCATGGATTGACCCAGGTAAAAGACCTAACAATTGCAGTAGATTCTGGCGGATGCGCTGACGTTAAGTCTTCAGTTGATACTCTGATTGCAATTGTTACCACTGCGGTAGCAAATGACAATATGTCACATGCTACCAGAACAGCAGCAACAAACCCCACTTGTGCAAATGTTGCTTCGGCAATTACAACTCTAACTTCTATTGTTACTCAAGCAATCGGTAGCACTGGTTCTCCTGGTAACCTCAATGGCGTTACTAGAACCTACGCAGAAGGCGATCAGCAGTGCCTGGATGACGTTCTGAAGGTCCTTAGAGCATTCCAGCATGATCTGCGCTATACAGGCAACTCTAAGACTGCTGAGGCAGCAAACAAGTATATCGCTAGCGGTGTTGTTCAATTTATTGCCAATGAGATTGACTTCTCTAGACAAGTCTTCACCAAGGCAAAAGAACTTTGCATTCTGGCAATCAGAAATGATTTGGATACTGGAGAGTTTTCTCAGATTGCACCTGTAGCAAATGGTGCAGTAACAGTAGACCCATCTTCTCCCGAGTGTGCGAACGTTGTATCTGCACTGACAACCAACTGGTCGATTCTCGATACAGTTCTCAGCACCTCTACTGCATACACTGCAATCACAAATCCAGATCCAATCATCACAGAACTTGGAGCATCTCTCTACAGCTTCCCACTTCTTAATGTATTCCTGGATCTTCCTATTATTGAAGCATCTCCATACATCCAAAACTCCTCGCTGATTTCCTTCCGTGGTGGTTCTGGTTGTGAGATTGACGGTGCTAAGGTCGCAACTCCTAACGTACCTCGCCCAGGTCTTAAGACTAATGCCTTGGGTCAGACTGTTGCAAACTCTGATCCACAAGGTAAGTCGATGGTCGCATCGGCTTTCACTATCATCTCCTTTGGTGGTACTGCATACAACGTTATCAACGATGGTTACACTCAGTTGGTTTCGGTCTTTGCTATCTTCTGTCAAGATGGTATCGTCTGTCAGTCGGGTGGTTATGCATCTGTAACTAACTCTGCTTCCAACTTTGGTACATATTCCCTGCGTGCAACTGGTTTCCGTGCAGAACCATATGTCTTTGATATTGCACAAGTTGTATCTGTAACTAACGAAGTTGATGGTAATGGAGTTGAAACTGGAAGACAGGAGATCCAAATTACTGCACCAGGATTAACTAACATTCCTATTGAAGATTATATTATCAGATTTGACGAGTTTACAAATACTAACTCGGCACAAGAAGTAATCATTCTTGAGACTGTAATCAATAGTGGTAGTCCTGGTTCTCAGATTAATGCTACTATCACAACAAACCAGTCTCTGAATCTGACTAGAAATAGTGATAGTTCTGTATTCAGTTACCAGAATGGTAATATTGCTGGTGGTGGAAGTTCTCCACTGGTTGGAGCAACCATCAAACTCCATAGACCATCTATCGTCAACTCTTCTTCCCACACTTGGGAATATGCAGGATCTGGTAACACCTACGCTGCTCTTCCTCAGAACGGTGGTATTGGTAGAGGGACTTCATTTGAAGCTCGTGAAGAATCTTTCGGTCAGGTATACACCTCTGGTACTAACGAATTCGGTGACTTCAAAGTTGGTAACTTTGTTACCATCTTCAATAGAACTGGTGCTATCAGCTTTGTTGGTACGGTTAGTATCTCCGAACTGTCCTCGATTAAGATCACTGGTGGAGACATTACAATTACTGGATTCTCTGCTGATGATAACCTTGGTGGTGCGTTCGCATCCGATGCTCTACTTCCAACGCAGGCAGCAGTTAGAGATTACATCTCCAACAACCTTGGTCCATACCTGAACCAACCATATTCCACAAACGCAGTTCCATCTGCTCTGGTTCAGTTGACCTCGACTGGTAAGATCAACATTGATCAGATCCCAGCACTTCGTCCATTCAACATCACCTCCGTTGCATCCACTCAAGAACGTCTTGCGATTGAAGATGCAAACGCTGGTGACATTGCGATTGAAACAACTTCTACAACTTTCAATGTTGCTCCATCTGATGTAAACACCAGCACAGAAGAGATCACCATCTCTTCCCACGGTTTAACCACTGGGGATTCATTAACTTATACTCAGGGCACTGCTAATATTGGCGGTCTTGCTACAGGCAACCAATACTACGCGATTGTAATTAATACAAATACGATCAAACTTGCAGTTTCTGAGGCAAATGCTAGCGCAGGAACTGCAATTGACCTGACTAGCCAGGGTACAGGAACCCAACAGTTCACAACTCAGGGTATTGCAGTTTCCTACATTCTTGAGAATGATTTGGATAGTCAATACTTGGCATTTACTCCAAATCAGAATTCTTCGTTTACTCTCACAAATATTGTTGTTGGTAGTTCCACCACAGCAAGAGGTGTAATCACTGCATACAATGATGGTGCGGTTTATCAATATAATATCAGTAATGCTGGTTCTGGATACACAACCCAAACCGAAACTTTGACAATCAGTCAACCAGATGACACTGTTAATGGTGTACAAGCTGCAGCGACAGCAAATATCCTTAACGGTTCCGTTGTAAGCGTAACTATTACAAATATTGGTAAGGGTTACTATTCTGCACCAACAGTCAGCATCAATCCACCAGCAGCTGGAACTACAGCAGTTATCGGTGGTCTTGTTGAAGCAAGACTTTCCATCGATATTGCAAACAGCATCAAGTTTGACGCTGGCGACTTTATCCTTGATGGTGCAAGTGCAACCGAAGGATCTGGAACCTATGCCCAAGGTGGTGGAACAACCATCGTAGTCACTGAGAATGGTCATGGTCTGAGCACTAGTGACCTCGTTTACCTTGACTTTACATCTGGAACTGCTCCAGATGGATTCTACACGGTCACAGTAAACAATGTTAATGAGTATCAGGTAACTACTACTGCAGCATCCACGACAAGCGGTAATGTTGATAGAAAGAGAATTATTGACATCACTCGTGTCGTAAATACCTCTGCATCTGATGCTGCTAATTGGACACAGTTAACTTCTACTAACATTGACGCATCTAACATCGTTGCTGGTACAATCGATCCAGAGCGTCTTGCATCTAGAGGCGTAGCAAACTCCTTCACATTCCTGAGAGGAGATTCCTCTTATGAGTATGCTCTGCAGTCTATTAGACCTGCATCCGATGACGCTATGGTCGTCACTGGATCTCTAACTGATAATACTTATATTGATAGTGTAACCATTACCTCTGGTGGTACTGGTTACACTCCACAGTCAGGAAGCCAGGTTTATCAGAACCTGCCACTTGAGGGTGGTGTTGATGGTAATTCTAATCCAATCACTTCTACAAGTGATGGATGTGCAAGAGCATCCTTCACAGTCACAAATGGTGCCATCACTGCAATTCAGATGACTGACGGTGGCACGGGATATGCTGCAGACTTTACACCAACAATTCCAGCAGAACTTGGTGCTCCTTCCCAAGCAGCAAACCTCACAGCTGTTAAAGGAACCATCAACCGCGCATTTGGCAACATCGGTATTGATATTAGAAAGGCAAATAACGTCACAACTAATACTACAGTCTATGGTAACTATGGTCTCGTAAGATTCCGTAAGGATGTAGCAAACCAAGCTCTTGCAAACCAAACCGAAGGTGGATTTATTGTTGATGCCAATGGTAGTGTTCGTATTGACCAGGGAACTGGTTCTGGACTGACAGCAGAATTTATTGAGGGTGCTCAAGGAAGACTTTCTGCTGTTGATTTAACTAACGCATCCACTCTCACTCAGGGTAAAATCGCTCAATCACTTCTTTCTGGAAGTTACACTATTGATATTATTGGTTCTGCAACCAATACAGATACACTGAATACAGTGACCTCATCTACAACTTCCAACCCTGCACCTTCTGGTGGTGCAACAGGTTTGCAGTCACACTTAAGAAACAATACCGCAACTGGTCTTTCTGATGGGGGAACTACTCACGGTGTTCTCACTTTCAGAAGAACTCAGGGTACTCCTGTTGCTTCTACTCAACTTGGATTCACCGATAACAATAATCTGTGGATCCGTGGCAACAGTGGAAGTGCCGCGACCTTCAGCAACTGGTATCAAATCTGGTCTGAGAATAATGATGGTCGTGATGATCCAAATGCAAATCCCGCAGTCGCTGGAAAGGGAGTTCATGCTTCTGGCGCAACTGCTGGTCCAAACGCACTTTACTTAAATGGTCAGGGTGGTCTTTGGTATCAGTCTGGTCACAACATGGGTGACAACCGTGGACATGGAACCCTTGGTCAACAGTTCTTACCAGAAGTTCTTGGTCGTGACAAGTTTGTTCTTGAGAACTTCTATGTTGCTGGATCTGGAAGTAAGTATTCTCTCTACATTCCAAACTTCCATGTAACTGTTAATTCTGGTGGCAATCTTGTAGCGGGCGGAACTTATACCGTCTATGCAGATTCCCAAGCAATCCAAAACATCGGCACCATAGTTGTCGATACTGGTTCTGGTGCAATTGTAGAAGGAACTGGTAATGATGGAGCAATCTACAGTGTTATCACAGGAACCATCACATTCACCGCAAGTAATACTGTAGATGATGTAAGATTGGTTGGTCCTAGTGCTTCTGGAAGTTCCAGATGGACTGTAACATCTGCTAATGAACTCTCGTCAAACTCCGTTCAGATTTTCTCTGTTTCGGATAATGCAAATGGTCCTTTCATTGAGTTTGGTAAGACTGGTGTTTCTTCCACACCAACTCTTGATTTCCGTTCTAGTGGCTCTGCTGGTGACTATGACGTTCGTTTGATCGTCTCTGGTGGTTCTAGTACAGATGGTCAAGGTACGCTTAGAATCAATGCAAACTCTCTGACTGTCAATGGTAACACCGTATGGCATGAAGGTAATGATGGTGCTACTTCTACTCTGGACGCTCGCTATCTCCAAGGTGCAGAACCAGCAACCGCTGCAACTCTCAATACAATCGTCAAGAGAGACGCTAGTGCAAACATCACCGCTGCTGTTGTCACTGGTACTCAAGGTACATTCACCAACAACGCTACTTCGTTGAGTTTGGGTGATGCTAATGGTATTACTATCGCAAAGGCTGCTACTGACGTTGCAGTAATCGCAGGTAAAGGAACTTCGACTAACGGTGGTCTTCGTTTCGGTAATGATACAAATACTCTGAATTGGAATGGCACTCACCTGTCCTACAACAATGTTTACTTCCGTGATGGTGAACTTGGAATTGGACAATCCAATCCTGGAGCACCATTACACATTACAAATAATGCTATTGGTACAGATGTTTTTGCTATCTTTGAAGATGGTGGCTCTAATCAAGGTCGTATTACTTTTGGATGTGATGGTGGATCTCCTTCCATTACTTTTGACGATAAAGACAATGATTTTGGATGGGCTTTGGGTGTTGATGATGCAGATGCGTCTTGGTTTGTCATCAAAGGATTTGGCAGTCCTTCGGCAGTAACTACTGTTAATGGAATCGGTTCTGGTGGAACTTGTAACCTGGCAATTTATGAAGATACTGGTAGATGGTTTATCAATAAAGCAGGCAACACTGGCGCAGGTTCTAGACTTAATGTTGGTGGAACTATTGAAACTGATGGTCAACTTAAGTCCACGGTTGCAACTGGTACTGCTCCAATTGCCGTTACCTCCACAACAGAATGTGCAAATCTGAACGCTGCTAGACTTCAAGGTTACACTGCACTGGGTCTTCCATATCTCGGTGGTTCAACTAACGTTGCTATCAATTCCACTGATGGCGTTAGAAGATTCTATTTCGCAACTAACAGTTATACTGGACTTTCTGCTGCTAACGACATCTACTTCCAGATCGGAGGAACTAGCAAAGCCAGAATGGGCGGGGATGGTCTTTGGAACTTCCACGGAGATTCTAGTGAGCAAACCTCATATAGAGTTAGCGTTCGTGGTAGCAGCGGTCTTAACATCGATGCAACTGAAGCACTCTCCAGTGGTCAGAAGACAACTGTTCTGAGAGCGTCTGGCGATAAGCAGTGGATTGATACCTACGGCATCTTCAAGCGTAACCGTCAGACGGTAGGTGAAAACATTACGGTTGCTGCTGCTGACAACTGTATGTCTGCTGGACCTATCACTATAAATAACAATGTTACTATCACCATCACTTCGGGTGGAAGTTGGAGTATCGTATAAACCATGAGCACACTATCAGTACATGATCTACAAGGAATAGGAACATTCTCTAATACAGTTAGAGTTCCATCTGGTCACACTTTGGATGTTGAGGGAAGATTTGCCCTCCCAAGTTATACTACTGCAACTAGACCATCTAGTCCATCTGCAGGTGAGATGATTTTAAACACCGATAATGGAACTTTAGAAGTTTGGACTGGAGCTTATTGGGCAGTTTGTGGAGGTGGTAACAAAGGAACCACTGCGGATAATCCAGCAGCATCTGCTAAAGAAGCATATGATAATGGTGTTAGAGGCACTGAAGCATATATCTCTATTGCTGGAAGTGGAACCTTCTTAATGGAATTTGATCCGACAGATAAGTTTGGGACTGGTGATTACGGTTGGGCAAAGTATGATGCGGCGTTCTTTGGAACAAACAATGCTGCG
>Ga0255751_10004632_pt1 | contig 12388 bp, 18 predicted proteins | sample 071ome_20_FD_179951 | JGI IMG/M metagenome (GOLD analysis project Ga0255751, IMG submission 179951) | Coastal salt marsh microbial communities from the Groves Creek Marsh, Skidaway Island, Georgia - 071412BT metaG (version 2) | ecosystem: Environmental > Aquatic > Marine > Intertidal zone >...
TCGGTGTGAGTCCACTCCTAGAAGTGAATAGTAGCAACGTGGGACACTTGGTGTACACCAATCTCAGACACGGGTCGGAGATTAAGATGTTAATGAATGCTTTTACTGAGTTTACCGTAGGGAATATTAGTAATGTGAATAGGTATCATTACTCAGGTGAAACCACCGTGGCCGCTGGTAACATCGCACTCATGACCTTCTCTAATTTACATGGGAGTATCTACGCGGATCTGAAGATTAGTTATGGGTCGAGTATTTTTACATTTTCAGCTACGGGTGGTACTGTGACTACGTATACTGACGCTGGTACCACGTATAAGGTGCATACGTTCACGAGTTCAGGGGACTTTGAGGTGACAGATGGTGGTTCAGTGGATTATTTGATTGTTGCTGGTGGTGGTGGTGCCGGGCGTGACCAGGCGGGTGGGGGTGGCGCCGGTGGTTTAATATTTGAACCCGGTCAAACAATTACAGCGGGAAGCTATACAGTCACTATAGGAGCGGGTGGAGCCAGTGCGATTGATTCTGCAAGTGCACCTTCCAGTGGTGAAGATACAACATTCTTGGGTTTGACCGCTTTAGGTGGGGGACCCGGTTCATACGGAAACACAAATAGTATAAGTAAAGACGGTGGTTCCGGTGGTGGCGGTGACGGTGAAGGCCGTAACCCTTCAGGGGGGACTGGATTACAATTTTCATCTACAGATGGCGGTTATGGAAATGATGGAGGTGATGGAGCTAATCCCGGCGCTGCTGGTGGTGGTGGTGGTGCGGGTAGTGCTGGATCCAATGCAAACGGTTCTAACGGAGGCGCTGGTGGTGATGGTTTGAAAGAGGTTACAGTTTCTGGGACCATATATAATTTTGCTACTATATTTGGAACTAACTATGGTGAATTAATTTCTGGTGAAGCATGGTTCGCTGGTGGTGGCGGTGGCGCTGATGACCCCGGAAATGTATCCGCAAGTGGTGGAAAAGGTGGTGGTGGTGATGCCACGACATCGAGTACGGATCCGGCCGGTGAAGATGGTGCTATTAACACCGGTGGTGGTGGAGGTGGTTCATGGAGCTCTGGATTATCTGGTGGTTCAGGAGGTTCCGGTATCGTCATCATCCGTTATGCTATTTAAAAAATTCTACACTTAAAATAGAAAATGGTACACTTCGCAGAAATCGATGTCAACAACAAGGTCCTCCGTATCATCGTGTGTGAACATAAGGAATGGTGTGAATCCCGTCTGGGTGGTACGTGGGTCCGCACCTACTACAGCACTCCCGGTAAGAACTTTGCTGGTAAGGGGTACATATACTACCCAGAGGCGGAGAACTTCTCAGCGCCTCAGCCGTACCCTTCGTGGATTTTAAACACCGAAACCTACCGATGGGAAGCCCCCGTGCCTCGACCCGAAGATGGTCAGAGGTACAAATGGGACGAAGAGACGACCTCATGGGCGATACAATAACTCAAAATATAAAATTAACGAATACGGAAACATTTACATGAATGCGATCGGGTTTTCGTAATTTAAAAAAATAAAACCTTACTATAATATAAAACATGTCTGGAGGTATTGCTCAACTCGTTGCTATAGGTGCACAAGACGCGCACCTCGTCGGTCAACCCGAAGTTTCCTTCTTTAGATCTAACTATAAACGTCACACGAATTTCGCCCAAACTGTTGAAAGACAGGTTATCCAGGGCAACCCAGCCAAGGGTGGTATGTCCACCGTTCGTTTCGAAAGAAAAGGCGACATGCTCGGATACGTCTACATTGCTAACAGAGCCGGCAATGCTGATGATTGGTCTACACAAGTAAACAAAGTTGAACTCTTGATTGGTGGTCAAGTCATTGACGAACATGATTACACATTTTCTACGATTCTCGCACCAACCGTTATGAACCAAACGTACTCTAGACATACTTACGATAGTGAAACTTTCTACCCACTCAGATTTTCGTTTTGTGAAAACGCACAATCGGCTTTGCCATTAATTGCACTTCAGTACCACGACGTCGAACTGAGAATTACGTGGGCCGAACATGCAGCTTTGAAAACTGACCTTGAAGTCTACGCTCAGTTCATCCACCTCGACACCGACGAACGCACCGCTTTGTCTTCCACACCACAAAACATGCTTGTTACCCAAACACAAAAAGCTATCGCCTCGGCTTCTAAAATCCAGGAACTCAACTTCAATCACCCAATAAAATATTTGGTTGCTATAAATGGTATGTCCGCTGCCGATAAATTGAAGCTTCAAATTAACGGTACGGATGTTAGTGATGCGAAGACAGTTATCCCACACTTTACTTCCGCCCCAATCTATTACCATACATCAGTCGGTAGCTGTACTAACAATAACATTACACTGGTTCCATTCTGTCTCGATACGTCTAAACTCCAACCAACCGGGTCCCTCAACTTCAGTAGACTTGATTCCGCGAGACTTGTTTCCGATAATACATCGTTTACTAATACCATCTACGCCGTCAACTACAACATCCTTCGCATCGAAAACGGTATGGGTGGTTTGATGTATTCCAACTAAGCAATTTAATTTAGCCACTTATTATAAATGTTTTGGCAACTCATTTTTTTAGCAGCTTTCGTTTTTATAATAACGTACGATCCAAAATCAGGTACTTTGAATCACCTCGTCGACTCTAAACAACAACCCGCCCATAATGCGGAGTGTAAAGAGGGGCATTACCAGGAGATTCAATTTGCTCAACACGGATACGAGTGTCCCCAAGAAAACCGTGTTCATATGGGTGCGATTATATGAACTTAAAAACATGGTCACTCTTTTTAGTATAAAATGTTTACCTTCGATAGAGAGACCGCAATAATTGTCGCCATCATAGTGTGTATAGCCGCATCTGCATACATGTATAAAGAACTCAAAAGTACAAAACAAGATCTCGAAGACGTTAAAGGGTTTAACGGGAAACTCGTTTCTTTTTTGTCCAGTCCACCACCATCACCACCAAAAAAAGTGTTTTCAGAATCAACCCAAGTTGAAACTCAAAAAGAAGAAATTCAAGATAGCGAAGAAGAATCCTCAGAATAATCATCTCGCTCAATTATAACTTGCTAATGAGCAATGAAGAAATACAAGGCAATAGCTATTCCTGTAACGTTTACGGGTGATAAACCCAAGTTTCTCACTGTCCGGGATCGACGCTTCAAAGATTGGATATTCGTCACCGGAGGGTGCAGGCGAAGAGAAATACCCAACCCTCTGAGGACCGCTCTAAGAGAACTCGAAGAAGAAACCAGGGGGGTTGTTTCTCTCAAAAAAGGCGAATATACAAGCTACAAGTTTACGGTAAAAGAAAGTCCAGGCGTTGAGTTAGAATATAACGTGTTCGTGTTTTTCGTAAATTATACTTTACAAGAACAAAACGAACTCATACGGAAATTCAACGAAGAAAAACAGAAAACAAATTTAAAAAAGGCACAGAAACAACCCATCAAGAGAACACACGATGAAAACGATTTCATGACTTTTGAAACGCTCACGGAGTTTAACACGAAAAAACAGTGGGACCGTATAGTAAAAAACATACTAAACAACCCCGAATTCTACGCGTGTGTAACTTCCGTCGATAGAAAAACCTTCTCTATAAAATAAATAATGAAGTCGAAAGCTTACATTCTTCACCAGATAAAAGAACTTCTAGTAGATAGACACGGGTACACACGCGCTAAAGCAGAAAGGTACGCGGAACTACACAAGGAAGATAAAGTTTATGAACTTCTCGTGTTAAAAAAGTCTTTATCTGAACAGGAAGAGTACCCGGAAGTGTCCTATAGAAGATCTATATGGCACCATGAGTACGAAGACGACTAATATAAAAAAATAAATCTAATAATTGGTAAGTATGTTTAAACAATGGTGTAGAGAACAGGGATTCTCTAACGGATCCAATTTATCACATGTGCTCATGGACGGTGGTGTCCTTTCCGTGCCATTTGATAGATTGAACGAATTTTACGAAAAGTACGTAGATGCATATAACTCCGGCGAAAAGATATTCGTTGTCGAACAAAAAACCGAAAACTATAACTTTTTCGTCGATCTCGACTATAAAGACGAAGACGAAATGACGTTTGGTGAAGTGGAAAGTGTGTGTAAAGTCATATGCGATAAGGTTAAAAAGTTTGGCGGTAAAGAAGCACTCGTTTCCGTAGCCGCACCAAAACCCGCAGGACACCTCATAAAAACGGGTATACACATTAATTGGCCAGGTTTTGTTGTTAATAGACCATCGGCTATAGCCCTAAGACAACATATCATTAACACACTTAACTTAGTGTATGGTTCAAAACAGTGGGACGATATAGTCGATGCTTCCGTATACGGAAGTTCAGAAAGAAAAACGAAAGGAAGCGGGTTTCGCATGCCATGGTCACATAAAAAAGGGAAACACGAAGCGTGTTCCGGACAAGGGTGTACCTTGTGTAACGACACTGGTAAAGAAGTTCAGGGTGAATACAGACCCATTTTTATTTACAGGTGCGGACCTTTTAGCATGTTAGAAGCGATAGAAGGACATGTCGCAAATACTAAAATCATGCACATGGCTACACTCAGAACACAATGTAGCGTTCCGGTGATCGTAGAAGGTTCAAAAATAAAAAAGGAAGGTGAATTTACAGCGAATGAAATAAAAAACGAGTTCAAAGATCAAGAAGTCATTTCAAACTTAGAACAGTTCATAAGAAAACACCTCGAAGGTCAAGGTATGGCTAAAATCACTAAAATTTACGAACACGAAGGTAGGTTTCTCGTTTCAACAACATCACACTATTGCGAAAACCTTAAACGTTCACATAACTCAAATCACGTATGGTTTAGTGTTTCTAATGGTAAAATATCACAAAAGTGTTTTTGTAACTGCGAAACCATGAAGGGTAGATTTTATGGGTTCTGTAAAGATTTTACAGGAAGACGCCACGAACTCCCACCGTCCATACTAAACAAACTCTACAAAGACGGTAAAATCGATAAATTCCTAGAGAAAAAACCAAAAAAGAAAGAGGTCAAAGTTAAACATCAAGATACAGAAGAAGTTAAACATTTGCTTAGTTCCTTTATAAAAAAACACGTCGTAAAGGGAAAAGACGTTCCTGTTACGAAAATAGAAAAGAAAAAACCAAACCTCTTTTCAGTATCTACATCGTATACGTGCGAAGAGTGTCACTCACAAAACATTCAGTTTCAAATTCTAAAAGGAAAACTCGAACAAAAGTGTAAGTGTAGAACGCGCATACATGTGCTTACAGATAAAATAATAACTAAATTATAGAACAACAACATGTTACCTGTTGTCTTTTTAGCGTTTGTAATATACATTACGTCTTCTTTAATTAAACCAAAAAACAATACAGAACAGATTAACTCGCTCATAAAAGAGTCACTAAAGTATTCGGGTATAAACAAAGTCGCTTATAAAGACTTTTTAGCCAACATTAACATGGCTTTAGAGTATAATAAACACGTAGATCATTCCAAAAAGTTTTTACACAGGGCAATAAACAATCTCGATGAAATAAGTCTTAGTAGCGTTTCCGGTGATATGGGAGTACAGGAAGAAATAGATACATTAACTGTTAAATTACTCGCTTATTTTAACGAATTACACGTTAGAAATGAAATACAACGTGTAAAATACTTAAAAGAAATGTCTCATTATAATTTATAATGACAGTACGAACGCGTTCGGGTCGAGTTTCTAAAGTACCAGAAAGATTAGAGTTATTCGAAGAAATCGAAGACGATTACAGAGAAGACGAATACGATTCCGACGTAGATATTCTCGAAACGGATGACGAAGATTTCTTAGAAGAAGATAGTGACGAAGATGAAGAAGATTACTCGGATTCGGATGCAGACGAAAACGGGAACTTGAAAGATTTTGTCGTCGACGATGACGACGAAGATGAAGATTATTCTGAAGACGAAGAAGACGAAGAAAGTGAATACTCAGATGAGTAATAATGAGCTTAAAAAAATAGAATTATCTTTATATAATGGAAGCCGAAGTTGGTACGCCCATAGAGTATAACCCTACAGAATTCGATAACGCACAAAAAGAAAACGACGATATTGATGATCGGGGACGTAACGAGGAAGACGAGTATTACGTTCCACATCAAAATTATTATCAACAACCATTACCACCTTTACAAACACAACAATCAAACGATATATTTTCAAATTTAGATAAAACGGGGTACATTATTATTTTTGTTGCCTTTTTACTCGGTTTTTTCATGGGTAAAACCATGCAACCCGTCATTCTCAGACCTGGATAGATTTACCTTGTATCCATAAATGTTCCGAAGGTGTTTGTTGACCTTCAAAACTACCAATAGGTCCGTAAACAGGTTCGGTAAAGTATGCTCGACTCACTATGAGTGGGTCTTTCATAATGTCCGTAGCAACATCAGATGCAGTAACATCCTCGCTTACTTTATTTTTTTGATCTCTATACAATCTCAAAAATAAGCTAATCGAAAAAAGTACAATAAGAATGGTGATTATGTTCAATATAATACTCAACATACTTACATTTATATAACAAATTTATTTTTTACGGTTTCGACGTGACTTCCTCTTCGCCATCGTCCTTAGATTCTGTAATTTCAGCCTCCTCAGGCTTAGCTTCTTCTTCAGCTTTCGCCTTCTCGGCATCAAACTTTTCCATCGCCTCTACTGAATTAAACCCTCTCTCGTTAGCCTCTTTTTCTAATGCAGCTTTAGCATCCGCCTCGCGTTTCGCGCGAACTTCCTCCATCTCCTTAGCAACAATTGCATCAGCCTCCTTAACGAGTTCTTCCATTGGCGCATCCGGCTTTTCCTTTTGGAGACGTTCGAGAACTTCGGCTGGGTGACTAATCGGTGGTTCATCCGGTTTCGTATAATACTTCGAGTTTTCATCACCCGGTTTAAACATATTCGAACTTCCTATCATATCACGTTTTCGTTCCGCAAACAACTTTGCCGCCATAGCTTGATTTTCCTTGTATCCCGTCATGAGTTCCTCGAGCTTTTCGTTCGTATAGTGAACGTCCTCGATCTTCGCCGGATCGGGTGGAATTAACAACCACTTATACATATCGACGACATAAATGTCAAAAGTAGAGTCTTCTTTTTGAAGGCGTTTCGCGTGCGAAGCCGCTTCTTCGCGACTTGCAAATGCACCTCTAATCTTGATGCCAAACTTATCGTTTTTTTGTGGTGCTTCTGGACCAACGACAGAAAGGCACGCGTAAAGTTGACCGGGTACGGTAGTATAATCTTGTTCGAGAGACATTATTATATACAACACAAGCTTAAAAACTTTAAGCCTTTTATTTTAAATAGTATAATGCACGAGTTTTGGAATAAACAACCCGTTCCTCAAGATAAAGTTGTTTTTGAAAAAGATGGTGAAATAGATTCATCGAGAGAACTTAGGTACGAAAAAAACCCGTTACCCGAAGGGTACGAATGGAGTTCGTGTACCGTAGAAGAACTTTGTGAATTTCTAAAAGAAAACTATATTCGCGACGATTTTTTCGAGTTTCACTATTCGAAAGAACTTGTAAAATGGGCAATACAACCACCAGGGTACCGGGACGAATGGAATCTCGCTATCCGTAAAAAGAACGATAAAAAACTCGTATCGTTTATGTCGGGTATACCTTTACGCGTTCGCGCGAATGAAAAAACGTTAAAAATGCTCCAAATAAATTTTTTGTGCGTTTCCGAACAACTTAGGGATTCCAAGTTTACACCCATACTCATAGGCGAACTCAAAAGGCGTATGAATTTACAAGACATTTGGCAAGCCGTATATACAGTCGTAAAAAGGTTACCTACACCCATTGCTAAAGTCAAGTATTGGCACAGACTCATAAACGTCAAAAAGTTAAATCGCGTAGGGTTTTCTAACGCGCGAGAACAGGCTTACCGTATTTTAGGTACTTCACAGTTTAGGGAAATGACTGAAAGTGATATACCCCGCGTTACAAAAATGTTACGCGAACATTTGAAACAGTTTAAACTTTCACTAGATATAGACGAATCATACGTCAAACACTGGATTCTACCTCGTAAAGATACCGTGTATACGTACCTAAACGACGAAAAAGATCAATTCGCCACGTTTTATAGTTTGGATTACATACATAAACCAAGTGGTGAAACCATAAAACAGGCGTACACATTCTATAACGTTGGTAACTGTTTAAAAGATGCCATAATTATGGCACGTAACCGTGGGTTTGACGTATATAATTGTGTAAACGTAGGCGTAGACGACGAAGAACTCCGCGAACATAAGTTCATGGAAGGTACGGGACACAATCACTATTACCTCTGGAACTGGAAAATATGTGAAGAAATTAAACCTAAGAATATTGGATTTGTCATAATTTAATATACATAATGAAACAAAACGGTAAAGGTGGTGAAAAAACGAACAAGTGGGGTAAAGTCTTCGAGAATGAAACGTCTGATTTTGACGATGGTGAAATTATTTCAATAAATGGATACGACTACGTATATATAGACCAAAATAATTCAATTGCCTATCTCGAACAATTCAAGGGGGAAAAGGAGTACGTTAAAAAATTAAAACCCGACGGTATGTTTCGACGTTTGTGTGATAATTACGTACACATTATTGAAAAGAAACACCAACTTGGTCCCGGTACTACCGACGAAAAGATTGGTTTGGGGTCACATAAACTGAAACAGTACTCGAAGAGGTACCCAAACGCAGACTTCCGTTTTTCTTACATTTTAAACGAATGTTTTTGGAACTCTTCGAGATATGAAGACACGTACGAGATCATGTCCGAAGAAGGTATTGGATTTTTTTTCGTGAGAGGTGAGAATGCATCTATGCGTAAGACAACACTCACGAACAACGCTAAGAAAAAAGTTGTTTATTTTCCGGCTAAATACAAGGTTGAATGGGAACCTATTTTTGAACATATCCATGTACGAGCACCTCCGTTGTTTTAGACGATGGGTCTTTACTATGTATCGCTCGTCTCGCGAGAACATCTTTTACCTCGTACCCTTCGAAACTACTCGTTACGAGATCGACTTTCGCATTTGATAACACAAAATCAGTTTTAGAACGTTTTAATAAATTAAACAAATCTCTATGATCGCTTAAATTAAACCCGTCTTTCGTATACCCTACAAAACTCGTAACACTTTCCGGTGCATATGGTGGGTCAGCATATATAAAATCACCCTCGTTTACGGTTTGTGTAAATGCGACTCTAAAATCACACCATTTAAAAACCACATTTTTTATAAGGTCTTGTATTTTTACTAACTCGTCTAAAGATATTACTAAAGGTGTCGTTTTATAGTGTCCATAGGGTACGTTAAACCCGTTAGGACCTTCCCTATACACACCTCTAAAACACGTTTTGTTTAGAAAAATTAGTGTTGCCGCGTGTGTAGGTGTAGTAGGTATCAATTCATTGTACTTTTTACGTACCCAATAGTAGTAACTTTCCTTCGATGTTAAACCTTCCTCTTCAGTTTCCGGTTTACGATTTACTTCCGTACCGGTTCGAGTATCGTACGTGGTAAAGAGTTCAAGTAAATGTTCGTGTACTTCCTCGGGGTTCGTTTGAATTTGTCTATACATGTTAATAAGTTTTTGGTTTTTATCGTACGCATACACTTTACCTTTTACCGTAATATCTTTACTCTCAAGTAAACCAAAAAGAACACTCCCACCACCCACGAATAGTTCGTGGTAGTTTTCTATTTCTCTAGGGAACGATTCGAGGACGGTATCAAGAATCTGTGTTTTACCACCGACCCATTTAATGATAGGTTTCATTTGTAGTATTTACTATTCTTCTTTTTAACCTAAGTTAAACTTTTAAAGACATTTTAAAAGTAAAATAAAAACAAAAACAAAAATATGAAATTATTATCGTGGAATTGTCATGGTAGTCTTCCTGATGAATATACTAGTTTACAAGATTGTACATTTGTTAAATGTATGAAACATATAAGAAATGATGATGTAGATATTATATGTACAAATATGCCACAATCCCCGGGCAAAAATAAAAAACAACGCGAGGAATTTTATTCATATATGGAAAATTTAAATAACGATGGTTTCTTTTCTACTATAGACGTTTATAAAAGACATAATGTAAAATTAAAAGAAAATTTACCTATGTTAACATTTTTTTCTAAAAGGTTGAAAGGTAGGGTTGAACGCGTTGATTTATTTGATAAATTCGAAATTGAATACGATTATACAAATGAAAGACATAAAGCATTGAAGTATATAGACGTTCATTTTATTAATGACAAAAGAGGTGGATTTTATCTTATTAATACTTATGTTAGACCAAAGTTTTGGAATCGTATTATGGATGATATATGTATGTATTTAGAGTCATTTATTATTGACTACCCTTACGTAATTTGTGGTGATTTCAATGCCAGTGTTGATGAAACAGACATATTCGAAGGTGACGCGGCAATTTTTAATGATACAATGAACGACCAAGGTGAATATATGGAAGATTTTATTTTTACATATGACTTAAACGATAACGGTAAGAATGCGGGTTATACTAATTTAAATGCTAAAACTGGTAAACGTACACGCATTGATTATATCTTATCTTCTGGATGTTCCGATAATGCTATTGAAGGTAAAGTTAAAACACTTTCTGATTCGGGTGTATTTTCAGAAAGAGGACACCCTCATGTTCCTCTTATGTTTTACGATATGGAAAGAGTCAGAGATGACAGTGGTAATTGAGTATGGGAGAATATGTATTACGATATTACAAATCATACAGAAGAAATCAAAAATTCTCAGTCTATTCAAGTAAAATAATTTAAACCTTAGTAATTCCATTTAAAAAAGAAAACCATTATAAATAAATGGAGGAGATACGCAAGTACCATAACGAGGCCAAGCGTCTCCTCATCCAATCGGCTACCCGCGAAGGCGACAGTATTTTGGATGTAGGATGTGGATTCGGTGGTGATCTCCAGAAGTGGCGACACGCGGGAGCTAATATAAGCATGTGCGAACCGAACCCAGATTCACTCAAGGAGGCTAAGTCGCGTGCCAAGAACATGAAAATACGTGTCAACTTTTACGAAGGTGACATATTCGCGTGTCCCCAAAGAAAATACGATGTCGTGTGTTATAACTTTGCGTTACACTATATATTTGAAACGAAACAGTTATTCGAAACGTCAATATTAGCCATAAAGAACAGAATTAAACCCGGGGGTCGATTCATAGGAATCGTACCGAATTCCGATAAAATTATCATGAACACACCCGTAAGAGACGATCTCGGGAACTACTTTTTAACGAAAGAAACGAGTTCGGGTAACTTTGGGGAAAAGTTATACGTCCACTTAGCCGATACGCCGTATTACGCCGATGGACCTAAGGTCGAGCCCATTGCACACAAAGACATGTTATTTACACGTATGGAAGATTTGGGGTTTACTTTAACATTATGGGAAGATCTTAAAGGAAACCCGGTTTCGGATTTGTATAGTAAGTTTTGTTTCGTGTTTAAAAAGTAATCAGACTTTTTCATGGGTCCATAAATTTACCGTGTACCTCACAGTACCATTTAATAATTCGTTGGTATAATGCGGGTGTGTCCAATAAGGCGGAAATGCAATCGCTTGCCCTTTTTTTAATTTAATACTTCTTCCGTGTTCGGGAAAACACAATTCACCACCTTGATAATCCCCATTTAGAGCTACGATAATGCTCATATTTCTCAATTCCGATGCGGGACATTTTCCATCCTTATCGATTTGTTTACCGAGTACTACACCGTCTTTGTGTAATCGCGTCGCACCTGTAATTTTACGCAAGGTTGGTGTCGTGAACCCACCCATCTCTATGTCATATGTTTCTTTAAAGTTTTTACACAGTTTAAGTATCCTTTCAAACATAAGGTCGGTCACTTTTTTCTTATCATCTGGATCCGATAATTCTACTATATTGACACTATCGGCTACAACGTTTGCCCGTGGTCCATATTTCTCACGCCCTTTAACTGCATATGTGTTTGTTATATTTATGAAATACTTGCATTCCTCTTCAGTAAGAACATCATCGAATAGAAATATACCATCTTTTGGATATTTCGATTCCATTAAAGTAATATTGATTATTTTTTTTATATATGTTTATGGGAAGATCTTAAAGGAAACCCGGTTTCGGATCTGTATAGTAAGTTTTGTTTCGTGTTTAGGAAATGATTAGTTTCTATTAGTACGTCTACTTTGAGCGGCATTACCCGCCTTTTTTCTTATCGTGTTTGGTGTGTTTGGCGTGTTTGGCGTGTTTGGCGTGTTTGGTGT
>Ga0255751_10004641_pt1 | contig 12376 bp, 8 predicted proteins | sample 071ome_20_FD_179951 | JGI IMG/M metagenome (GOLD analysis project Ga0255751, IMG submission 179951) | Coastal salt marsh microbial communities from the Groves Creek Marsh, Skidaway Island, Georgia - 071412BT metaG (version 2) | ecosystem: Environmental > Aquatic > Marine > Intertidal zone > Salt...
CAACCTCAGATGGGTCGCGACCACTTGCTATAGCAATCATTGATGAAACACTCCCGGTAATCATACCAAGAAGTCCAACTAGGACGTCCCTGTTTTTCTCTACTATTTCAACAAAGGATAGAAACATAATCAATGCTATTACTAACAGCATAAAGAAAACAGAAAACCACCATCCTCTTTTAGCTTTCTCTTGTGTTGAAAACTGTTTATTAGTTTGTTCTTTAGGTTTTTTATCTACCATTGGGTGGTCCTTTCTTTATTTCTTCTATAAACCATATTACGTTTTTAACTATATATTCGTCTATCCATTCAAATGGAATTAATATCTTATAATCTATTCCCCACATACTTTTCTGATATTCTGAAGTTAATAAAGGCCACAGAATCCACAACCACAAACAAAAAGAAAGAAATCCTAAACGGTAAAAAAACCACCAGAATTTCTCTATTAAATTTTTATTTCTTAATCTTGTTTTTATTTTCTTTGCACCACCTAAACGTTTTACTTTATCACCGTCTGGAGGAGGTTGTAATTGAATCTCTGTTTGACCCATAGCCCAGAGTTGTATAGGTTCTGATACACCTTTAAACTGATATAATCCAACCATAGCACTTAATGCGTTTTTAGGAATAAATCTATTTGAAACAGTTCTTTCCTTAAACTTTTGCATTGCTTTATTAGTTAGGAGAATTTGTTCTGGACCACATATTGACATACATCTTGCAGCAGTAGCTTTTCCTAAACCTTCTATATTTAAACGTTTTACACCACCTCTTACTAAATGTTTCGCTGTTTTAGTAATTATCATATTTTCGTCCCAATGGATTCCGATACGACTTCTAAAAGGAAACTTATGAATCCTCATATCTTTTTTATACTGAAAAGCGAATGCAACTGCATCTTGGACAGTAGCAAAATACATTAGATGTCCATCCGAGTTATCTACCCAGTGTCCGTTAAATCTTGTTATGAGGGACATTACCATTCTATCATGAGTCCCAAACCACGTTGCTGCAACTTGAGGACCATGTTTCTGAACAAACTTAGTTGAGCCTATAATATCAGTTAAAACTATTGCTATCTTGGCATTAATCATATCTACAGGAGGTGTCATTAATCGTCCTCCTCATGTGAGTAATTATCATTTTCCCAGTCATATTTCTGGTAATAGACTATAGTTTTTATTTCTAACCATTCTTTTTCTGTTTTATCTTCAGGTTTGTCGCATAAACACTGAAAATATCTTTTACCACATGCTCTACAAGGACATGCGACATTTTCTGGCCATTTACAATCTTTATTTTTCTTTTTACAGGGACACATAAATTCATCATAACATTTACAATCATATGTTTTACCACATAACGCACAAATAGTTTCATCGTCCCAATCTAAATTTACATCATCCCAGTCTCTAATCGTCTCTTCTGGCTTGAAAGGTCTTTTCGGTAACCATTCTTGCCACTTAGCTTTCTTCTTGGTCATCTTTCTTATCGCTTTCCTTGTCCTTGTCCAGTATTTCTACTGCTGAGTGCAAGTATTTTTCAAGAGCGGCGACACCTAAAACATAACCGATAGTGAGTGCTGAAGAGGAAACTAACATTGCGATGAGAAGAGCTAATTCTTCCCAATCTAATTTACTTTTTAAATGCATCAGCATGTAAAACATCCCAGCTTTTGTTGTTATTTCAGAAATCAGATACGCCATAAATTTCTTAGATTTTAAGGGTGTTTTATCAAGTGTCATATATTCCTCCTTTATAATTCGAATTTAGTTGCTGGAAGTATTTGGAAAACTTCTGGTCTAACATCAGACCTGAAATATGTTCCAAAGAATTCATCACATTGTTTCTTTAATTCTAATTTATCGATAATTCCACCTGCAACAAAAATATCTAAATTTAAGTTTCTTTGTGTTGAATTATCTAAATCGATTCCGTCAATAAATATGTTTCTATCGATATAATCTCTATCTATATATCCTTGGAATGAGTTAAATACTGTTTTCTCTAATGAAATAGTAAATCTACCCATATGGTCTTGCTCAATATTCCAAGGTAAAATTTCTATTGTATATTCACCGTTTTCGTATCCGTCAGGTCTTCCTTGAGCTTCATTATGAGAACCATTCCAATACGAACAACCTATGTTATCTAACTGTAATCCTGTTTCATCATCAGGGTCTTCACACATAATAAAGTGGAATCTTTCTCCGATTCTACATATTCTTTGTATATGCTGACAATTCCATGATGAGCTATCAAGAGGAGCTGAAATTCTATCTCCACTTATATTAACCTGTTTAACAAGATTAAGTTGTTTTAACAAATTATAGAAGTAAAGGAATATAACTTGCTCAGAGTGTCTCTCGTTAAATTCAACAATATTAAATGATTTCAGCCACTCACTCTCTGTAATAGATGATATAGGTTTGAAGAATCCGTTATTCTGAATCTTATAGTAATTATCTATATCATTCAACTCAGGATTCGGCTTTGAAACTCTAACTCTTCTATCGATTATATCTGTCATTCCTGTAATGCCAGTAAATGTTGTATTAGTTCTTCCTGTGTATTCCAATATTTGACCGTCATTAATTAATAACGTGCCTTTATCAGGGAAATCTAATGTTGTTTCAACATGTAATATAGAAACGTTAGTTGGGTGTTGTTGTGTTGTTAGAGTATAATCATGGTTATACATATGATTAAAGTTTTGTCCGATACCATGAATTATCTTAGAAAATGTTGATTCGTCTTTCTTGTAATATTGTGTGCCTAAAACATCATGGTCAGACCTTAATCCAACTTTAAGTCTTTTAGGCATGTTATTCTTAATAGAAAGTGTTTTATCGTTTCTTAATCTATGAACAACTTCAATACTTTCAGGGAAATCTAAATAGGTAATTCTTCCTTGACCGTAAAATATACGTAATGTATATGGTCCTTGAAGCATCGGCTCTGTCCCTAATTGAATCTCATCTTGTGATATGTTTGTATATAATTGTTTTTTAAGTCCCGGTAAAGCTGAAAATGCATCATATTCTAAACCGTTTATTGTCTGAGAGATAAATTTAGCAAAGAAAGGTCCAACAGGTTTTTCAAACTGTGGTGCAGGAATATCGAATGTATCAAACAATAAATCGAATCTTCCTCTAAGCGCTAACAAATCGCCACCATGGTCTGATAACTTAACATCACCTTGTAATACCATGGAAATACCATCCCATGGGTCTCCGAATCCAGTTTCTGCATCTATACAATATTCAGTAAAATTATCATGCGCTATAATATATTCAGGTGCTCCAAATCCAGCATCTCCAACTAACTCTTCGTCGGTAACTTGGTCGTATATAGTCGGACTTCCGAATCCAACTTCCAGTCCTTGGAGACATTGTCTTGTATCGCTTTCTAATGCAATTTTCATTTTTTACCTTTCGTTTGTTAGAGGTCTTCGCCCTATGTATTACCATAGAACGATGTTAAAAGTTTCTCTGTGTTAAACGTCGTTATCTTAATCAGTATATTCGATGTTAATAAAGAAACGTTCGTTATCTTGTCCTGTTTTCTCAAAACCATTTAACAATACTACAAGATATTCACCAGCTTGAAGTTGATTTCCTATCTGACCTTCTAATGAGCCAATGCCTTCGTTATTAGTATTAGGGTCGATATTCACCTTAGTTAAAGTAAATAATTGTGAGTTTGTTTGATAAATGTTCTGAAGAAGTTGTGCATGTGTGCAGATTGCGAATGAGAATTGAAGTGTTGATGAATGCATGTGAGCACAAGTAAATGTAAATTCTTTAAGACTAAGAGAAACATCAAATGGGTTTCGGAACATAAACATTACAGGAGAACGTCCAACACCGATTGTATATCCACTTTGGTTATATGTAACCTCATCTGTAAATGCACCTAAATGACATTGGTCAAACGTTCCTTCAATACTGCTGCCTGAAGCTGTATTATCGACAAAACTTAATTGACCACTTCCATTTGTTTGTAGTATTTGGTTAGGGCTTCCGTCTGAAGTTGGTAAATAATATGAGTTATTTATCTTAACTTGACCGTCATTCTCAACTCTAAATCTTTCAGTTGCATTCGAATCATCTTCTCCGCCTTCATAAACGATGAATGAGTTTGTGCTATCTGCACCTGCATTGTTAGTATCTAACATCATTGCGATAGAGCCACGAGAATAAAGTGCAGCTGCTCTTAATCCTAAAGCAGCACTTCCTGGAATTTCAGCATTAAGTGATAGTTTAGTATAAAGTCCATCTGTTGATGTAGTATCACCAACAACTTCGTTTGCATAAACTTTTCTGAAACGTTGTGATGTATTACCTAAATCTAATGTGTTATCAACTGCAGGAAGGAACGTGAATCCACTATCAAGAGATACTTCGTCTGTTTCGTTAGAAGTTAATCCTGTAACTCCACCACCGCTATCTGGAGATAACGTCCATTGACCTCCTGTAAATTTAAGAATCTGGTCTGAAAGAGGTGTTCCAGTATATGTCGGCATATTATATGATACACTATCAACTGTCCATTCTGGAATATTACCAGCGTTTGTATCTACACCAAATTCTGCTGAAATAGTTGTTGTATCGCTTGGACCAAACTTAAGAGAATTATTTGAAAGATAGAAATGTCTTACTTTATTCTCTGCTTCACCGATATCATATGTCGAGTTTGCCTGAGGAATTAAATGACCTGCTGTTTCAATGTGCCATCTTTCAGTTCCTTCAGTCTGGAATACAATATGACCGTTTGAGCCAGTATCAATTGTCTCAACTAAAGTATTGCCTTCTTCAATCTTATCAAGAGTAGCAGTCCCGCCACTTAGTCCCAACTCTGCAGCAGATTTAGGAATCCAAGCACCTGTGTGGAATCCTCCATCATCAACATGAGCACTATCCCATACTAAAAAGTCATTATCAACTGGAGCATGAGTAAATGTATCAACATCCATCAAGCGTGTAATAGAACTTCTTCCAAGACGTAAAAGATGATGTGTTGTTAGTGCTTGTTGTATTAAGTTTATCCCAGTCCCATCGAATATACCATTTGGGTCTGCAGCATCTGCAACTAAGTCAGCTATCTCTGCCGCTGTATGATATGTTGGGTCGTAGAGTGCAATTCTTTCACCGTCTTTATTTAAGTCATTTACAATGTTTCTTATTGTTCCACTTGGTCCAGCAAAGCTCGAGCCTATAAAACATTGTGCAAAATTTTCTGGAGACATAGCGAATACAGGTAATTGACCAATAGCGTTAGCAGCACCTGCTTGAGCAGTTGTTGAATAAACATCGGTATCGTATGCTCTTCCTCGAGCTGTATTGTAAATAGAAGCTATAGCAACTTGTCCAACAGCTTCTCTATTGTCATCCCAAGTCCCTAATCCATTTGCTTCTGCAGTTGCCATATAGGATACACCTGCTCTACCAAATGAAGCAAATGGGAAGTTAAGAGCAAATCCTTCACCGTTATATCTATTTCTTGCATGCCATCCTGGGATAGGACCAGCTACAGGAACTTCTTGACAGTCTTCACGATAGATTAAAATATCACCTGTATCTAAAGTTTCACCTGCACATAATCCTGCACCGAATAAATTACTAATTCCAGTAATATCTCCAGGAATCCATGCTCCGACGTCTCCGTTTGTATCATCAACGTGTGTAGGAGACCATATTAAAGCTTGACCTGCTGTAGGAGTTTGTGTTGTTGTATCAACATCTTTTAATTCAGTAATAGAAGATTCATTAATCTGTTCTAATGCGACTAATTTTAATCCATTTCTGAAAATGTTATGTTGTCCTGGGAGTAATGCACCATTTGCAGTTGGGTGTAATACAGATATTAAATCTTCTGCAGTAACAGCTAAGTAATGTTCTCCACTTGAACTATCTTGATAACTGGCCCCTTGTGCTATTTCAACAGGAGTAGCTATTTCAACTGTCCCACCCTTAAGGTAATTTGCAGGAGCAACACTCATGTTTTCAACAACATCAACTAAGTGCCAATACTGTGGATGCCAATTACGTTGAGATTTAGCAGGTTTTTCTAAATCAAAATTGACACTCTCTATTTGAATGTTAAAGAATGAATTTAGAGGTGCTGCGTATGGATTGTCTTCTGAGGATTCGTTTGTTCCAGCATTTGTTGCTATACAGAAAACTCTATATGTTCCCCATGTATCGACATCAAGTGAAACGTTAGTTCCCACTAAAGCACTTAAAACTGTAGCACTTCCTGGTGGCTTGTCGATAATATGCCATGAGTAATTAAAACTTGCACTTCCATCAGCACTATCGACACCTGCTGCAGTTAGAGTAACTGTTCGAGGTAATGTCTCAGCTGAAAGAGGCATTGCTAAGTCTGATGTTATTGTTAAACTTACTGCCATTTTTTATTTCCTTTATGAGTTGCTTCGTTTTCTAATTGTGCCCATGATATGGACCATAAAACTCTCACCTATCGTCATTGTTGTAAATAACGTTTGTCCAGGGACAAGTCTTATATTGATACCGATATCGTCTGTTAATTCAGACCCATTAACGTTTAATTCATATGCAGGTGCCGTAACAAGTGTTGATATTTCATTCCACTGACCGACACTGTCTCCAACGTTTGAATTAACTTGTCGAATGAAGTAGGGTTGAGACCCCGCGGTTGTCTCAAACGTGGTGGGATGATAATGCTGGACAGGACCTAAATCTGAGTTTATCGCGTATCTATCAGTATAGTGTAATGTTAAATTATCTATATTCCAACCTGCATATGCGTCTGGGAATTTAAGATGGATATTAGTCATAATTTGTGCAGCTGATACCACACCACCTGCCGACACCATTGTGTCAAGTAAAGCATCTTCATCCTCACTGAATGGTGCTACTGGGTCTCCATCAGCATTTGTATATGGAATAGCTGGGTGATTTGCTTTACCCACCATCATCATATAATTTAATCTTGGAATAACAGCTACTTGATTACCGTGTTCATTTAAATTTGGAGTATCATAAAATGCTCTTACTGAAAAAGATGTCCCGCCAGTTTTAGTGTATTTTATTCCAACACCCCAGTTAAGTGTTTCTGTTAGAGTAATGACGTTTTGGTCTATTAAATTTTTTAGACCTTGCAATGAATACATAGGTCTTGTGTTATTTGGAACTAACACAGTATCTGTGGAATCTGCTGTTCCGTATGAAATTATACGTTGTAATTGTTTTTCAATCTTCTTCCAAGGAGTGTAAAATCCTAAGCCTTCAGTTGGTGAAGTAGGGAATCCTCCGACTAAATCATCTCTATTGTTTGCGATGTTAGGTAAATCACTATCATCATAATCAAAGATGTTTATTGTCCCATCGAAATAACCTTGTCCTTTAAAATTAGTTGGATTAAACGGTGAGGATGAATTAGTTGTTGATAAATCTTCTGCTGAAATATATCCTATTCTAATCGGATAATAACCTTCAGCATTTACAAGGTTATATGATGAATCCAGATTTGAGAAGAACTGAATGTTTAATCTTTGTCTTGTATTAATAGCACGAGTTGTAGGTGCATTATCAATTAGACTGAAGAATTCTCTGTTTTCTGTATCTCCTTCTTCATAGACTGGATATGCATATATGTGCATGTCAAGAGTTTGGTCTGTATTAAGCCAGTCTGCATATGTTGCTGATATATCAACTTGGAGTCTTGCGTCGTCTTGGTCTTCACTATCAAAAACAAGAACATCATGTTCTGCTGTTAATAATACCATAGGACTGAAACGTGCAATACCATTCGCGACACCGACACATCTAACACGAGATAGAGGTGCGCCATGTGGGATAGATTGTGATAACTGCCAGTTGAATCCGTTTGCAAGTCCTTCAAGTTTATCTAAAACACCTTGCTGCAACTCATTGGCATCTTTTAGGTCAAAACGTTGTAATGTTTCAAAGAGTATTTTTTTAATCATTTTTTATTCCTTTATACTTGTAATGATACGACTATATCGCCTAAACTTGCTCTTAATACGTGTCTTGCCGATTGTGGATAAATAGTTTCCAAAGCATTGTCAGTAGAAGTCGCAAACAGTGAGCAAGATAAAACTGGTTGTGTTGTCATTATGTGAGTTGTTAGAGCTGAAGGAATTAGATTTTCTCCGATATCTAACTCATTTATATAATCAACAATTGCTTCTTTTATCTGTTGTTTCATTGTTTCAGAGTTTTGGTCAGGTCTAATTATAATTCTAACATCCATAGAAATATTTGAAAGACTTGGTGGAACAACTCTAACACGACAACCTGCTGCTCTGAATCCAGTTAAAATAGCACCGTTATTAACATTACCTTCTATTTCATCCTGTAATTCAGCAATTAATCCTCGATAAACTCTAATATTGCGAATAGTAACTCTATCATTATCTTGTAAAACTCCATCTTTAAAAAAGATTAGACCTCTTTCAGGAATAGATACAAAATCATTTTCATCAACAGGGACATCTGCACCACTTCTTACAATTGATACTTGAGAAGCTCTAACAGGATTAACTGAAGGTCTTTGATGTGTTAAGAATCTACTTCCTCCACCGCTGATAACATATGAAATATCATTAACAACTTCAGATGCCGGACTTCTTAATCCTGTTCCATCATCAACAACTAATTGAGCAAGCCCTGGTTGTTCAGGGTCTTCGAATACTTTTGCGAATTTAAATGAAACGTTTTCTGAAGACCTAAAAGAAGTTCCTAAGAATTCTAAAGCAGATTTAGAAACACGACCTATAGAATTTATATAACGTGTTGCTCTATTTCTTAATGAAGCATCTCCTTCTCTATTTACACCATTAGATATTTGTGATGTATTAGAAACTTCAATAACTGTATCTGGCATATTAATTATAGTATTAATTTGTCCTTCTATACAGTTTGCTAACTCACCGGGAGTTAATGCGACTATATAAACATTATCTATTTCAGTGTTTCCTGCTGGTATTGTAACTGCTTGAGTTGTTCTATATTGTTGTCCATTATCATTTCTTGCGACAATTTGTCCTGAAGGAATTATTAATGGGTTATTTATATCGGATTCATCTCTGACGATTTTTAATGCAGACCCAGCAGCGTTTATATTTAATTTTCTTTGAATTCCTATAGGAGGTAATTCACTGCAACGTTTATCTAACTCATCACCGGTCGCATTCTGTATTGAAAAACCTTGTCGTAAATTAAAGAATCGTGCCTCAGTATTTGCAATTTCTACTGCGACACCATTTAACAAGGTGAATAATGTAGAGCCGACATTTACATCAGATACATCTGTTCTTGAGACGACTTTAGCAAGCAAGTCTCTCAAAACCTGCTTTGATGTTCTTGGGACAAATACTGGCATATTTTTCTCCGTTTCTCTATTATATATATATCAATTATAATGTGTTTTTGTCTATTTTTTTAGAAGAATTAAGATATTGGAACTCTGACAGGAACTGGCTCAAACTCAATAGGATGGACCATGCATGAAACTTCGACTGAATCGTCTCCGTATGTAACCACAATGTCTGAAACACTTCTGATTCTAATATCTCTTTCTAAACTTTCTTTTATTATAGAAGCAACGTATGCTTCGTTTCCTATTTGTGGAATAGATGAAAGACCGAATGCAAATCCTGATAATTCACCTTCTGCAGTTAATAAAATACTTTTAACTATCTGAACAATATTTTGTTGTCCTTCAAAAAGTCCCATATCATCAAGGAAATTATCGATAACTAAATCTCCGTCTTCAGATAACATTAAATCTATTCCGATTGGGTCGTTTTCGTCTCCGAATGGATTAGCTCTTCCTAAAGTATCTAATGGGACGAATACTTTATCACCTAACTGAATAAATCTACCTTCAGCGTTTCTTCTATGGTCTCTGAATCCGTTAGCAGTTGCTATTCTCGTCCATAGTGATGGGTCTCTATAGAATTTTTGTGCAACGTTTGATAAATCTTCATCATCCATCATGATGTATTCAATACCGTTTCTGTTAAGATAATCATCTGGTGAAGGTCCTTCAATTAAATCTTTAGTAAATAAACTTAAATTAGATTCATTTGAAAGGAATTCGCCTAAGTTTCTAACATTGTATTTGTTTTGTTGTTGTCTTGTATGATGGAATTGACGTGGAATATGTCCTCTCATAATTTCAGTTTGATTTAAAACTTGATTTACGCCGGCAACAACTGACCCTAATTCATCTCTTCCTTTATCGTCATTTAAAACAACGAGAGGTTGAGATAGTGTTTCCATGTTTGATGTATCATTTGCAAAGGTTATTTTTGTCTGATAAACAACTTCTGTTCTAACTATTTCAGGTCCTAAATTTCTTTTCCACGTATCAGCAAAATCTGGACTATCTTCACCGACTGCAGCACTCCAACTGTCAGCAACGTATATTCCACTATCAACAACTGCTGCAATGTCTGAAGCGATACCTGCAGTATTTTGAATTAATCCACCTAAACTATTTGCTATATCTCCAGCTACTCTAATAGTCCCTGCAACGTTTCGTATAGAATCTCTGATTTTACCTACATAAATGTTAGAAACATTATCCAAAACGTTTCCTACAACACCAACCGCGCCTCCGACACCAGCTAATAGATTATCAAAAGTTTCAAGTGCTGAGATAAATGGATTAGTAAATTTAGTTGCATATCCATACGCCACGAAATCACATTTCCATTGATAATCAAATCTATTTTCTGCAGTATCTTTTGACCATGTAAATCCTTGAGGTTCTACTAATAAATGTAAATCTTCATCTAAACATCTCAGAATCATCTGAACGTTATCTTGACCTGTTGTTAGAGCATTAGAAATTTGTGCTGCTCTTCTATCACGAGGAATGTATCCCATTAAGTTTTGTGTCATTCCGAATTCTTGAGCACATATTTCCTGATAACGTTTGAAAAACTCATCAAACTCCTGAAATACTCTTTCACCTTCAACGTATAATAATTTACCGTTTCTGGAGTATGCCATTCGAAAAGCTAAACCACTTCTTCCGCTCATAGAAATATTATGTCTTCTAATAGGACTTGCTTCTCTAATAACACCACCTAACGTATATGAGATACGTGTTGGTTGTGGTCTGCTATATGCGACAGATTGTGGGTCGTAGGGAAATTTCATAACTGCTAAAACTTCATCACTTTTTCTAACTTCTAAAAAGTATTTCGCAGGAATCGCAGTTAATTCAGATAACATTGCTCCGGCAGTCGAACCCCCTAAGGAACTCATAATACCCGCCTGGTCTACGAGAGCAAAATCATCTATCGTAGCTCTTTCACCTTCGAATTGTATGTTTTTATATTTCGTTCTTAAACTCATATGAGCTCCTCGTTTGATGTCTGTTAAACTTTAGATACGTATCTATATATTTTATTGTTTAGTAAAAACAAATTATACAGAGACAAACCTCGTAATCTATTCTGGTGTTTTTGGAAGCCTGATTGAGGTGCAAAGTGAAGCGACTGCTTCTGAAGCTGCATCTTGTTTGCTCCTGATAGGAAGTGCTTGTAATACTGCGTCTGCATCTTTACTTGCTAATGCGATTGCTTGAAGTCCATTTACTGTTGTTTTGAGTGTTGTCATTGCTGCTACAACAGCTGCAGGACCACCTGCGGGTTGTAATTCTGCAGTTGGGGGAGTAATAATATTTTGACAAGCTAAATCTATTGCTGCCATTAAAGCATCGATATTCGCAGTTATATCAGTCTGCATTCCAGAAGCTTGTTCAAGTTTATCATACATTTCACCAGTAAAATCATTATAGTGTGTTAAAAATTGAGCACCTTTTATTGGGTAATCATCACATAAACCATTTTTACTGATTCTAAGTATTCCTTCATTACCTAACTGAAGCCTAATATCTTTATTTGCTGAAACAACCACTCCGTATGCATCTGTTAAGTTTAATATGTTTCCTCTATTAGAAATTACATAATCTCTCACACCAACAACGTTGCGGTCTTCTCCAGTATCTGAGAATTCAATATTACGTGAAGGGACAATACTTGCTGATTTAAAAACTGACCCAATAATATATGGAGGTTCATTATGAGACATTTGAATCAGAAAAACTTCTTGACCAGCTGTATAGGGTGATGATGTAAAATTTTCTGAACTTCCTCCACCGGGCATAATAGTCTCAACACCTTTGTGAAAATTACCCATAGCATCCATAACTTCACAAACAACAAGATTATCTAAATCTCTAATTCCTACTTCAGTAATTGTTGCCATAGTTATGGTTGGTCTTCCATAATCTCCGTATGCTGGTCTATTATTATCTGTTTTCATTAATCTCTCCTTTAAGGTGTTCCATC
>Ga0255751_10004652_pt1 | contig 12357 bp, 19 predicted proteins | sample 071ome_20_FD_179951 | JGI IMG/M metagenome (GOLD analysis project Ga0255751, IMG submission 179951) | Coastal salt marsh microbial communities from the Groves Creek Marsh, Skidaway Island, Georgia - 071412BT metaG (version 2) | ecosystem: Environmental > Aquatic > Marine > Intertidal zone >...
TGGAAATCTGCTTCCTCCAATTCCACCAGCACCTATAGTTATCGTATATGTTCCTGCTATGAAAGATGTAGTTCCAGATATCATACCTCCGGCACCGCCGCCACCTCCCGCTCTGTCGTATATGTCAGAATCTCCAAGTCCACCTCCACCTCCACCAGAAACAATGGTGTAGTTTATAAGACCACCTGAAGTGACCGTAAAGTTACCAGATGATGTAAAAATGTGATACTTGTATCCGTTTGATGGATGAGTGAATTCTTCATTTCCGCCAGATGCAGTTACAAATGGTGGATATTTTTGTTTTCTTGATAAGAATACTTGTTGAGAGAATGAATTGAAAATTCCACCATCACTACTTGTAGTAACAGCAAATCCTATTCTATTTCCTAAGAACTTTACCATTTTTATATTATTGTTTGTAGTATCTTATAATAATTATACCAGATCCTCCATTTTTAGCATTACTAAAGGGTGTACCGACATTTCGATCATATGCAGTACCTCCACCTCCACCTCCAGTATTGGCAGAACCGTCTGTACTTGCATTAACATTGGGAGTTCCAAGACTGCTATAATAACCTTTTCCTGTTCCACCTCCACCAGCACCTCCTGAAAATCCTGCTTTACCTCCACCAGCGCCTCCACCACCAAACCAACGACCTGGTGTTGGACCTGGCGTCCCAAATGCACTTGGTATTGCAGTACTTGAAAACTGATATGCTAATCCGTCTCCACCTACAGCATTAGTATATGTTGCTCCATATGTTGCTCCACCACTTTCTCCTGCTCCTCCACCGCCACCACCAGAAGCGTCAGAATCGGTAGAGGAGGAACCATGTGCACCAGGATATCCCTGTTGATTTGTACCCGAACCACTATTTCTTGAATAACTTGTACTATCTCTTCCACTGCCACCTCCACCAGATCCACCAGGACTTGCTCGCATGTTTATGCTCGGGTCAGAATTAGGTGGACTTTGTGCTCCACCTCTTCCACCACCCTGCGCGACTATAGAATATTCATTTCCAAACGATAAGGATGATGGTTCTCCCTTCTTAGAATCACTTGCAGATACAACAGATCCCGCACCAATTGTTACTGTATATACTCCTGGATTAACCCTGATAGATCCGAATAAAACCCCACCAGCACCTCCACCTCCAGTTGATTGGTAGTACGGGTTTGGACCGTAACCTCCACATCCACCTCCACCAACAATCATATACTCTATTGTACCTCCAGTGTTTCCAGTGACCGTAAAATCACTAGATCCTGTAAATACAACATGTTCATAATTATTTTCAACATATGTTTGTGGCGAATATGTTGCAGGAACAGAAACATGAAAATCATTCCAAATTTCTTGTTTATTAAGAACAAATTGTGTTAATAAGTTAAAAATTCCGCCATCTTTACCTGCAGTCTTGATTGAATAACCAAGTCTATTTGCAATATTTCTTGTCATAATTATACGTCATCAATTTCTTCATAGGAAATCACAATATCAACGGCGCTTGCAGTATTTGAATACGCCTTAATTTCTGCATCTTCATCTACATATAATGGAGTGTCTTTTCCTACAAGAGCAAGAGAAGAACCAGGAGGAAGAACAATTTCGTGTGCAAGAGATACTTCCGTTGTTCCAGTATCAAACAATAGTGTAATTTCTACAGAAGCGCCAGTCAAATTTGCTGCCATCAAAGTATTTACTTTGTACAGTTTATCTGTAGCACCATTAAGAATCGAACTTGGTGAACCAGAACTATTACTGACATCTGCAACTACATCAGTTTTTCCAAAAATTGATTGAACATTTGCAATGTTAGGGGAGGCCATGAAATCTATGTTTTTTTGTATTTATTTTTAACCAGGAGACAACCAGGCAAGAATGGCAAGACCTTTAGAGTTTGCACCCTCAACGCCTTGTAAACCTTGAGTTCCTTGGAAATTTGCAATATTTCCTTGAAGACCCTGAAGACCTTGAGGTCCTTGAACACCTTGAGCACCTTGAGTTCCCTGTAGACCTTGAATTCCCTGAAGACCTTGAGTTCCTTGATTACTCAATCCTTGTAGACCTTGAAGACCTTGAAGTCCTTGAACACCTTGAATTCCCTGAAGACCTTGAGTTCCTTGATTACTCAATCCTTGTAGACCTTGAAGACCTTGAGGTCCTTGCAATCCTTGAAGTCCTTGAACACCTTGAGTACCTTGAAGACCTTGAGAACCATGTGGCAAGAAACTTATATTCAGTTCTGGATCACTATCACCATCTATACAACTATCGCCAGTGCCAGAGGGCGATGGTGTCGAGGAACCAATATTTGTCGTTGAGATATCATTAAAGTCAACAATCTCAGCAGTAATTGTATAGTATTCATAATTTGGACCTATGCTAGTAGGAAAACCAGTTGAAGTATCTGTGGAGGGAATACCATTCGAGTCTTCTGAAATATGTGTAACGGCAAGAAGTAAGAAATTTGTAGTTTCTTGTTTGGGCAAATATATCTTAAGAAGACCTTTATAATAATTATCAACAGAATTGACATATCTCAGAGTCCGACTGATTTCATGATTATCCAAGTCATATTTGCCAAGATAAACTTCGATAGAAGATCCTATGAGTGAACTACTAATATTATCTACAAGAACATTTAATCTTAATTGACCATGTCCAGTCATTCTACAATTTAGACCATTAAATGTTCCCGAAGAGTTTGGAGTTGTTTCTGATGTTCTAATTTTGTATTTATTTTCGAATGTTACATATCCAGAAAGACCTTGAGTTCCCTGATTACTAAGTCCTTGACTTCCTTGGAAATTTGCAATATTTCCTTGAAGACCCTGAAGACCTTGAGTTCCTTGAACACCTTGATTACTTAAACCTTGTGTACCCTGAAGACCTTGAGTTCCTTGAAGTCCTTGATGACCCTGAAGACCTTGTACACCTTGAGTACCAGTCATGTAGAACTGATAGAAACATATTTGATCATTATCAAACATGGTATAACTATTGGTCACACTTGTTGCGGCAAAGTTATAAGAAACTGCTTCTACACTAAGTTGAAAATGAGTTCTTGTACCAATTGATGGAAGATCACTGACATGTGTGACTCTAAAGATAATGTATTCATGTTCTGAATTTGAACCATGTCCAGGATTAACTGGATTAGTGACACCATCATCCCATATTTGACCATCTGCATCACCACCATAAATGACAAGATAACCTTTATTTCCTACTCCTATTGTATTCAGTGTCTTCCAATCATCAAACCAACCAGAAAGGTCTTGTCCATCAACGGTAGTGGCATTTTGAAAGATATAAGAAATATTTGTTGGATTCGTGCTATCAAATCTAAATTTAGTCGTACCTGGGTTTGATGTTCCACCTACTGCGGATGCAAATTTAAACCGTTGACCAGGATGCTTACCATCAACACCAATATCTCCTTTGATTCCTTTAAGTCCCTGAAGACCTTGAATACCTTGTAATCCTTGAGTACCTTGAGCACCTTGTGTAGCTCTAATGCCACTTCCAAGGAGTTCTGATAAATTCGCCATTATGTATTTTACGGTTTCTTGGTATTTATTCTAAATAGATAAAAACGAATCAAATCGATGAAGACGTACAGAGAATTTATAAATGAAGTTGCGACTCAAAGTACCATTATACCCAAATTAGACCTTGGAACACCACAAACACAATCATCAAAACCTGTAACACGTCCTTCATTGATGCAACAGGCACAAGATTTGCGTGCCATGAGATTAAGAGCGATTGAAAGACAAGGTGGACGTGAGGACGAGGCACAGAGACTTAGAGCACAATTATCTTCAGCAGAACAAAAGGCAAGTGATACCAGAGCAGCAGAACTTGCCAAGTTAAGACAGGGTGCAAGAGATCAGACAATCGCCAGAAGTCAAAATCCTGTCAGAAATGGGACTAATTCAAATACGGCAAATACATCGAATACGGCAAATAATAATACTAGGAGGGATGATACCAGAATTGCACAGGCAAATACCGTAGGTGGTGCCAATGTCAGGAGAGGATATTTACCTAAACCCACTGGTGGTATTCAAGGATATACTGGAATAGATCGTGATAAACTTAATCGGGCAATGGACGCTGAAACAAAGAGACTTGATGATCTGAATCGAAGAAGAACTGATATGGAAACACGTAATCAGCAGAATCCTCCTCCACCAAAACCACAAACACCAACACAAACACCAACACAAACACCAACACCAACACAAACACAAGAACCAAAAGGAAAATCATGGTGGCAGCAAAAGTGGGAGGAAATATTTGGAAACTCAGAAGAACCTAAACAAGAACCTAAACAAGAACCTAAACAAGAACCTAAACAAGAACCTAAACAAGAACCTAAACAAGAACCTAAACAAGAACCTAAACAAGAACCAAAAACAGACCCAACTACTCCTGAAGGAAGACAACAGGAAGGAGAGGATTGGATGAATGATATTTTTGATACAATTGATGGTTGGTTCAAAAATAATGGACAAGAAAAGCCAAAGTCAGAGGTAAGACAATGGATTCGTGACCCCAAGAACAAAGATCAAATAGCACAAATTTTGAGCAAAGGGAAATAGAAGTCGTGGGTAAGAATTCAAAGGCAAATAAAGATAAGTCCTTATATGCAAGGTATAAGGACATTAATAATCCCAAGGACCCTAATACATTAGAAAAGTTATTACGTTTACCAGAAGGTAAAACATTCAAAGAGTTTATAAGTACTTCCACATATAACCTTTATAGGTATAACGAAGACCAGATTTCAAACAACGAATAATACCACTACGATTGGTAGTAGGTTTACCTGGTAATTGCTTCACTGCATCTTGTATGCACTTAAAGTGATGCTCTTGCCAGGTTATTTTATTGATTGCTGCAATGGGTACGTTCTTACCACGTCCTTCTATTTTCACACGATATCCTTGACAGTGATAACCTTTACGGGCACATGTTAATACAAAAGAGTTCTTATTCCTATCACCACAGATATGTTCGGCAGCATCCATTGCATTATCCCATTCATGTATAAAACCAGTTTCTAATTCAATTCCTTTAATCTTAGTACCACCAAACTTACCACGATTGTTTATATCATAGAATCCATAGTCTTTCTTATCTACTTTAACTTCAATTAATTCTTCTACTTCTTCTTCAATATTACATGTATCAGAGTTGTATTCACTCTTGTACTTGTCTATCCAATACCTTTCTCTTTCATTCAATAAGGTATCATTACACTCTTCTAGTTGTCTAATTCTAAAGTTATGAGCATTATATTTACGAATATCTTTGTGTAATGGTAGTGGTGACATCTTTCTTGATTCAAGAATGTGATCTGCCCAGTCTTTGTTCATTCCACGGGTAGTCTGTCCCACGAACTTGTATCCAGTCTCTTGATTGATGATAAGGTAGATCTCTCCTAGTGCCATGTGATGTATTGTGTATACTTATTGTTTTAATATGTAGTGATATGGATTTGTTATGTAGTAATTTTGTTATGAAATCCTTATGTTTTTGTTATAAAAAAATATGATCTTTAAAAAGTTTATAAATATTCTCTTATCTTTAATTTAAAACCTTTTATATCTTGTGTTATATGTGTTCTTATACCCTCTAGATCTTGTGTCTAAACCCTTCTGGTTCTTGTGTTTAAAGTCCTCTGGAAACCCTCTGGTTCTTGTGACCTTGGCGTGCGGGCTATCACAAGACGGCGAAAAAGTCAAGAGGGGCGCGGAAAAAATTCACAGGGATTCGGATTTTTTATAAGACCTCGACGACTGATTAGCATTCCTTATATTCGCAAATCGTAACAATACTTGACAAAGATGCATATATAGTATCATTCGGGACAGATATGAGACAGCCCACACTGGTTGTGGTTTTCTGGTTCTCATGGTAGAATATCAAAGTAATCAGAGGATCTTATGTACGACGACTACGATCTAGAATACTCGTTTGCAAGCGACAATATTCTCGACGAGGATATGTATTATGAGTATAATGCATCGGTGGAAGTGATGGATCTCGACGAGGATTATGACAGAGACGCGCAAGACTATCAAGATCTTGCATATCGTCATTATGCATGATATAATATCTCAACCATACTCCAAAATCTCATGTTAGCACAGAAGCGCAAAGTTCAGGTAACATTGGATATCGAATGTTATGATGATCTAGATTTAGAAGAACTAGATTGGGATAACCTTCTAGATCTGGAGGGGGATGAGAAAGTACACTATGTTAACATAAAAGAAAATGAAGTATTTTGTGGGTAACCGCTGGGTTTATTTCTTAAAAGACGAAGCGTTACATCGAACTGAATTGGACAGTATAGGTTTCTTTGAGACTGATCGCTCTATCCCTGTAGACTATCATGACAGGGAAGGAGAGGAAGCGCGAGAGGATCAACTGCGTCGTATCAAATCTTTACTGAAACCAAAAGACAAACTGGCACAAGGTGGCAACCACACGGGTCTCTTTGGTGTATAGTTAAAAGGTCGAGGGGAGAGAGGGTGAGAGTTTTCACCCCTCGGCACCCACATCGCATAAGACACCATGGGAACCAGAGCACGAATCGGTCTTGAACTACAAGACGGCAGTGTCCTTTCTGTGTATCATCACTGGGACGGATATCCTTCTTGGTTGGGAAGGATCTTGACAACTCATTACAATACCAAGGAATCAGTGTCTGATCTGATTGATGGTGGTGACATGTCCTGCTGCTGGACCAAGCAACGCTGGACTAAGGTGGACGAACCAGGAGGTGTCACAAACGAGGTTGACACCTACGGGCCTCAGTACTATAGTCAGAGAGGAGAAGACACTCCTCCGGCCTACCATGAGACCGTAGACGAATTTCTTGCCAATGGTGAAGAATACGGTTACGTCTTTCGGAATGGGCAATGGGTATGCTACAATACCCGCAGTTGGGACGACAACTATCTTAGAGTCGAACCAATACCCACTGGACGCCTTGCCTGCTAATCTAAACCATGAGAAAATCTCCAATCATGACAATCAGTTTTGATAAGAACTCGACTGACCTTTATTCTTGGATTCAAATGGAATCAAAAGAGGAGGACATTAAAGCATCGGGGTTGGTCAGAAAAATTCTTAGAGCACACTATGAGCAAAAACAAAAATGTGCTAAAATCTAGTCTATAGGGGAGGCAACTCCCAGTACTCCTATTCGCTATTCGCGAATAGCGAATGCTCCTTTAGCAATCTGGTGAATGCAGCGAACTCATAATTCGCCTGAGGCTGGTTCGATCCCAGCAAGGAGCACCTAAAATAGTTGGTATTCAAGTCGAAAAACTCTTGTTAGTTTTCAGATCGTAATACCCAAATGGGACGGTGGTGGAATTGGTAGACACCCCAGACTTAAAATCTGTTGAGCGTATGCTCGTGCGGGTTCAAGTCCCGCTCGTCCTATTGGCACAATCCAGTGCCAAATCTGATCAAACTACTTTTTCGACATGCAAAACTTCAACATTAACAGCACTGCCATCTCCGCTCTGAGCGTCGATGGCGATCGGGTGTCCATCAAGTACACCAGCGGTGAGAAGGAGTACACCTTCCAAGCACAAGATCCTAGCACCTTTGTTGCCGATCTTGAGTCCTGCATTGCTGACGACCAGTCTGTGGGTTCTTTCATCCACCAGTGCCGTAAGCAAGAGCAACTGACCGATGTGACGGTCTGATCAGTGGCACAGGGGGTGTTGTTAGGACACCCCCGTCCCCTATAGTAAGTTCAGTTCACAAGGACACCCATGGCACTCATCGACCTTCCCACTGAGGATTTCCGAGACACTGTGAAGGCATACTTCACTGACGACGAATGGGACGCCATCTACAGTGCCATGGCAGATTACCAAGATTGCGGTGAGGAAGAGGCAGAAATGTCTTATACGGTACAATCCAAGATCACACTTCTTTTCAAGTGATGGACTTCGACACCATTGACACCGATCTCTGGGAAGAGATCCGCGACATGCCTGGTGAGATCTTCGACATCCCCGAGATGCAAGAATTGGGCGAAGATGAGAAGTTCAATGTAGAATCTTACATCAACTCCAACTACGATTACTGATGCAATTCCAAATCACTGAGATAGAGTTTGACCTGGATTGTGATTCTGCTGAGGAAGAACTTACAGAACAGGATCGCATCGATTTGTATGAAGATTACATCGGTACATTCTGGGAGGCAGATGATGCTGACGATCTTGTAGATGAGATCACAAATGCATCAGGTTGGTGCATTAATTCCATTGACTACCGTATCATTCTCAAGTGAAACTCATGAACCGTTCTGAACTGCAAGACGCTCTCATTCAGCAGATGTTGGATTACATGGACCTCAAGACTATGACCCAACTCTGTTATGACTACCTGGATGAGGGTTATGGTAAGTATTCCGATGAGGAATTGATCACTGAATGTGAAGAGTATTATCCTGAACTGCTGGAGGAGTGACGATCTGACAACTGGCACAAGTGGTCTTGATCTTCCCCAAGATCCCTGCCATACTACCTTTGTTCCTGAGACACCTCATGACCTACCAACAACTCCTCCAGATCATTCAGACTCTCGACAAGAATCAACTCGACAGAGAGGTTCTCATCTATGATTCTTCTACTGATGGTTGGTATGATGACGGAACGAATCTTCGCATCACAGATCGCTCAGTTCCTGGTTTGATTGATGCAAACTTTCCGTACCTTGTGGTTTAACGACGACCTTATGGAGAACTCGAACTAATGTGGAACTTCATCGTCCTTGCTGCCGCTGCTTGTGTTATAGTACAGGCACTTCAGTCTTGAATCTCGACCAGTTACCATGGACACCATCAGAGTGACACCAATCTCGACGAAGGCGAAGAACCGCTTTCACAACCTCATGGAGGCAAACGAGATCTGTATGATAGAACAGACTCATCGAGATCGTCTGTTCGTCACATCTATGAACAAACGCAACAGTTTCTGGATCATGCTTAACAACGATCCACACTGGATGATAAACTAGGTTTAACGGTGGAAGGGGTTTGCCACCAACTTTTCAAAAAGTCACCCTGCGCGAATCAAATGGATATTCTAGCATAGGTGATGGGTGATCTGGGGGTCAGGGTGGTGCCTGACCCCTTTTTTTAACAAATTGATATAATTATTTTTGCGCAGGGGCGGTGGCGATGGATTGTCGTCTACAAGGATACCTCTCCTCTCATCTGATTTCCCATATTCTAGACGGTCCTAGGCGCTTCTGAGGGTCTTGTGGACAGTTCTAGGAGTGGCACAAGGGTGGTTGTGCTGCCTAGTTGCTGGGGGTCATTATTGCCGTGTTCATAACTCTCACCCATCGACATGACCAGCACCATCCAAGTTCTCATCAACGGCAACCAAGTTCAGGGTCAGATTGATGAGATCGCCAAGATCTTGGGCATGGTTTCTAACACCATGACCGAAACAGTTACTGAAACTATTGAAGAGGAACTTCTTCCTTTCAATACATTCACTGTTAAAGAATTGACACCACATTTTGGTGAACAACTCTCGCAGGAGATTGTAGAAACTTTTGAAAAGTGTGCTCGGATGTATTTCCCAGACTTCCGCAATATCATCGGAATCTACAAGAAATGTGCAACGATTGAGCAACGCCAACTGCTCAAAACAGTAAGTGCAGTCTACCGCCTAAAGTTCGGCAAGTACGTTAACAAAATGCAAGCACAATCGTCGCTGCGTAGTTTCATTAAATACGCCACAATCTGCCCCCATTGTGGTGCAACCGCCAACGCTTTTGTGATGCGTTTGACTAAAGAAGGTCTGATGTGACAGTTTGCTAAGTTGCACAAGGGATAGGGTCAAACGCCGATCCTATCCCCTACACTTAGGTCATCGGCAACCCACACCACCATGCTGAACTTCTCCAAGGGCAACGCCAAACTCGGCAAGCAAACCCTGATCTTCAACCTGCCTGCAGGGCGCACCTGCCCTGGTGCCCTTTTCTGTAAGTCTTTCGCCGTTGTTGATGCTAACGGCAAGCGCAGCATTCAAGACGGCGAGCATACCCAATTTCGTTGCTTCGCTGCATCTTCTGAGGTGCAATACGATGCAGCATTTAACAATCGCGCTCACAATCTTAAGGCGATTGTTGATGCATTGCGTGACGGATCTGCAGTTGATCTTATCAACAACGGCATTCAAACTAACCGCACAAAGAATACTAAACTGGTGCGGATTCACGAGTCTGGTGACTTCTTTAACCTTGCCTATCTGAATGCTTGGATTGCAGTGGCAGAATTGAATCCAGACCTCAAGTTCTATTGCTACTCTAAGAGTTTGAATTTGTTTTTGGATGTAACTCTTCCTGAGAACTTCTACTTTACTGCTTCATATGGTGGCAAGTGGGATCACCTAATTGATGAGGGATTCTTTACTCGCTACGCTAAAGTCTTCATGACTGAAGATGAAGCAAACGTTGCAGGTTTAGAAGTTGATCACGATGATTCGCACTGTTTCGGTGTCAAACCGTTTGCACTGTTAGTGCATGGGACTCAACCGAAAGGTTCTATCTGGGGTGCTGCAATTCGTCAGCGTCGTGCTAACAAACAGTTTGCAGGTTACAGCAAGTGACAATTCCTGAACTGATCTATGCCTGGGCGCTCAAGCGCCTGGGCATCCTGTAGACTTACTGCAGTTAGAAACCAATCCAATGCTCTGCCCCTTTCTGACCGATGCCCAAGTGGAAGAACTGGACCGCTTCGGTATGATCGAACTTACCGATGAGATCGTGCAGGATATGCTCGCTTGGGCGGGTTGTGAACAAATGCAACAGGATGACGCGCAAAGCGCCTTCTGATCTGATACAATACTCTCAGTTCACACCACACCACCGATGGACTTCCACAACACCTCCCTCCGCGACTATGAAGCACAACAGGCAGCGGACCACCGCTACCTGTTGAGTCTGGATGAAGAAACCTGCTGGCAGGACGCTGGATTCTGTGACTTCTGGGATGATGTAGAGGCACTCAACAATACGCCTGTAACCCTTGACGAAGGGTGGGCGCTGGATGAGATCCTGAAATGCTACAAGGAGGAGCGGAGCGCAGCAAGCGCCGTAGAGGCGATTAAAGACGGATACGATCCGACGCCTGACACGCCCTACGACTTCTTCCATTGAACCACACGCGGGGCGATAACGCCCCTTTTTTTAACAATCCGTAACTGACAACAGGTTCTACCTTCATCCTAGCACACCAGGCCGGAGGGGGGGGAGATGTCACAATGATTAATAATTAAAATTAAACAGGGGGCGTGGCGACCATTTCATCATCAGGCGTACCCCCGCCCTCTTTCGATTGTCCCCATATCCTACACCCGCCACCGACCCACAAAACCGCCACAGTGGACAGTGGGACCACTGGCACAACCTGGTGGCATGGTGCCCCTGGTGCCTGTATTGTTCTCTTAGTTCACACCACTGAACCATGTTCACTTCCATCACCGATCGCAAGGCATTCGGCGCAACCTATCAGTGGGCAGTGCTCTCCGTGCTCCCTATGGATGAACCCGCCGACCGTCAGCGTCCCTACCAGTGGGGTCTCTCTCCTTCCGAGGTCAACCGTGCCCTGGGGATGCCTAAGGAAGCACGAACGACTGTCTCCCTGCTCCTGAAGGACCTGGCAGCGCGTGGCATCATCCGCCGCTATGAGTACCGCAAGGGACTGAAGCAGGTCTGCTACCGCCGCATCCTGCCGCTGCGCAAGCGTGAGCACATCGCCCGATTCTTGGGAGTGTGACCGAATGTTGCGGGAGGGGTCACACTCTCCCCACCGATCCTGTAGAATGACCTCAGTTCACACCACACCACCATGAACCGCCACGCCACCGCCGCCGACTTCACCCGCTGGGAGGAGATGGCAGAGAACATGACCGATGCTCAACTCCACTACGCCAGTGTGGACTGCTTCCATACCGCTTCCAACTGGCGCGGCGTTGATTCAGTGCTGGAAGGGTTCTACCTGGATCAGGGTTGCACCTATGGCGATGCGCTCCGCCGCCGTGCCAATCGCTGAACCTGCACAAGGGGGGACTGAGATCCCCATACCACAGGGGGCGGCAACGCCCCCTTTTTTTAACATTCTGTAACTGGGCATAGGTTCTACCTCCATCCTAGCACACCAGGCCGGAGGGGGGGGGGAACCTGTAACAAAACGTCACTGACAGTAAGTTCTACCTCAATCCTAGCACCTTTTTAACCCCACCGTCAACCCCTTGTCACAAAACGTCACTGACAGTAAGTTCTACCTCCATCCTA
>Ga0255751_10004661_pt1 | contig 12344 bp, 13 predicted proteins | sample 071ome_20_FD_179951 | JGI IMG/M metagenome (GOLD analysis project Ga0255751, IMG submission 179951) | Coastal salt marsh microbial communities from the Groves Creek Marsh, Skidaway Island, Georgia - 071412BT metaG (version 2) | ecosystem: Environmental > Aquatic > Marine > Intertidal zone >...
CTCGGAGCATACTTAGATACAGATGTTATATAATCTTTGACACCTTCTTTTGAAATCATATCATTGGTCTCAAAGGGAAGACCATAAAACTTGTTATTTACAAACTCATAGGTATATTCGTGGTCGTCACAAAACTTTGTGAGTTTATCCAATAACCCAACGTATATCTCACCAGTCTGGGTATTAAATAAACGAATTCGACCATCCCAGTATTTGTTACGGTATTGAGGCATAAACTTTGCACCAGGAACCTCAAACGTGAACTGATCTGCCAGTTCGTAGTAGACGTGTGGTTCTGCTTTTACCTGAAGATATACTTCGTTCTTTTTTGAAATAATCAAATGAGACATAACCCATAAGTTTCACCTATGGGTATTTATTGCCTCAGTTAAAACCTGCTTGGAAACGGTGCCATTCTATAGCATTTTTGATTTGGTAAGTTCTATTGGAAATCGTCTTAATTATCTCCTCCAGGAACTTAAGTATAATATCGTAGTATCTAATCTTAAGATCTACTTTATTCAGTTTCTCATCGGCATCCAGATACCTCTGTAATGCCTCTTTGTCTCTTACCTTATACGGAAATGGTTCTTCCTCATAGACCTCTGCTGGTGCCTTTCCTGTGTAGTAATTATATCGTTCCAGTCTTACTCTATTATGCGTTTCTCTTGCTCTCTCACGGAGTAGTGTAATGGTATTGTATAAGGTATAATACTTAGAATGGAGTTGAGGAATTTTTAAAGATTCATCATGTAAGTTGTCAGGATCAATGACAGAATCTTTCTGCCACATCTCCTGAATTTCATCAAGATTCATAGGGGTGTTCTACCGTCTGGTGCTACTATATCATATAGAGTATACTTGAAAGTGACCTCTGCTGTAAAGTAGTTGATATCCGTATCAGATGCTTCAAACTCCAAGGAAGTCAGATAAACTGGAAACAAATCTCTAAACTTTACAATAGCAACATCTCTAAAATTGCTGTTCAAGATGTGTAAACTGCCATCACTGAACTGCTCATTCAAATCTCTTATACTATTATCATTGGTTGTTAAATCTTTGAAATCCTGTGTTGAATCTGGATATCCAAGTCCAGTCATCCAGTTATGGATTTTCATATAGTTAACAAGACCTTCATCAACCATAAACCTTAGGGAAAAATCTCCATAAGATAACTTATCTCCAGGAATATCAACATCCTTCAGATATGATGGTTGAGTTGCTGTTCCTAAACTAATCTCAGGAATCCTAGCAGAGTTTGAGAAAAAATCAACTTTTGGTTCTTTTGCCAGACTAAATTTGAAACCGACTGGTGATAAAAAGTTTCTATTTCCAATCTGCTTATTGAATGCGGATGCCATAGTTATTACTCACTTACAACGACTGCATTTCTTATTGAAACTGCATTTTGTGCTTCTTCTTCAGTAGAAAATACTTGTCTATCTGAAAAAAGAAATGACCATCTATTGTTACCGATATAATATGCCACTGTTTTAGATGGATCTACCAGTGCAACAGCACTTGGTTTTTGGACATGGTAGGGCATTTTTATTATTATTTAGATAAAAAAAGAGGGTCCGCGGACCCTCTCGTATAACCTTGTGAACAATGGATCACATCAAGTTCAGAACACGTACTCTTCTGTAGTAACGGTTGGATGCTGCGGTGATACGACCCAGACCTTGACCATCGGAGAAGGAACCTTCTGCATAAGGGTTGGAAACCAGACCATAACGGGTCTTGAATCCGATCTTAGGCTGGAAGGTGTTCTCACCAACGGCACGAACCATCTGGAGAGGAACGTATGGGCAGTAGAACAGACCTGCGTCATAAGGTGAAGTACCCTTATAACCAGCAACGTAGTACTGAGCACCATTGCCTGCAGAACCAACGTTTGCAGAATATGGGTCGATGTAGACTCTGTACTTACCAGCAAGGACACCTGCGAAGGTGTTACCGGTGTCATCAACGTTCAGGTTTGCGTTGAGTGCAGGGGTGTAATCGAGAACTCCTGCCATGGTCAGTGCGGAGGCAACGTCTGCAGAGCAGAGGATCATGTTGCCCTTCCCTCTACGAGTTCTTTGTGCGATTGCGTTCGCATCTCTCTCGATTTGGAAAATCAGACCCTTGAACTTCTCAACACTCCAACGTCCGTTAGAGTCAACGTCGAGGTCGAAAGTACCTGCATTAGCAACGTTAGACTGTGCACCAGCTTCTGCTGCCTTATAGATGGTTCTGATGACTTCACGGTTGATCTCGGCAAGAATCTCTGTGGAGAGAATGTTTGCGAGTTCTGCCTCAGCATTGAGACCGTGGATTGCCTTCAGATCCTGTGCGAGTTCTAAGGAGTACTCTGCCTTCAGTGCTCTTGACTTAGCAGTAACGGTGACCTTCTCGATCGAGAATGCCATCTGGTTGAAGTCATTACCTGCTTCACCCAGACCTTCGGCAGTCTCGGTGTTCATGCCACGTCCTACGGTGTAGGCAGTGTTGTTAGCATTAGGATCGAGAATACCTGGGTTGTCTCCTCTCTGAGTATTCGTACCGAAACCAACGGATGCTCCGTCAGAACCAGCAACATAACCGGTTCCAATACCGGAATTAGTGCCGATTCCGGAGAATGCGGTATTTGCTTCGTCGAACAGTGCTTCGGTTCCGCTCTGGTTGGTGTAGCGGGAACGCATTGCGAAGATCAGTCCAGTAGGACCGTTCATTGGTTGAACACCAGCCAGGTCATATGCGACCAGGTTAGGCATTGCACGTCTGATCAGGGAGATCAGAACAGGGTCGAAACCTGCGGTAGGACCACCGGCAGCAGCATCGGCAGAGAAACCTGCGGTTGCGCCCGATGAACCGGTTGCGTTAGTTGGTGCTTCGGACAGGAACTCACGCTCCTCACGAAGTGCTCTTTCTTGGTTCTCCAGGAGAACTGCGGTAACCATTCTACGATGGGAATCTTTGATTCCTCCCTCGTGATTCAGAATAGGTGCCCACTTCTCCTGCAGGTATTCAGCATTGAAACCTTGCATTTGAATTTTACCTCTTAAAAGTTTTAGTTTGACTTATAATTTAAAAATCACTTTTTAGAAACTCTAGTCAGAGTTGTGAGATATGATTCCATAAGAGGTGATGCAGAAGTCGTTGCTTCAACATCAGAACTTTCGGAAATATTCTCTGACTGGTCTCTTTGAGCTCCGGCATTCTCTGGGAAGTAAGACTTACGCAGAGTTACCAGTTTCTCACGATAGTTCTCTTCACTATCAAACTCAACATTTTCGGCAAGAGAAGCGAGTTTGTCCTTCTGTGAAAGTGCCAGACCTTCGCAGACCTCGGAGAAGATTGCTTCAGCAACCGACTCGGCTAATCTTTGATTGAGAGCAATATTTGACTTAATTTGCTCGTTGAGTTTATCTTCCATCTCATCAAGTTTTTCTACCATACTATTGAGTACATCATATTTTTCTTCAGGGATAGTTACATAATGTTCTTCAAAAAGACTTCTCATTCCGGTAAGGAATGATTCGGTCATTTCAGTCTTGAGTCCTTGTTCTACTGCGAGTTGATTTTCGGTCATCCACTCTTCAGCAACATACTCAAGATATGCATCAACTCTATCGGTCAGTTCTTCCTTAATGATAGAAACTTCCTCTTCAAGAGTTGCTTCATATTGTGCCTTCAGTTCTTCTTGAACTTCGGCAACCTTTGCCTTGATAGCAGTTTCAAAAATGGTACGTGCCTTTTCTTGGAATTCTTCGGAGAGTTCTTCACCAGCAAGCAGTGCTTCAACATCTTCTTCGATGCTGTATTCTGCTTCGATTGACTCCTCTTCTTCGGCAACCACTTCCTCTTCAGTAGTCTCTTCTTCAGAAACTACCTCATCAGTGATTTCCTCTTCCTCTTCGACAACTTCTCCTTCAACCTCTTCCTCTTCCTTCATACCCTTAGGCATGGCTTCAGCAGGTTTGGCACCTCTATTCACAATGTCTTTGACAGTTGCGATTGAAGGTTCCTTGAGTTTGGCAGAGTTGTCATCTGCTTTATAGTTTTCTGGGGTTGGGCCACCGAGATCCTCTACAGAAGGCTGTCCTGGAGTTGAATGGGACAGTTTTTGCATTGGTTCAGCTGCAGCAGCACCTTTGGTTACTACGTTTTCCATTTCTTGTAAATTGCTACCAACGGACATTTGATTAGATATTTTTGTATTAATCTATATTTATTTATAAATTAAAGATTTGATAGAAAATCATTCCATAACTGGAGTTTATGTTCTTCAAGTCTTCTTTGATCAACAAGGGTGTTAATTCTTCTTTGAGTCTTTTCTGCGAGTTGTTCACGAAGAATTCCTCCCTCCCAAACCCACTCTTTTCCTTCCATAATTCCTGAAACAAAAGCATCGGGAGCAGAAGGATCGGCAACGATATCAGCAGCGGTTGCTAACATAAAATCTTCACCAACAATTTTATGACCTTCATTCGTAGTTCTTAGTGAACCAACACCACGAGAAGAAACTCCGAGCATAACACCTTCATCAATGAGAGATTTTGCAATCTTACCCATTGGAGTGTCGAGGATTTGTGCCTTTCCTCTAAAGTTTGTTCCCTCTTTCGTGAGAGAAACAATCTTATGAGAAACACGATCAAGGTTTACGGTAGGTCCATCAGGGTGACCAAGTTCACCTAAAGCACGTCCTTTTGAAATAAAGTTTTCATTGTATCTACCAACCTCTTTTTCAAGAGTGCTCATAGGATACATTCTGCCGTTACGGTTTTTGATGTCACCTTGAAGGAAAACTCCTTCAATGTACATCTTTTTACCAGCACCTTTGCCTTCTACGACAAATTCTACTTTTGAAATTTCTTCCGTGATAAGTTTCATTTGTTTATCCAGTAAATCCTACTTTTGCTGCTCTTACTGTAACTACAGATGCCCAAATTAAATCGGCACCGGACTTTTCAAAAAATTCAACAGAGTCACTTGGAACAGATACTGTTGCAGTGTTTGCATATCCTGTAGTTGTACTCTTTGCAATACTTACTGTTGCAGTAGTACCAGCACCATTATGAACTCTAACTACAGTTGCGTTTGATATAGTAAGACCACCTGCTAAATTAGTTCCAAGTGCTACTTCATCACCAATCAATAAAGTTCTTGTCATTATTCTTGATCCTCCGATTGTTGTTCATCACCAAACATGGATGCACCAACTGTTGGACGAATATTATTGATACGTTCTGATGCTTTTGCATACAAAACATCTTTGATTTTGTCACTAATATCAGATGCTGAAGAATCAGATCCGATCAAATTTACAATTTCTTCCATGAAAATTTAATATATCTATATTTTCTATTTATATCTCGGCAGCTTTTCCATCAGCATCCGCAATTCCACCATTTACTTCTGGTTCCATCGGAACATCTCCCAACATTCCCTGCTCACCTTCTGTTGGTAACGGTTCTCCTGTGATTGGATCTACGGAATTTGGATCTGGAATGATACCATCTTTGATTTCCTGTTCAATTTGCTCATCCATTTCAATGATTTCTCCATCAGTTTGACGAAGAACTTTTTTACGAACCCATTCGGTTGAATAGTACTTGCCGATATAAGGTTCAATAGTTGCAAGAATTCCAAGTCTCTCATTCAACATTTCAGTTTCTTTCAGTTCTGCAAACTGATTATCATATAAGAAATCATATTGAATATGATCACTAATTTTTTCCCAATCTTCTGGGCTTACAATATTTTTAAGAATCAATTGAGTCTTCAGCATATCACTGAACAACTGTGCAAATCTTTTTCTTAAACGTCCAACAAACTTGGCAAACTTGAGTTCGTCTCTCAAAATCTCAGAAGAACGTCCAAGATTGAAACCGCCATCGGCAGCAATCCTTGACTCGGGAACACCCAATGATCTGTACAGTTTCTTTTGGAAATACTCAATATCAGAAAGTTCTCCAAGATTTTGTCCACCAGGAAGAGTTGTGATCTCTGTTCCCCGACCACCTTCTCTTCTTGGAAGCCAGAAGTCTTCCATCATCGACATAAATTTGCGATCATCACGAACTTCTCCTGTGTTTGCATCGTACACAAGTTTGTTGCGATAACGCATCATAACATCACGAAGATATTGTTCTGCCTTAATCTTAGGCAGATTGCCGACATCGATATAAAATATTCTACGTTCTGGTGCTCTCGATAACCTATAGATAACAAGAGAGTCCTCAATCATTCTAAGTTGATTGAGTGACTTGATTGCTTTGTGAAGATATGAAAGAACATTTCCTTTATTGCGATCAACTAAACCAGAAGTACAATATGTGATTGCATCTTTTGCAATCCTAGTTCCTTTAGATCCACCACCACCTGTTAGGTTATTTGATGGATATGCAGGCTTTGGTGTGTAAAGAAAATATTCTTCAATCTCTGGTGCAATACCATTTTTTGCTTCATCACGACCAGGAATATTTGGTCCAATGATATTTCTATCATTCTTCTTTTCTTGACGGATAAACCGCATTTTCATTGGATCAATATACCTCAGTTCTTTGATTCCTTCCTGAGGTTTTTTGAGATCGATTACTTTGTGATAATATAAACGACCGTCTACATACCAATTTCTAAAAATTTCGTGTGCTTTCTTGTCGAAATCTAGAAGTTCTTTGATATATTTAAATTCTTCTCTAATTACCTTCTTTAATTTATCAGTGGCATTGAGATTGGAAAGTTCAATCTCAATAGGAGAATCATAAAGGTCACTAACGAGTGCCTCATTGACAACATCTTCGATTGCTCCATCACATTCTGGATGGAGTGACATTTCTCTGTATCTTCTGATTAAATCAAATTCTGTTCTATATTGTCCTTCAATATCTACATACGAACCATAAAATCCACTGCTAATATAGTTATCAACCCCGTCCTCGTTATTTTCGGGGACGGGGGAAACTATAGTCTTGGATTTTTTCTCTGTATCCTCAATAGAAAAACCAAAAAGTTTTGCCATAGTATAAACTGACTAGACTGTTATTTTACTATTTAGCTGATGTCCTCACCACCTGCCTGAGCAGATGTTCCTCTAAATGCTTCCCAATAATGAACCTGAAGTTCTACGGTAAACTCCTGAATAGTATCAGTCGTTTCGTAGCTCAGATCAATAGTAGAAATATTTGTCGGGAAGATATCCCAGAACTTATAAGATCTAAGTACAGAACCATCACGATCCAGTTGCTTAACAATAGCATCCTTTTGATAATCAACAGGATTTGTAAGTCCGGTTGCATCAGTCATTTTGTTGATTGAATTCATCCACTTTTCAAAAGCAGAACGAATAGAGAAATCAACGTCATTGATGACGGTGATTGTCCAAGTTTCGAATGTTCTATCTCCGGCAACTTTCAGAACACGACCTCTGAAAGGGATATCAATATTAGCAATCGTAGAGGCAGGCAATGCTGCTGCCTTTACAAGAAATCTTGCTTTTTGAAGAACATCATTATCAACAGAAACAGCATCAGGGAATGCTAATTCAACTTCAAATAGATTGGGTCTTGCACCACCACCAGATAATCTGCTTTTGAAATCACTGATCGTTCTTACTGGTGAGGTATTACGTTGTTGGCGACTAGGCATTTTTCTTTAAACCTCTAAATTAAACGTTACCGATAACTTCTTCAAATGAAACACCAGTTCTGGTGGCAACAAATGTAAGACCAATGAAGTTGATTGATCTTGCAGGTTTAATAAAGATATCTGCCACAAACTCATTATTATCTATAATTGCGGCAGTGTTATTTGTCTCATCACAAATAACAACATAATCTTGAATACCTCGTTTTGCCTGAACATCACGGAGGAATGGTTCAACAATGTTCACAAAATTAGTTCTTGTAATTTCATCGTTGAACTCAAAGAGTTGGTCTCTTGCTGCAGCAGAGATTGCATCTTCAAGATAGATGAACAAACGACGAACGTTGATTCTATCAAATGCCGATGCCTTAGAAAGTGCAGTCTTATCACCAAAAAGAATGATTCCACCACCAGGAGAAACAATAACTGGATTAACTCTTGCAGAGTACAATCTATCTCTTTGTGTTTGAGAAGGATTATATGCCAGTTTGACTGCATTGAGGATTGCACCTCTTGTAGTTCCGGCAGGTGAGAACCATGGGAAGTTATCAATATCATTGCGAGCACAAAGTCCGGCAATATCCCCATTTAAAGGAACATAACGGAATGTGTTTGCAAATCTGTCAAACATATACTTGTAACCACTATCAAGTACACCATATGAAGATGATGAAACTTTGGAGTAGAACTCCAATACATTGTCGGTGATAGTTTCATCATTATTGACTGTTACGGATCCAGCATCGGTATCAGTGATGAATGCTCCTCTGTATGGTGAGACGAATGCAAGTGCATCCTTTCTTACATCAGCAACTGCAATCAGTTTATTTGCAAGTGCTGCTGCCAGATCTGATGAATAATTTGCAGATCCCATAATGAGGAAATCTACAGTATAGTTTTCAGTATTTTCAAATAATGCATAACCGGTTGACAACTTACTGATATCAGAAGCAAGTGCTCCTGATGTTGTGATGGTTTCTCCACCATCATAGTTCTTACCACGAGTAAGAACTAAGTTAGTATCACCAGCCCCATTAAAGATAACTCCTTCTGCATTTTGATCCCATGCTCCGGCACTTTGAGTTACACGAGTAAATCCTGAAGAATATCCAATTGGAGTTGTTCCTGCAGGTTCATCTCCACCAAAAATGTATGCCGAATTACTCTTCAGATAAGATCTCCAGTAAGAAGGTGATCCAACAGAGAACTCTGCATCTTTTGCCTTTGAAAGTCCTAAGTGCTTCTCAAGAATTGTTCCTGCGTTTCCGGTGACTTTACCATCACCATCGATAACTACAACGTGAACTTCATCAAATCTTCCACCTCTATCAGTAACATATTGAGAAGTTCCTGGACGATCTGCCAGTGTATTCCAAGGTTGAGTTGTGGTAACGGTTGATCCACCAACTGTTGATGTAGAAATCGCAACGGTTTGCTGCGAGAACCAATCTTGTCTTCCAGTGTAAGTGGTTGAACCATATGATACCGACTGTCCAGCAGTGGTGATAGCAACACTACCTGTGCTGGTAAATGCCCAAGTTCCACTCTCTTGATAATCTTTTACGGTTTCTGTTGCACCATCGACATAAGAAAGAACTTTGACACTGATTTGTCCAACTCCAACTTCAGTAACAATACCCTTCAGGTGTCCGGTCAGTGCTGTAGTTGTTCCTGCACCAACATCAAATCTACCACCCATTGATTGAGTAATACCTGCACCAACTACAATATCTGATGCTCCACCATTAATACCTGTTGTATCAATACCAGTCAGAACTTGGTCTGCCTTTGCATCAATAATACCGATTCTGATTCCATTTGCCCAAGATCCTGGATTCTTGGCAACGATTGTTCTGTCGGTAATTACGTTTTCGTCGTATTGAAGTTGCTCATAGTGCTCAATACTCTTAATCTTGATAGAAGATCCAGAACCGACGTAAGCATTTTTAAGCTGGTCATCATCTTGTCTAACGACTCTCAGTGGAGCACCATATGCCAAATATGATGAAGCAGTGAGCCAGTGCTCATAGTGCTTATCATTTCCGTATGGTTTTCCAAAATTGTCCAATAAGTCTTTTTCCGAACCAACGAGAGTTGGAAGATCAACGGGACCTTGTGCAAAAGGTGCGACAAGACCGCCAATCTTTTCGGATGATGGATCAACTCTTCCTACTGTAAGGTCTACTTCCCTTACCTTGATCCCAGGAGATGCTAAATTTATTGGCATCTTGTTTGTCCTCGCAATCCAAATTTATCTAAAAATATTTAGGAAAAGGGGCATTTTCAGTGGGGAAACGATGCGTGAACAAACTTACCAGTCAGGATATTCCCACCTATCAAATATTGTGGTAGTCATCCTACTGACAACTACCCTTTTTTTAGTACAATCTTTACACTCATATGAGTATGAAGATGCGAGAGTTCTATCTCTTCTGGTTTTGTAAAAATCATTTAACAAGTTCTTTACTTTACCGCATACTCTGCACTTTCTTTCGAGAAATAATAAATGTTCTAATTCTATTTCATCATCAAAAGTCATTACTTATAATCCCACATATAAGATATATCTCCGTATTCGTCAGTATACCATCTATCACCAGCACTATCTACAAAAGTTGTTTCGTCATTGAATCCATCAGAAATAAATCCGAATGGTGCCATATCTTGTTCTATCTGGTCTTTTTGTTCTTCATAGATTCTCTTACGAACATCATTTTCAGTCATCTCTTTGAAGTAGTCTTGTGCAACTAACCAAGCAAAAAGAACAAGACACATTGCAAGGTCATCATTACAACCTTCTTCTGCTTCAAAGGAGTTATGCTTCTGAGCAAAAGTAGTCAGTTCTGAAATGATTTCATAATCGAGAGTAAGTAACTTGTATTCTTCAATAAGAGTTTTTAAGTTTGAGCATCCAAGTTTTTTTACGGCAGATGTTGTTCTAACACCGAGTTGTGTTTTGCTTCCAGAAAATCCTTGACCAACAACCTGTCCATTTCTTCCTCTCATTGAGGACATAAGAATATTTTCATATTCTAAATCATAATGAAGAATACTTGCTACCTGATCTCCAATATCATTAACTTCTACCAATAACCAAGCATTATTATACCCTTTTGCGACATCCAAAATAATATTTGGAAACAGCATTGGTTTGATTTCGTTATTTCTGTACTTTGCTACGCACTTATATGGAAATTCTGTAATATCGAAAACGATAAATGCAGAGTAATCATTTCCCAATCCACGAGCAACGTCTACAGTAATAAGGTAGTTGTGTCCTTTTTGATTTTCTTCATAGACATCTAAACCTGCGTTTCTTTGTATTGGATTTTCATATATTAAATTTTTGAGAATAGTTGGATTTATGAGTGTATTTACAGAACCTAAAAACTCACACTCAAACTCAACACGAAACTGTTGTTCTGAAGTGTTTGCAATCGTCTGTTCTTTCCATACTTCATCTCTTCCTGGTACTTCAGACCAGTGAACATCAGTTGGTACATATTCATTTTTATTTCTCTCCGCATCGTGCCACATACGGTAGAAATGATTCATACCGTGTGGTGTGGATACGATGATTACTTTGGTGTTTTTACCAGAAGTAATAGTAGGATAAACAGATGCAAAGAACGAGTCAGCAACGTGATTTGGGACGAACGCGAACTCGTCGAGAAAGAGGATGTTGAACGACATACCTCTGACAGCACTTGCAGACGTAGAAGCTGCCAGTATCTTACTGCCATTTTCCAACTCCATTGAACCTTTGTTCCATGACAGAATACCCTGTTGCATCCATTTAGGCAAGTTTTCATATGCAGTCTGTAACCTACTGAGAAGTTCTCTAGCGGTTGCTGCCTTGTTTGCCAGAATACCAATGTTTACGCTATCATTGAATACAGCATAATGCAAAAGATAAGATACGACTGTAGTGGATTTGCCAGTCTGTCGAGGCATCTTACAGATATTGAATCTGTTATTATGAAAGTTATGAATTAGTTTCTCTTGGAAATCATATGGGTGAAACTGTGTCAGACCCTCATCAAGAGAAACGATCTTAATATAGTTATTGGCAAAGTAGACTGGATCTTCTTTACATTTGAGGAACTCAATAATTTGTCCCTCTGTAAATTCAATCGCAGTATTTGCTTTTTTTAGATTAGGATTACCAAGATAAACTTCACTCATAATAAAACCTCCAATTAATAATTACCTACTAATTTCTTCCCAGTCCAGGGAAGCAAAAACATCAGCACCAGCAGTATCGGATGCAACTACTAATGTTAGTTCATAAGGAGTTCCAGTTAGTCCATTTCTTTCCAACTGAAACTTAAATAGTGCTTCTTTCAGAATATCCACATTTGCGGAAGATTGGTTTGCTGATGAGAAGAAACCAGATGCTAAAATTCTTCCACCACTTACAGTTCCTCCATCAATCTTATATTCCACAGCACTATCTACACCAGCACTGACCCAAGTTCCACCACTAGTCGTTGCCGATGCTCTTACCTGCCAATTATATTCTGGTCCATTTCCAGTTCCCATCAATGAGAGGGCAGTTAGAATTACAATCGCATCTAATCTATTTGGGGAAGATTTGAGGCGAATTGAAATGACTGGATAATAAGTTCCTGCAGGAGTTGGTAAATCTACTGGTGCTGTAATTGGGGTATTTACTGCCTGTTGCAATCCACGCAGTTCATAACCACCTTCTGAAA
>Ga0255751_10004662_pt1 | contig 12344 bp, 5 predicted proteins | sample 071ome_20_FD_179951 | JGI IMG/M metagenome (GOLD analysis project Ga0255751, IMG submission 179951) | Coastal salt marsh microbial communities from the Groves Creek Marsh, Skidaway Island, Georgia - 071412BT metaG (version 2) | ecosystem: Environmental > Aquatic > Marine > Intertidal zone > Salt...
CTCATAATTCGCCTAAGGTGGGTTCGATCCCCACAACCAGCACCTTGCGAGTATGGTGGAATCGGTAGACACACCAGACTTAAAATCTGTTGGGCATTGCGCCCGTGGGAGTTCAAGTCTCCCTACTCGCACTAAAATAAATAAGACAAAACCCGTAAGTTATGTCTTATAGAATCGATACTGCTTACTGTTGGTATGACAATAGCAGTGTAATAGTGAAGATGTACTTTATCAATCAAGTTCCATTTACCTTTGATGAATTACCCGACGGACATCTGTATGATAAAGATTTAGTAGAAATAGCAAATAAAGAAAGATCTTTTGAACCAGAAGACTTATACAAGAGTTCTTTCTATCTGATAGATGAGGAAGTACATCCTTGCTTATTTCCAGTAGAATTAGAAAATCCTGAGGATATGCCACAGGAAGATTATGAGTACCAGTATGATGAGGAAGATTTTATGGGTTGATAAATAAAACATAGAAATATATTGGCGAATATAATCCGATGCCTCTCAATAAGCTGGAAAACTTTATAAAGAATACTGAGGGACGTATTCTTTATGTAAATCCTAACGATCTTGATGCTACTGACGCTGCCGAAAATCAAGGTAATTCATTAACGACACCCTTCAAGACTATTCAGAGGGCATTAGTTGAGGCTGCTAGATTTTCATATCTGAAAGGAAACAATAATGATCAGGTAGAGAAGACAACAATTCTTCTGTTTCCTGGGGAGCACGTAGTTGATAACCGTCCTGGTTATGGTATAAAAGATAATAGTGGTGCAAAAGCAGTAGATCAAACTGGTGGAGAGACTGTAGCAACCACAACTTTTGGTATCAAAAACACCTCTATCTTTGATTTAACTCAAGAAGATAATATTCTTTATAAGTTCAATAGTATTCATGGTGGTGTCATTGTACCTAGAGGTACTTCAATCGTTGGTCTAGACCTCAGAAAGACTAAAATTAGACCAAAATATGTACCTAATCCAACCGATAGCACTGTAAATTCATCAGCAATCTTTAGAGTTACTGGTGCTTGTTATTTCTGGCAGTTCTCTATTTTTGATGGTGATGAACTGGGATTGGTTTATACTGATGATTCTGATTTTGGTTCTGCTAACAAGTCAACACCAACATTCTCCCACCACAAACTGACTTGTTTTGAGTATGCTGATGGTGTAAATGTCCCAACAGGATATACCATCACTGATTTGGATATGTATTATGCGAAGTTGTCTAATGCTTTCAATTCTGAAATTAGACCTATTGATGAGGATTGGCCATCTAATGAATTAGGATTTGCAAAACAACGTCCAGAATGGGAGATTGTTGGTGCTTTCGCAGCAGATCCTGTAAATATTTCTGCAGTTAGTCAACTTGGAAGAGTAGTTACTGTAACAACATCTAGTGCTCATAATTTAACAACGGGCACTCCGATCAGAATTAGAGGAGTTTCTGGGGCTGGAATAACATATCCTTACAATATAAGCACAAAAGTAAACTCTGTACCTAGTGAAACCCAGTTTACATACTTACTTGAGTTGATTCCTCCTGGACTGAATGCATCTCCATCTACATCAGGAGCAACAGTTACTATTGAAACTGATACCGTATCTGGTGCTTCTCCTTATATCTTCAATATCTCCATGCGTTCTGTATGGGGTATGAATGGAATGCACGCCGATGGTGGTAAAGCATCAGGTTTCCGTTCAATGGTTGTTGCACAGTTTACTGCTGTGTCACTTCAGAAAGATGATAGAGCATTCGTAAAATATAACCAATCATCTAGAAGTTATGATAGCAATTCGGCAGCAAAAGTATCTGGTGCTGAGTTATCGGCTGGTTCTTCACAGGCTGATTCTACTAAGGTATATCATCTTGATGCAGAAGCAAAGTATAGAACTGGATGGGAAACATCACATATCAAAGCAAGTAATGATGCTTTCGTTCAGATTGTTTCCGTCTTTGCTATCGGTTTCACCAGACACTTTGATGCAAGAAGTGGTGCAGATTATAGCGTAACAAACTCAAATTCAAACTTTGGTCAACTTTCTCTTGCTTCGAGTGGATTTAAGAAAGAAGCATTTAATAAAGATAATACGGCATATATTACTTCGGTAATTACACCAAAAGCAATCACGAGCACCGAAGAAGATGTTGATTGGATTTCGATTGATGTTGGACTAACAACCTCCGTCGGTATTAGCAGTCATTTATATCTTTATGGTTTCAATAGTAAAGATGATAAACCACCAGTAGTTATTCAAGGGTATAGAGTTGGTGCTAGAACCAACGATAAACTTTATTTGACCCATGATGGAACTACATACTCTTCCGATATACACATGCTCAACAATGAGTTGAGCACAACTGGAACAGGGACCACTATTGCTTTAGGAACTAGTAGTGGATATAAGAGTTATACTGTATCATCAGTATCATCAAATATTTTAACGATTGGTACTCACAATCTTATTACTGGTGAAAAAATTAAACTCATTAGTGACACTGGCGATCTTCCAGAAAATATTATTGAACATCAGACTTACTATGCTATCAATCATTCCGCAACTCAGATTAAACTTGCATCATCTTCGACAAATGCACAAAACGGAACTAATATTACAATATATGGTGGCGTACAACTAAAAGTATTAAGTAGAGTATCTGACAAAGATTCTGGCGATGTTGCTTCTCCAATTCAATATGATTCTGTTTACAATAATTGGTTTATTCATGTAAATACAAATAATTCAATTTACTCAGCATTACCAACACTTATTGCTGATGGTATAACTGATAGAACAATCCCCACAATCTTCAGAAGAAGAGAGGACCCCAGAAGTATTGATGATAAACTCTACAAGTTTAGAGTTGTTATTCCGAAAGAAATTCAAAATACAAAAGATCCAGAGGAAGGATTTGTAATCCAGGAATCTTCATCAACTTCCAATACTTTATTCTCACCATCATCAATTACTGCTTCAAATTACGATTATAATAGAAATCCAAGATTTATTAGCAATTGTTCAGTAGTATCAACTACTGTAACTGTAGAAACAGATTTACCTCATAATTTAGATCAAGGTGATAACGTTACTGTTAAAGGTGTGACAAGCACCGATAATACAGCGGGAACTATTGATGTTGGATATAACGGTACATTTGAAGTAGTTAGTGTATCTACAAATTCATTTACATATTCGACAACGGATATCAATGGAAAGGTACATACTCCAGGAACATTTACAAATAATACTTCAACTAGAGATACAAATCTACCTAGATTTGAGAGAAATGATTTAAAGAGTAATTATTATGTCTACAGAAGAGATATAATTACTCCTCACATATATCCCGACCAAGATGGTGTTTATCATGTTTATGTTTTAAATGCTGATAATGCTATTGAAACTCATTTCACAGATTCTAAGTTTAGTCAAAATGTAACTGACCTTTATCCTCAACTCGATAGAGACAATATTGATGAAAATCCACCAGCAGCAAAAACATACGCAAAGAGATCACCTATTGCTAGTGTTGTAACTGATGATCTGAAAAAGAGCATTACCAGAGAGACTACTGATAAGATTTTAAGGGACTTCTCTATTGGTATTCCTGTTTCTAGTGCTACTGCATCGTCTGGCGGCATCAGTACAATCACATTCTCTAAAAATCATGATTTAAGTGGTGTTGTTACTTATAATACCCTTGATGGTGGTTCTGGTCACACTAACGGAACTTATTATAATGTAAAACTCTATAATGAAATTGGACTTTCTACATGGGATGGTGCAACTGCAAAAGTTGTAGTTGCTGGTAATCAAGTAACCAGTGCTGAGATTATCTCTGGAGGTTCTGGATACACTAGTGGCGACACACTTTATTTTGATAGTGGAGTAATTGGTGGATCTGCTGATGCTAACATTACATTAGCAACATCTGGAATCTCTACAGTAATAGGTAATACTATTCAGGTTACTGGTTCTGGAACCACAACAGGTGGTTATTATCGTATTACTGGTGTTCCTGCTAAGAATCAGATTTCGATTGGTCTTACAAGTGGTGACCCAACGATTACATCAAGTCAGTATGTAATTAATGTGGCACCAGAAGTTATTGTATCTTCTAAGTCTTTCTCTGGAACTACATCAACTTATACGACATCGAGAGCACATGGTTTAGTCTCTGGAAATAAAGTTACAATTCTAGATTCTTCCCATAACAATCTTGGTGAGTTCTTAGTTTCTACATCTCCAACACCAACAACTCTCACAGTTGTAACAACTACAGATATTAGTGCAAAGTATATCTTGAAGCACGCATTATCAGCAAATAATGAAATATCTGGTGTTGGTGATGAAAACTTAGCGACTAGATGTTATTCATTCTATGATAATGAGATTCTTACATTAAGTGCAGATTCTGGAAAGGTAACAAACTTGGAGGTATCACTGGCTAGCAGTGGTATTTCTACTACCTCTAGATTCGAGATTGGTTCTTATATTCAAGTAGAAGATGAGATTATGAGAATTACCAGCAGCACCCTTAGTGGTTCTGGTAATAATGAAATCACAGTAATTCGTGGTGTGTTTGGTACAACCAACGTAAATCATGCTTCTGGTTCTTTAGTTAAGAAGATTAAACCACTTCCTATCGAGTTCCGTAGACCATCTTATGTTCGTGCTTCTGGTCACACATTTGAGTATCTTGGATATGGTCCTGGTAATTATTCGACAGGTCTTCCACAAGTTCAGATAACCACCCTATCCGAAAAAGAAGAATATCTATCTCAAGCACAAGAACGAGATTGTGGTATTGTTGTCTATACTGGAATGAACAATGATGGTGACTTCTTTATTGGTAACAAGAAAATCAATTCTGCTACTGGTAAAGAAACAAACTTTGATATTCCAGTTGCAACAATAACTGGTCAAGATCCATCTAGATTGAGTGAAGTATTTGATGAGGCTATCATTAAAGAAAGACTTCTTGTTGAGGGAGGAAACTCTGGAACAATCTTATCACAGTTTGATGGTCCAGTTAAATTTACTAATGAAGTTAGATTTACTGGTGATGCCATACTCACAAATCCATCAATAACAAATGTTTCTGTCGGTCAAACTATAACAGCAGAAAACGTCAAAGTAGGAAGAATTCATCTTAAATCTTCAACAAGTCAAGTAACTACAACATCTGGTAATCTTGATCTGTGTGCTACTACTGGTTCTGTCGTTGCTATCTGCACCAATACTACAATTAGTGGTATTCTGAGTGTAACTGATGACATCACTGCTTTCTGGACTTCTGATGAAAGATTGAAAGACAATGTTACTGCGATTGATGATCCTCTTGCGAAGGTTATTTCAATCAGTGGTAATACATTCGATTGGAATGAGAAGTCTAATAAGTCGGGACATGATGTTGGACTGATTGCACAAGAGATTGAGAAAGTCCTACCAGAAGCGGTTACAACAAGAGATAATGGATACCTTGCTGTTGATTACCATAAGGTTGTTCCTCTCCTTGTAGAGGCAATCAAGGAACTCTCAGGTAAGGTAGAAGACTTGGAACAGAAACTATCTGATAAATAACTCTAAAGCTTATAATAATGGCAAATTTTAGGAAGTCATTTAACTTTAGGAATGGTGTACAAGTTGATGATGATAATTTTGTAGTAAGCAGTAATGGAGCAGTAGGAATTGGAACATCAATTCCTCTTGGATATCTTTTAGATGTACGTGGAGATGCTAGCGTAACTGGACTTGTTACTAGCGCACAGATATATTCTGGGGTTGGAACGGTCACAAACTTAACATCAACAAATTTTAGTGTTGGTGTTATTACTGCTACCCAATTAAAGTTGGGAAGTTCTGAAATAGTTAGCAACTTAATTGGATATGCTCGCACAACATTTATTACTGATAATGGTGGTATAGGTCTTCATACGACTTCCAAAATAGGAATTAACACTACAACCAGTCCTGGTGCATCAGACGATGAATTAGTTGTAGGTGGAGATGCAACTATAAATGGTACTTTAACAGCAACCACATTTAGTGGGTCTGGCGCTTCACTAACCTCCATTCCAAATAGTGCAACAACAGCAACTAATACAAATACAAATTCTACAATTGTTGCTAGAGATGCATCAGGAAACTTTAGTGCTGGAACTATCAGTGCTGCTCTAAGTGGTAATGCAACCACCGCATCTAATCTTACAGGAAGTCCTAGCATTACTGTTACCAGTGTAGGGACAACTGATGTTAATGCATCTGGTATTGTTACTGCAACCACAGAACTTAATGTTGGGACAGGAGGAACTGCTTTAACTTCTCTGAATAGCGGAAGACTTGGTATTGGAACAGCAAATCCTACGTCAGAAATTCAAGTTAGAAAATCTTCAGGGTCACTTTTAGAAGTTATTTCTGATAGTGGTCAAGCAAGAATTAGTATAGGTCAATCCGTTGGTGTTGGTAAGAGTACAGGTGTTATTAGATTTGGAAATAGTGCAAATGATTTAGACATCATCAACAATGATAATGATGGTGATATAAACTTCTTGTTGAATGGTAACGGTTCTGCTGGAAATGGCAAATTCTCTTGGAAAGATGGAAATGGATTTACCGAGGTAATGTCGGTTTCCAGTAATGGAAACTTCTCAGTTCTTGGTATCACCACTCTCGCTTCTAATGGTGGTATTACTACAACTGGTGGACATCTTTATGTAAATAATAATCTTTCTGTTGGTGGAACAATAACAGCAACAGATATTACTTTACCAAGTATAGTTTCTGACACCAACTTAAATAATAGCAGCGGTATTACTACTGTTGCTGAGATTCATGTTCTTGGTTCTGATTCAAAAATTGGATTGGGAACTAACACACCAATCGCATCTATTGATGGTATTGGAAAGACAGCATATCTTGGTAAAGTTGCAATCGGATATACCGAAGCAACTAGCGAACTCAACACATATGATCTTGCGGTAAATGGTGATATTAAAACATCATCTATCCTTGCCGAATCATTTAATTTTAGTGTTGCATCAGGTGTTATGACTGCTCCTGGTGGATTTATTAGTGCAGCATCTACATCCCCAGTTCAAATTCTATTGGAAGGATCCACATTAATATTCAATGTAGTTGGAATCGGTTCTACCTCATTCACACTGTCTTAATTAGTAGGTTAAAGATATGGCTTCTGGTTCATATAATTCTAATCAAGGAAACGGAGCAACTTTATCAATTCCAGCATCTGCATATAATATAAGAATATCTTTAGCAGGTGCTTCTGGTGGAGGTGGTGGTAGTGATAATGGTGGCAGCGGCGGCGGTGGCGGTAGTGGAAGAAGTGGTACTTTTTCCTTACCAGATTTTACTGCGATAACACTACGAAGTTATAGTGGCGGACAAGGTGGTCAAGGTGGTTCCTGCTTTGGATCTGCTGGCAGTGCTGGAAGTAGTAATGTTGCTAGTGGTGGTTCTGGTGGTAACAAAAGTGGTTGCTCTGGATCTGGTGGAGGAGGTGGCGGTGCCTCAGGTGTTTATAGTGTAACTCATGGTGCATGGATAATCGTTGCTGGCGGCGGCGGTGGAGGTGGTGGTGGTTCGTGGAATCGTAATGCAACTGGTGGAAGTGGTGCTGGGGGATTTAGTGGAGGCGGTACTCCCTCTACAGGAAATGGTTCTAATGGTAATGGTGCATCTTGTGGTGATGGTGGTGCTGGCGGTGGCGGTGGAGGTGGCACCAGTGGTGGCGGTGCTGGTAGCGGTGGATGTGATAATGTAAATGGAGGTACTGGTGGTGGCGGAGGAGGAAGTGGTTATAATAGCAGTAGAGCGACTTTGCTCAGTCAAGGAGGACATGGTGGAGGTGGGTATGTAACGGTCTCATATTCATATGCTATTGCAGAGATTAATTATTTTAGAGCAATACCAAATCCAAGAAGTGATGGAACTTATGATGTGGAATTGCAATGGGAAGTTATTGATGCTGCGAGTGCATCAATAAATCAAGGTGTAGGATCAGTATCTCTAACTGGAACACAAACAGTAAATACTGGTTTATCGCCATCTAATGAAATTTTAACAAAAACCTACACGTTAACAGTAACTGGTTTTGATGGGTCAACAATATCGCAAGATATTACAGTTGCAATGGTTGATGGAAGTATTGTTAGAAGCGGCATTACAACATTCTTCACATCTGGAGAAATAAACTTTAGTTCATTAAGAAGCAATTTTAAAGAATTATCATCTGGTTCAGTAAGTGCATCAGAATTAAGAAGAAATACTGATGTGAACGAATCTAATCCTATTGTTCCAGATTCAAATGAAAATGTTGGGGTAAGCACTTTAAATAACTTATCTTTATCTCAATTTAGAGATACCATAAAACGATTTAATTTACTTCAATCTGGAGGATCTATAGATCTGGATATTACTTCTCAAGATTGGAATAATAATCTTGGAAAAAATATAACTAAAAAATTTATTGTTACAGGTGACTGCGACTCCTCTTCAAGTTATTATTATGAGTCAACAACACCAACACTAGTATCGACTGCAACAACATTCTCGACACCAGGTTCACACTCATTCACTCTTCCAACTAGTATAGACATTTCCGTTAAAGTTGTAAGTGGAATGGGAGGAACTGGTGGTAGTGATGGGTATCCTGGTGGTGATGGTGGATATGGTCGTTATGGAGAATTTACTCTCCCAGACTTTTCCTCTGGTTCATTTACGGTATATGTTGGAGCAGCTGGAACAGATGGTACTACTGTCGGTGGAGGTGGTGGTATAGGTGCAGTATCTGGTGGTGATGGTGCTGATCAGAATCCAATCGGAACTTCTGGTGGTGGAGGAGGAGGTGGAGGCGCTTCTGGACTTCGTTATACAGATGGAGATTGGATCATTGTTGCTGGCGGTGGTGGAGGAGGCGGAGGTGCTTCTAAAAATATTACATCTATTCCTGGACAAGATGCACTAGGATTTACTTCAACCACAAATACAATAACTCCAACTAATGGTGCTCTCGCAATCTATGGACAAGACCCATATATTGATAACGTATCATTATTAGTATTTGCAGATGAAGCAAATGGCAGCACATCTACTACTGATTATAGTCCAAATACAAAAACAATTACTTTTACTGGAAACGCTCAAGTAAGTTCAACTCAAAGTAAATTTGGTGGATCGAGTTTATATTCGGGTGGAGGAAATTATGCTGGAGGTGATGATATAGCAACAAATCCAAGTAATGATTTTGCATTTGGTACAGATCCATTCACAATCGAGTTTTGGTATTGGCAAGGTAGAAGATATGCAGGTTTAGCTCCAAACCAATTTGAGACTGCTAATGGTGGTGCAATACTACTTAGAGGAAATGCAACTCCAGGGGGAGGATATTATCCTGGAGGAACATTGATGGAACTTGATGATTTAGATTATTATATATTATCTTCCTCCGCGGCGGGGAATTTTAATGCTTATGATTTGACATTTTTTCTATCAGATGGAAATGGATCAAGCTCGCTAGGCATCACTGTTGCAGCAGATACATCATCTGATGGTATAACATTTGCTCCTGAGACGTGGAATCATATAGTATTAACAAGAGAATCTGATGGACATTTCTATTTTTACGTAAATGGTATAAAAACTAGCAAAACATACCAGGATGATGATCCAAGAGTGACAAGATCGACAGAATTAACAACAACAGCAAAACGATTGTTTATTAATGGATATGATTGGTTTGGATCTCCTGGAATTGGTACACATCTCACACATTCTCCCACAGCCAATTCTTACATCGATGACATCAGAATCACCAAAGGTATTGCTAGATATACAGAAGATTTTACACCACCAGTAGTATCTAAGTCAACAACTATTGCTTTTGGGTTATCATCAGCTGATGGTGGCGGTGCAGGTGGAGGTGGTGCAGGAGCTCCTGGTGGAGATGCTGGTTCTTACTGGGGAAATGACGAATCTAATGCAGCAGATTCTGGTGATGGTGGAGGATCTCAATATAGAAGTGATATTGTTGGTATTTCAACTGATATAGTTTCTCTAAATGATACTGATGGATATGTTGAAATTACATATACACCATATACACCACCAGATACTCAAAAACCAGCAGTAAGATTTACAAACTTCAAAACTCATAACTTAACTATTGATGTTCAAGGATCTATCAAAGGTTCTGATGGTATGAACTCGAATCCAACAGATGCTGATGCAACATCAAGAACAGGTTCTAAACTTGTAACTCCAAATCCAAATGGTGGTGATGCTATGCAAATCAATACTACCACTGGGTCTGTAAAAATTGATGTTGATGCATCTGCAAGTATAGTAAATGGAAATAAATTCTCAGGATCCTTTACAGATGGAGCAGCAATCACTGGTACTAACTATACCGTAGATGGAACTATTAACGGTGATACCATTAGTGGGTCCTATAACCCCTCTTGACACACTCATAAAATCCATATAGACTACCTTTGTCCCGGTTGAAGATGAGACTGTGAGCTTTAAGGGACAGTTAAATAACCGTCACAGGGTTCATCGGTAGAGTCCCCATCGTGCTATAATAAGTCCATACACGAGGGACACGATGCAACTCCGACCACACCAGCAGGACGCTATCGACGCTATGCTGGCGTATAACAAAGGTCAGGTCATCATCCCTACGGGTGGTGGTAAGACCATGTGCATGATCAAGGACTCCCTTGATTATCTGGACATTTCTGATTCTGGTATCATTGTTGTAGTTGCTCCCCGTATTCTGCTTGCTGAGCAGTTGTCTGCTGAGTTTCTTGAGTTTCACACTGACGTTGCTGTGATGCACGTTCACAGTGGTGAGACTCATCATTTCAGCAGCACTCGTCCTTCTATTATTCGTAATTGGAGTCAGCAAGCATACCGTAAGCAACTGATCTTCACTACCTATCATTCTCTTCCTCGTCTTATGGAAGCAGAGATTGATGTTGATTGCATTTACTTTGATGAAGCGCATAACTCGGTCCAACGTAACTTTTTCCCTGCTACGGAGCACTTCTCTGCTAATACTGAGCGGTGTTATTTCTTCACTGCTACTCCTAAGCATTCTCTCACTGTTTCCAAGCCTGGGATGAACGATCCTGAGGTTTATGGTAACGTGATTTGTAATGTTCCTGCTCCTAAGTTGGTTGAGGAAGGTTACATCCTGCCGCCTAAGGTTGTGGTGAAGCAACTGGATATGGTTCAGGACAAGCAGATGATTGCTGATCGTGATTCTCAGAATCTGCTGGATACCATTGACGACAACAATCTGGATAAGATTCTGATTGCTGCTCGTTCTACCAAGCAGATTGTTAAACTGTTGAGCGAATCTGACTTCCGTCAGCAACTTGCTGAGCGTGGTTATTCTTGCATGTATATTACTGCCAAGACTGGTGGTATTATTGACGGTCAGAAGGTTAACCGTGAAGTATTCTTTGACACTCTGAACGCCTGGGGTAAAGATCCTAGCAAGAAATTTGTTGTTCTTCACCACAGCATCCTGTCTGAGGGTATCAACGTCAGCGGTCTGGAAGCAGTCCTCTTTATGCGTAATATGGACTACATCGGAATCTCCCAGAGCATCGGTCGTGTGATCCGTCTGGGAGGGTCTCAGAAGACCTTTGGACTGGTCTGTGTGCCCGTCTATGATAAAGTGGGCATCAGCACCGCCAAGAGCGTTCAAGCGGTCGTAGATACCGTTTTTAATCAGGGTATGCCTGCCGTATCGGTTGTGCGTCGCTGATTTTTCTGTTATAATATATCTATTTGGAAAGAATGAATCAACTGTTTCAGGGAGACTGTATAGAAATCATGTCCACACTTCCTGATGGTTGTGTTGATATGGTCTTTTGTGACCTTCCTTATGGAACCACCCAGAATGATTGGGATTGTTTGATTCCTTTCAATGAATTGTGGGAGCAGTATCACCGTGTCGTGAAAGAGAATGGTGCGATTGTTCTTACTGCACAACCACCGTTTGATAAGATTCTTGCATGTTCTAACTTGAAGTATTTCAAGTATGAATGGATTTGGGAAAAGAATAAGGCTACTGGTCATCTTAATGCCAAGAAGATGCCAATGAAAGCACACGAAAACGTGCTGGTGTTTTATCGTAAGTTGCCAACATACAATCCCCAGATGACACATGGACATAAACCGATGAACGCCGTTCTGCCGAAGGACAACATGCCTGCGCCAGATAAAAAACGCAATTATAATCATGTTGAGAAGCGACTGGGTAATCCTGGTGGTGGAACTACACGTTATCCCCGTG